>Ga0105047_10003679_pt1 | contig 26970 bp, 14 predicted proteins | sample MAT04_FD_78384 | JGI IMG/M metagenome (GOLD analysis project Ga0105047, IMG submission 78384) | Freshwater microbial communities from Lake Fryxell liftoff mats and glacier meltwater in Antarctica - MAT-04 (megahit assembly) | ecosystem: Environmental > Aquatic > Freshwater > Ice > Liftoff... | reverse complement strand
TGCCGGGTCTGAAAGGAAAACGCTGATGAACGAAGCCGACCTGTACGGGCGCGGCGTGGGCTTTCCGCTGCGCGTCAACGCCGATGGCCGGCTCGCCTGGTCGGCCGGCGAAGCCAGCGTGCGTGAGTCGCTGCGGCTGGTGCTGCTGACCGGCCAGGGCGAGCGCCTGCGACGCCCGGGCTTTGGCGCCGGGCTCGAACGCTTCCTGTTCGAGCCGAACACGCCCGGAACATGGCGCGCGATCGAGGAATCGATCCGCCGCAGTCTTGAACGCTGGGAGCCGCGCCTGAAGATCGAATCGATCAGCGTGGGCGCCGACCCCGACGACGCCGAGGCCGCGCTGGCGACCCTGGCCTTCACCCTTGTCGCCACCGGGGAGTCCGGCCGCACAACGCTGGGAATTCCCGTCCGGGGCCGCTGACCCCCGCCCACATCGAGACCGCCATGCCCATCTCCCTGCCCGCCATCGACGACCGCGACTTCGACAGTCTCGTCAAGGACGCGCTGACCTATGCCTCGGTCCACGCGCCCGAATGGACCCACACCGGCCCGTCCGATCCGGGCGTGACGCTGGTCGAGCTGTTTGCCTTCATGGCTGAAAGCCTGCTCTACCGCGCCAACCTGATTCCCGATCGCAACCGGCTCAAGTTCCTGCAGCTGCTGGGCATCACGCTGCTGCCGGCGAGCCCGGCGCACGGCCTCGTGCAGCTGCGCAACGAGTCGGCCGAGCGGCGCAATTTCACGCTCGCGCCAGGGCTCAGGCTGTTCGCAGGCGCGCTACCCTTCATCACCGACATGGGCCTGGACGTGCCGCCGGTCGAAGGCCTCGCCGTGTTCAAGCGCACCGTCGCCTCGCCCGACCCGAAGCTGCTCGACTACTACCGGCAGCTTTATGAGGCGACCGGCCGCGACTTCTCGGCCGGCGCCACCGACCCCACGCCGGTGCTCTATGAAACCGTCGCGCTTGAGGACCTCGCGACGCCGCTCGACGTGGGCGCCGAGGCGGTCGACGGCTCGGTCTGGCTGGCGCTGCTGGCACCGAAGAAAGCCAGCGCCGCCGACCGCGAGCAGGTACGCAAGGAACTGGCCGAATGCACGCTGTCGATCGGCCTCGTGCCGGAACGCGCCGAGCCGTCCGCGCGCATCGTCCCGGGCGCAAATGCGCTGCCGCCACCGGCGCTGACGGTCTGGATTCCCAAGCCGCTGGCCGGTGCGGGCGGCAACGGTGCCAGCGCCGGCTATAGCCGCCTCGACGCGGTGCCGCCGGCCGGCTTCCCGGACCGCGCCGGCATCCTGCAAGTCACGCTGCCGCGCGCCGCCGCCATCGCCACCTGGGCCATCGACGAACCGCTCGAAGCCGGCGTCGGTGACCTGCCGCCGCTGCTCACCGACGACGACCTTGCCGACCGCGTGCTGACCTGGCTGCGCATCGACGGGCTGGCGACCGCCGGCGTGCCGCTGCGCTGGGCCGGCATCCATTGCACGACGGTCACGCAGCGCACCCGCATCGCACGCGAAGTCCTCGCACCCGGCGATGGCGACACCGGCCAGCAGCGGAAACTGGGCCACGGTCAGGTGATGCGCGATTCGGTCGCACTGACGGTCGGCGGCGGCGTCTGGACGCTGAGCGACGAACTCGAAGCCGCGCCCGCCGAAGGCAAGGCCGGCTCGGCGGTGTTCTCGCTCGACCCGGAAGCGGGCGTGGTGCGCTTTGGCGACGGCACGCATGGCGCGCGGCCGGCGCCGGGCGTGGCGATCGCGGTCGGCTACGACTGGAGCCATGGCGCCGACGGCAACGTGGCACCAGGGGCGATCACCCTCGGGCCCGACCTGCCGGCCGGCGTGAAGGTGGGCAATCCGGTCGCCTGCACCGGCGGCACCCCTGCCGAGACCGCCGCCGACGGCGAGCGCCGCATTCCGCTGGTGCTGCGCCATCGCGACCGCGCGGTGAGCGCCGACGATTTCAGCGAAATCCTCAAGGCCGCGCCGGGCGCCGACGTCGGCCGCGCCGAAGTGCTGGCAGCCTGGCATCCCGAGCTGTCGCCGGCGCTGCCGGGCGACCAGCCCGGCGTCGTGACCTGCGTGGTGATTCCGCGCACCGACCCAGCCCATCCCGACAACCCGCTGCCCGATGCCGATTTCATCGACGCGCTGTGCGTGCATCTCGCGCCGCGCCGGCTCGTGACCTGCGAGGTGCTGCTGCGCGGACCGGTCTACACCGGCGTCTGGATCAGCGTAGGCATCGAGATCGTCGCGGGGCAGTCGGTGGCGACGGTGCGTGACCGCGTGCGGACCGCGCTGCGCGATCACCTGTCACCGCTGCCGCCGGCCGTGACCGGCGCACCCGCCGCGACGCTGCCAGGGCTCGAAGGCGGCTGGCCGCTGTTTCGCCCGGTGACGGCGCTGGAACTGGCGGCGGTCGTTGCCCGAACCACCGGCGTTGGCGGCGTGGCCGGCCTGCTGCTCGGCGACGCGGGCGGCAGCAAGCGCGACAGCGTGGCGATGCAGGGGCTGCAGCTGCCCTATGTCGCGGGCCTGTCGGTGACGCTCGGCGATCCGGTTCCCCTTGACGATCTGATCGGGCGCGGCAGCGGCACGGACGAAGCCCCGGGCGGCGCGTGGCGCCTGCCGGTGCCCAAGGTTCCGCAGGAGTGCTGAGCATGAACGCCAACGGCAGCCGCTACCACGCGCTCGTCACCCGCGCCGACTGGGAAGCCCTGATGAGCGGGCCGGTCGGTGAGCATGAACTCGTCTGGACCGACGGCAGCGGCGGCAGCGGACCGCTCGCGTCCAATTGCGGCGCCGGCGGACTCGCGCTCAAGGGCTTGCTGTTCGAGTTCAGGCCACGCAAGGCAACGGACGGTGCGACCAGCCCGCCGCAATGCAGCGTGGTCGAAGCGCCGGGCGGCGGCTCCGGAACCCGTGAACAGACCGGGCGCGGCGGCGTGTTCGACGCCTGGGGAAATCTGTATTCGCTGTCGGGCGACTGCCTGGCGATCCGCATCCGCTCGGCGGGCAGCGGCGAGATGTCTGACTTCTGGCCGGTGACGGGCGCGGTGGCGGGGGCGGCGCCGCGCGATGGCATCGCGGCGATCGCGGGGCTCACGGCTGGCAGGCGCGCGGCGGCGCCCGGCAGCACGGCGCTCGGCGGCTTCGGACCGGTGCCGCTGGCGGCCGATCCGATGCCGCTCCAGCTCGATGCGCTGACGGTCACGCGCGGGCATTACCTGGTCGTCGCCACGTCGCAAGCGCGCGGCCTGCTGATCTTCGACCTGCACGGCGCCGGGCCGCCGCTGTTCCAGAGCTGGCCCGGGCTGGGGCAATGGTCGGGCGAAGGTCCGCCCTCGCCCGCCGCGACGGCCGAGGCGCTGGTGGCGCTGGAAGACGGCGGCCTCGGGGCGCTCGTCGAAGGCTGGCTCTGGCGCATCGGGCCGGACCTGAAGCCACGAATGGCAAGCCAGACGCAGGCGCATGCCTTCCGCGCCGCGACGCAGACGGCAGAAAACCCGGCAGAGGCAGGCGATGGCGCGGCGGATGACGGCAGCGCGGGCGGCGCCGTCCAGCCGTGCCTGCTCGACCTGCGCCCGGCGCTCGGCGCGACCACGCCCGCCGACCTTCTCGCGACGCAGGTCGGCGCCGTGGCCGCGTTGCGCGGCGAGCGCCTGCTCGTGCTCGGCCGGCGCCAGATCAATGGCCGCGACGCGCCGGTCGCCGGCGTGATGCACCTCGACGGCACGGTCATTGCCGTGCTCGACCAGCGCAGCAGCGCGCCGCTGGCTGCCGGCGCGCTCGACGACCTCATCGCCGACATCGTCGAACGCGACCCGGTCAGCGGCCAGCGCGCCCGGCCACTGCTGGCCGCGCGCGCGCTGGCGGTCGACTACGGCGCCGACGGCACGAGTGTCGATGCCGGTTTTTCTTTCCTGGTGCTGGCGGTAAGCGGCGACCAGGCCTTTCGCTTCACCGCCCAATGGCGCGGCGGCGAAGGCTCGACCACCAGCGCCAAGCCTTCACCTTCAGCCAGCACCACACTCGCCATCGAGATCACGCGCGACTACCTGCCGATGCGCCGCTACCTCGGCTTCGGCCTGGCCGCGCTGCCGGGCAGCCTCAAGCTCCACGCCTATCCGGCGGCGCGCGTTTTCTATGCCGCCGACGAGCGCTGGGTGCCGCTGCTCGCGCTGCCGCAGCCGCGCTACCTGCGCGGCGCGAGCATCGTCACCACGCCCTGGGACAGCGGCATTGCGGCCTGTGTCTGGCACCGCGTCGCGCTGGACCTGAGGCTGCCGTCAGGCACGGGCATTAGCGTCGAAACCCGCGCCGCCGACGATCCGGCCGACCTGGCACGCCTGCCCTGGCGTGCCGAGCCCGGCCCCGCGCGCAGCCCGGCCGGCAGCGAGCTGCCCTGGCGCGTCACGACCAGCGCCACCGATGCCGCGAGCGGGACCTGGGCGACGCTGCTGCAGGCCGCGCACGGCCGCTGGATGCAGCTGCGCATCACCCTCACCGGCGACGGCAAGCAGACGCCGCTGCTGCGCGGCCTTCGCGCCTGGTTTGCGCGCTTCTCGTATCCCCGTGAATACCTGCCCCCGGTATATCTCGCCGACCCCGCAAGTGCCGATTTTCTCGACCGCTTCCTGGCGCTGTTCGAGGGCGAATTCACGCGCTGGGAAGACCGCATCGCCGCCGCGCAATGGCTGTTCGATGCGCGCACCGCGCCGGCCGGCACGCTCGACTGGCTCGCGGGCTGGGTCGGCATCGTGTTCGATCCGGCCACCGATGAAGCGCGCCGCCGCCTGCTGATCCGCCACGCGATGACCAGCCATGCGCGGCGCGGCACCGTGCCCGGTTTGCTGCTCAGTGCGACGCTCGCCTGGGAACCGGTCGCCGAGGAAGACTGGCTGGCCGCACCGGAAGATTTGCCCAGGCGCAGCCACGGCCTGCGGCTTCAGGAAATGTTCGGCCTCGTGCCGCCGCTGCCTGCGAGCGCCTGGAAGCCACGCACGCAGAACCGCGCGCAACTGCTCGCGCTGCTGGACGGCGATGCGGCGCTGGTCGATCCGCAGGCGTTTGTGGCCAGCGCCGGTACCAGCGCCCATGACGCCGCCGCTGCGGCCGATGCAGCGCCACCGTCCTCCGCTGCGCGCCACGCCATGCTGCTGCTCGCGCTCGGTTTCATCCCGCGCGCGGCGATCGAGGAACAGCGGCTCTGGTCGGCGTGGGTCCAGGCGCGCAAGGCGGTGGCACAAGCCAACGCCTTCGCCGACGCGTTCGAGGCGGGGAACGCGGGCTACGGCGGCGCGGACGGCAGCAAGGGCGCAAGTGAGGGCCCGGCGCCCGCAAGCACAGAGGCGAGCCCGCCCGGCGCCCTTCCCGCCGACGAATTCCCCAGCGCCACCGCGCGCACCGGCTGGAGCGACTACCTCGCCGCCAGCCGGCCCTGCGCACCCCTGCGCCAGCGCTGGCAGGACTTCCTCGCGCGTCGCTGGCGCCGCATTTCGGCGCTCAACGCCGCCTGGGGCACGGCCTGGCGCGGCTTCGAGCGAATTCCTTCGCCAGCCGAGCTGCCCGCCGCCGACGCCGCGCTCGCCGACTGGCACCGCTTCGAGGCACAGGTGCTACGCGGCCTGAGCGGCGCCCACCGTTTCCGCATCGTGCTGCCACTGCCCGACGCGGCACTCGACCTGGACGACCTGGCGCGCCGTCGCGATGCCGTGCTGCGCGTGGTCGCCGCCGAGAAGCCCGCGCACACGGTTGCCGAGGTGCGCTTCGGCTTTGACCTTTTTCGCATCGGCGAGGCGCGCCTGGGCCTGGACACGCGGCTTGAAACCGGGCTGGCGCGCCGGCCCGAACTGGCTGCGCTCGGCTGGGGCGGCGGCAATTTCGCGCCGGCCGTGCTCGGGCGCATCGATCTTGGCGGCGCGCGACTCGCGCCAGTCCGTCCCTTGCCGCCGGCCGATCGCATCGGCCTGGACCGCGGCTGAATCACTTTAACGGGAGACCATCATGGGCTGCTGCACCGGCTACAACTTCGCCCCCGCCCCCGACGCGGCGCTGGATTCGAACCAGCGCGTCAATTTCACCTTTGGCATGGTGCTGGGTGTCGATGACTTCCGGCAGGAGCACGCCTGGTTCGCCGAGCGCGACGAGCGTGCCCTGCGCGAGCTAATCGGCTACGGTGCCATCACAGGGCTCGACGTGACGACCGTCATCAGTGGCACCCAGGTCGAGGTGCGCGTCGCCCCCGGCCTGGCGCTGCTGCCCGACGGCAAGCTCGTCGGCATCGCCGCCAGCCAGTGCGCGCGTCTCGACGAATGGCTCGCCGGCCCCGGCAAGCCCGCGGCGACGCAATCCGGCCCGGCCAGCGTTTATGTCGTGCTGCGCCACGCCGAGACCACCGGAACGCCGGTGCCGATTCCCGGCGAACCGTGCCGCGACGAGAGCGCGCTGCTGGCCGACTCGCGCATCGCCGACAGCTTCACGCTCGACTTCAGCTGGACGCCGCCGGCGCAGACCGAGGACAACGCCCTGCGCATCTTCACCACCTGGCTGCGGCGCGTGGAAATCCGCTCCGCGCCGGTTCCGGAGATGTCGCTAGCGGATTTTCAAGCGGCGGTCGAAGCGCAGGTGACGGCGGCGATCGCGAATGCAGCGGCGGCCTTTTCCCATCCACCGCTGGCCGAGACGCCAAGGCCGAATCCTGATCCGGGCGGGGGCTCGGGCGACAGTTCGCCACCGGGAAGTCCTCCCGATGGCAGTCCTCCCGGCAGCCCGCCCGACGCCAGCCCGCCCGGCACCGGACTGGTCATCCCGCGCGAGCATTACGCGGCCTATGTCAACGCCGCGTTCGACGTCTGGGTGCGCCGGCTGCGCACGGGCGTGATGGCGCATTTCGGGCCGGTGCCGAAAGCCGAGGACAGCGCCGAAGCCGGCCTGTTGCTGGCCGCGATCGACATCGGCCTGGACGCCGGCAACCTGTTGTTCCCGGCCGCACCGGCGTCGTCTGCGGTCGCGCGCTGGCTTGGCCGGGTCCAGCTGGTGCATCTGCGGCTGTTGCAGGAATGGCTGATCACGAGCATCGAGAACGACGCGCCGGTCGACGCCGACTACGTGCTCGGGCGCGGCGACCCACGGCTGCCGGGTGCGCAGGACCTGAGTGTCGATTTCGCGTCCGACGATCACGCGCTGGCGCGCATCGACCTAGTGGGGTCACCGACCCCGGGTGATGCGAGCGCGCTCAAGGCGGTGCTGCGCCCGGCCGTGAAATGGCCCGGCGGCGCGGCCGGCAGCGGCGGGCCCGACTATTACGGCCCGGGCATGGGCGCGCCGATTACCGTCAGTGACGGCGGCACCGGGCAGAACGCCGATCCCGCCCAGGGCCAGTTGCTGGTCGGCGTGGCGGCAGCGGGCGGCCTGCCGGCCGCATTCCAGCCCGGCGCCCTGCGGCCGGTCGAGCATGCGCTGGCCGGCGGCTCGATGGCCACCAATCTCAAGATCGACATTGCGAGCGCCGCGCCCGACCTGCTAATCGACACGATCCAGAACCTCGGCCCGCTCGACAGCCCGCAGTTCGCCGGGCTGGCGGTGAACGGCGCGGCGAGCGCCGGCTCGCTGACGCTCGACACGCCGCTCGGGATTGCGGCCGGCGGCAGCGGGCAGGCGGCGCTGCCGCAGCGGCTGCAGGTGCTGGTCGGCGACCACGACGGCGCCGACGGCCGCTTCGTGCTGGCGCGGCTGGTTGACAGCCCGACGGTCACGGTCACGCTCCAGCAAAGCGGGGGCAGTCCGCCAGCGGCCGAGGACTGGCAGATCGTCCTCAACGCCACCGGCGATGGCGGCAGCAACATCGACCTGCCGCTCGCGGTCAGCCAGGGCGGCACTGGCCAGACGAGCGGCCCGGCGCCGGGCCAGATACTGACCGGCGACGCGGCAGGGAATTTCGCGGTCGGCAACCTGCGGCCGGCAACGCCGGGGCGGCATATAGCGGTCGCGCAGGCAGGCGCCGACCTGACCATCGACACCACGCGCCAGACCCACTGGGCCACACGCATCGTCGAGGATCAGCTCAACGGGCTCAAGGACGATGACCATGTCGTGTTGCTGGTATTTGGCGACAACGCGACGTTCGAACTCGGCGAGCCGCAGGACGAGCGTGTGGTGGTGATCAAGTCGGCCACCCGCAGGACGCTGGTGAGCTTGGTACGCAAGATCGGCGATGACGAACAGGAGCCCTTCATCGACGAGGCGCCGAAGCTCGACCTGCGGCCGCTCCAGGCCGTAACTCTGATCGGCAGCGAGAAGCTGCGGCGCTGGCTGGTGATCGGGAGGGCCTGACCATGGCCACCACCGGCATCGGCCTGAACCAGCCCCTCATCGCCACCGGCCAGGCGCGGACCTATTTTTTCAACGGCCGTCTGCTGTCGGCCGAGGACTTGCAGCGCGAGCAGACTTTGCGCGAGGCCGGTCAGCGCCGGCTGGCGCAACTGCTGGGTTGCGGCATCGAACGCGGGCTCAACGTGGGCTGGTCAGCCGGCAGCAGCGAGCTGACCGTCAGCGCCGGGCTCGGGGTGACGCCGTCGGGCGAGCTGATCGAGGCCGACAGCTTTCTGCTTGATCTGGCGGCCGCCGCAAGCGCACCGCGCCCTGGCCGCTTCGGCGATTGCGCGGCGGCCTTCGACAATGGCGGCGCACTGGCGGGGCTGCATCTGCTGGTGCTGGCGCCCGCGTGGATCGGCGACGGCCGCGCGCCGACGCTGCTCGGCGAGGTCGGCGCCTGCAACCGCAATGTCGAGCTTCCGGCGGTGCGTGCCCGCCTGGTGCCGCTGCGCGCGCCGGCCGGTGCGAGCGTGACCGATCTGCGCAACCGGCTTGCGGTCGCGCTGCTGGCGCCGGTGGCCGGTGGCGCCGACCGGATGCTCGGCTGGTGGCCGACGACGGTGGCGCCGACACTCGCCGCCGACGATCTGCCGATCGCGGTGCTGCAGATCAATCTTCAGGCGAAGGTCGAATGGGCCGATCCCGATGCGGCGCGGCGCCGGGTCAGCGCGCCGCCCGGCAATGCGGCCGATGCGCTGTGGCCGCACTCACGGCGGACCGAGATGGAAGCCTTCGCGCAGCAGTTCGCGGCGCAGTTGCTCGGCAGCGGCGCATTACCGCTTGCAAGCGCTGCGACCACTCCACCCGAGTCGGCAGCGTTCCCGCTGCTGCCGCCGCTGCTGCTGCTCGATGCAGCGATGCTGGCGCGCTGGCGCGCTGTGTTCGGTGAGCTGGAAAACCTGGCGCTGGCGCCGGAAATCCTGCTCGGTCGCGAAGGTTTTTCGCAGGCGCTGGAAGGCGGGCTGAACGGCGAGCCGGTCGCGCGCGACGCGGCGGTGGCGCAGCTTTACCGACTCTACCGGCAGGGCGAGGCGTCAGGCACCGGACAATGGCTGCTGCGGCTGCGCGATGGCGCCGATCCCGACAACACCGCCGCAGCGTCGAACGACAAGCTCCAACACGCCACGCGCAACGAGCGGACCTCGGCGCGCGTCGCCGCCATCGCGGGGCGAGCGCTGCACAACCCAAACTCGACGCAGGAGGAACACAGCCTAGCCGCATCGGCGCTGACCCAGGCGCCTGACAAGCCGCAGAACCAGCCGGCTCGCAAGCGCACGCCGCGCAAGCCGGCCTGAGCGGCCAGGCATCCAGCCCGCGAACACCCACGACTGCGCCTGCGATGAACGCTCCAACCCTCGCGATCTCCCGCCTGCACGCACGCTCGGCCGTGCGCGAGCCGGTGGTTGCGCGGCTTGCGGCGGAAACGCTGGCCGCCGAAGTTGCCGGCGCACTGCCGCCGCTGCCGCCGCAGGCCGTGCTGATGCTGCGCCGGCTCACGCTTGAGTTGCCGCTGCATGCGCTGGACCGCCTGCCTGATGCAGGGCTGCGGCGGCGCGTCGCGACGGCCGCGCGCGGCGCGATCGCCGACGCCGCCGCGCATGCCGCGCGACCCGCACTCGGGGCCGTTGCGGCGCAGGTGGAAGCGGTGTGGTTCGGCGACGAGTCTGAGTTGCTGGCCTGTCTGGCGCGTGACGGGCTGGAGAACCGGCTCGATTGCTGGTGGTGGCGTCAGTTGCTCGGTCGGGCGCATCCGGATTGGCAGGCGGCGTGGACGGATCGCGCAGCGGCGGCGCCCGCCGCGTTGCGGCTGCTGGCGCGCGCCGGCTTGCTGTCGCCCGTGCTGACGGCGCTGGCGAGACAGGGCGTGCTGACGGCGGGGCCGGCAAGGACGGCAGCGGTTCGAGCGGCCGATGAAACCGCTGCCGCGCCGCCGCGCCGCAGCGCCCGGGCCGAGGCTGGCCATGCCGTCGGCGCGCCAGCACCTGCGCGCAGCGCCGCTGCGCCGCTGCCTGCCGAAATCGAGGCGCGCCGCAGCCGTGATCCCGCCCTTGACGCCGGAGCACGCCGGGCATCGTTCATTGCCGAGGCGCCGCACGCTGAGCGGCCTGCGTGCGCTGACGCCGTCGCTGCCGGCCTGCAGGATGCGCCCGTGCCGCCAGTGCGCGCGCGCCGGGTTGAGAGTCCGGTGCCGAGCATCGTGGTCGCGGATGGCGATGGATGGAAGCTGCCCACCCTGGATGCCGGCGGGAAACTCGCAGCCCCGGCGAACGAGGCGCCCGCCCGCCCGTCCGCAGGAACCCAAACCGGCCGCGCGCAGCTTCGCCGGTACGCCGCGCGTCACAGCGAATCGAGGACAGCCGCGCGCCAGGCGGCGCCCGCCGCGATGTTCGTGCGACAAGCGATCCACCTGCTCAGCGAGAGTGCGACTGCGCTGTCCGCGCGGTCGCAGCCGGGCGGCAGCGACGCGCACGGCCGCGCCTTCACGGTGGCGCAGGCCGGCTCCGGCCCTGCTGATGCCTTTGCCCCTAGCGACGAGGATTTTCCGGCCGCGCCGCTCGACGCCGCGCCGCGCGTCGTGATCACACGCTATGGCCGACTGATGTTTCTTGTCAACCTGCTGCTCGGCGACGGACTTTATCCCGACTTCACGCGCCCGCTCGACCCGGCTTTTCCGCTGTCCCTGTGGCAGCTGCTGATGCTGCTCGGCCTCGGCCTGGTCGGCCCGGCGCTGCGCGACGATCCGCTGTGGCGCCTTCTTGAGCGGCTGGCGAACGATGCGTCGTTTCGGGAGGCATCGCAAGCCGGCGCTGCGTCTTCCAGTCCCGCACCGGCCGTGGCGCGCCTGGACGCAATCGACCTCGACCGGCACTGGCCCGTCCCGGCACCGGACCGCGTGCGAGCGCTGCGACCGTTGCAAGACCTGCGGCAGCGGGCGAGGCGGACCAGATTACTGACAGCACGGCACCACAAACCGGCCTCAAGCCAAGCTGCCAGCCCGGTACCCCATCCGCGCCGCCTTCGCCACGCGCCTGCCCCATCGCTCGCACGCTGGCTCGCGCGCTACAGGGTATCGCTGCGTTCGCGCCTCGCGCCGGCCCTGGGCGTCAGGCCCGCGCTGGTCGGCCGCGCCTTCGCCGGCGGCCCTGCGCAGCTGTGGCTGTCCGAGGCCGATATCGTCGTCGTCATACCGCTTGACGCGCACCCGGTTGAATGGCGGCTCGCTGGTCTCGACCGTGACCCTGGCCCGCTGCCTGGCGCTGGCCGCGCGCTGCGCTTCGTCTTCGAATGAAGGGGGCAGCGATGAAGCTCGATGACCTTGCCCCCCTGAACGCCGGCGCCGCTCGTCCCGCTGCCGGCGCTCCGGCCGATGCGGCAGTTGGCGAGCAACCCGCGCCGGCTGCCGACCCGCCCGATAACGAAAAACCCGCCTCGCCCGATCCGGTCATCGACGGCTTTCGCGCCCTGCTGCTCGCCGCCGCCTGGCGCGTGACCGAGGCCGCGACCGAGCGCCTGGGCGATGCCGTGGTGGCCGATCAATTCCCTTTCCTGCTCGATTACGCGCAGGCGCTGGCCGAGTCCGAGGAGGCGCTGCATCCACCGCTGCTGCACCTGGCGCACGCGGCCCAACTGCCTGCGAGCGCGCTCGAAATCTGGCTCGTCACCGGTCTGATCGACGAAGACGCGCGCTTCGCCCAGGTCTACGAGGCCATCGAACCGGGCAGCACCGAGTGCCGGCCAAGCATGGCGCTGATGCAGTCCTGGTGGGGCACCGAGCCGCGCGAAGGCCTGCGCCCGGCGCTGCGCAGGCTGCTCGAATGCGGCCTGCTGCACGCCTGCCAGCCCGGCGCCGCACGCGCCGAAAGCAGCTACGAGGTCGAGGACAACTGCTGGTCGGCCGCGCGCGGCGAAGCCCCGGCCCGGCCAGCGCCCGGCATCCGCCTGCGCGAAGTCAATGAAGCCCCCGCGCTCGGCGATCTGACGCTGGACGGCGGGACGCGTGAAACGCTGGCCGCGCTCGGGCTGATGGCCGACGGCGCCGCCAGCGGTGACGCTAGGCAGGCGAACAAAGCCATCGCCCCGCCCGCCCCCTTCCCCTACGCCAGCGTTATCGCGCGCGGCGCCGGGCACAACGGCCGCACCAGCCTGCTGGCCGCGCTGGCCCGCGCCGAGGGCCGCCGCGCGCTACTCATCGACTGGCCGCCCGAGGGCGCCGCGCCCGGCAACCATGCCGGCGCCCCGCCCTGGCTCGGCGCATTCGCCACGCTCGCCTGGGCGCGCCCCATCCTGCGCCTGCGCCCGAGCCCCGGCGAGCGTTTGCGCCTGCCCGCGCTGACCGGCTACACGGGCTGGATCGGCCTGGTCTGCGGCGACGACGACGCGATCGAGGAGCTGCCTGCGCCGGCCCTCGTGCTGCGCCTGCCGCTGCCCGACAGCGCCCTGCGCGAAGTCCTCATCGCGCGCCATGGCGGCCCGCCGCTGGCCGCGCAATCGGCCGAGGTTGCAGCGCGTCTGCATCTTTCATCAGGCTACCTGGTGAGCGCGCTGCGCACGCTGCCTGCGCCGCGCGACACCCGCCCCGGCCCGCTCGCCGCCGGCCTGCGCGAAGTCGCGCTTGCCGGCGGCGCCTGCGAGCTGGACAACCTGGCGCGCCGGCTCGACACGCGAGGCGCCGAGCGCGACGCCCTCGTGCTCGACGCCGATCTGGCGCGTGACCTGGACACGCTCGAAGCCCGCTGTGCCCAGCGCGACCGGCTGCGTGGCACGCTGCCGTGCGCTTTCGCCGCGCGCCTCAACGCCGGCGTGCGCGCGCTGTTCACCGGACCTTCGGGCACCGGCAAGACGCTGGCCGCGCAGGTGCTGGCCGCGCGCCTGGGCCTGCCGCTGTACCGGCTCGATCTGTCGTCGGTCGTCAGCAAGTACATCGGCGAGACCGAGCGCAACCTGCACCGCCTGCTGTCGGCCGCCGAGGCGCTCGATGTGATGCTGCTGCTCGACGAGGGCGATGCCCTGCTGGCGCGCCGCACCAAAGTCGGCAATGCCCACGACCGCTACGCCAACCTCGAAACCAACTTCCTGCTGCAGCGGCTTGAAACCCATCGTGGCCTGGTGCTGGTGACGACCAATGCGCTGGAGCGCATCGACACCGCCTTCCTGCGCCGCTTTGACCTGCTGGTGCATTTCCGCGCGCCGGAATTCCACGAGCGGCTCGCGCTGTGGCGCGCGCACCTGCCGCCCGACCACGCCCTGCCCGACGACGCGCTCGACCGCATCGCCGAGGCCTGCGCGCTGGCCGGCGGACAGGTCCGCAACATCGTGCTCGATGCCGCCTCGGCCGCGCTCGCGCGCGCCTCGCACGTGACCGAGGCGCTGCTGATGGATGCGTTGCGCCGCGAGTACCGGCGTGGCGGCTCGCTGTTTCCGCTTGGGCACTGACGATCATGGCCACTGCACCGCCCGTCCCCGCTGCTGCCGCGCGCCGTGTCTCCGATCCGCGCGCCGATCCGCGTTTTGTCGCGATGAGCGAGGGCAACGCGCGCAAGACCGGGCGGCTCAAGCACCACAAGCCACTGGGCCAGCTCAACAGCGTCGCCTCGGCTGCCGCGCGCGCGCCGCGCAACGAGGGTCGCGGGCTGGCCAAAGGTGGCATCGTCGGCAAGGTACACAAGGCGCCGGTACCCGTGCCGCAGCCGGCGACCTTCGAGACACTGCTGAACGCGCGCATCGCGGCGGTGATGAAGACACCGCGCACCTTCGGCGAGACCGACGACTTCATGGCGCCCGAGCATGCCGAGAAGCTTGCCGGCGCCCTTGGCGGCAGCGTGGCCGAGGTGCGGCGTGCCAGCACCGAGCCGACCCACAGCGCCAGCCGCGCTCCGGTCAGGCCGCTGCCCGATGCGGGCGACACGCCGCTCAGGCAGCCGCCGCCCGCCGCGCGGCCCGGACTCGACGCCCAGCGCGCCATGCCCGACAAGGCTGGCGCCGAGGCCACCGACCTTGCTACCGCGCCGCGCCTCGTCGATGCCGATCTGGCCGCGCACAGCTTCACGCCCGAGCGGCTGCGCAGCGCCGGCGATGCGCGCTTCGAAGCCGCCGCCGGCGCACGCGACACGCTGCGCGAACACAGCGCGCAGGCCCCCGCCAGCTACCGCGCACGGGAAACCACGCTGCTCGCGACCGGCAGCCGCCAGGCCGCCGCCCGCACATGCGCCGCCGCCGCCGGCGCCGCGCAGACGCAGCGCGCCGCGCAAGGCCGCGTTCACGGCCACCAAGCCGGCCAGGCGCGCGAGGAAGAAAGCGCACGCCAGCAGCTCGCCGACCGTTTCGAGGCCATCTACCACAACACCAAGCTGCGCGTCGATGAAGCGCTTGCCGCGCTCGACCGCGAAGCGGCCGCACTGTTTGACTTCGGCGTGCGCGCGGCCATCGTCGCCATGAAGGCGCATGTCGAGGACCGGCTGCGGCGCTACAAGGCGAAGCGCTATCGCGGCCTGCGCGGCAAAGCGCGGCGCGCCCGTGATTTCTTTCTCGACCTGCCCGGTGAAGTCAACGTTTTCTATGTCGAGGGCCGCAAGCTGTTCACCGACCGGCTCGACACGCTGGTGGGCATGGTGGCACGGCGGGTCGAAGCGCGGCGGGTCATGATCAAGGGCATCGCGGCAGCCGGCGAGGCCGCGCTGGAACGCGAGACGGCCGGCCTCAAGGGCACGCGCGGCCGGGCGGCGGCGGCAGCGCGGCGGGCCTTCGGCCAGCGCTTCGGCGAGCTGCGCGCGGCCATCGACGAGCATGCGCAAGACCTCGCCGACGAACTGGCGCGCCAGTACCAGAACGCCGTCAAGGAAGCTGACGCCGCGCTCGATGCGATCCGCGCCGAAAACCGTGGCCTGCTGAACAAGGCCTGGAGCAAGCTCGAAGCCGTGTGGGATGCGCTGGGCAAGCTCAGGGAGCTGTTCCTGACCGTACTGAGCAAGTTCCGCAAGCTGGTCGGCGCCATCATCGACGACCCGGTCGGCGTGCTGTTGCGCATCGTCGCAGTGCTCAAGGGCGGCTTCGAGCTGTTCTCGCAACGCCTGCCCGAGCATCTGCGCATCGGTTTCTTTTCCTGGCTGTCGCGCAAGCTCGGCGGCGCCGCCATCCCGCCCAATGCGGCCGGCGGCGCGAGCACGCTGACGCTGCTGCTGCAGGTGATGGAGTTCGGCCCCGAGCAGCTGATTGCGCGCGCGATGCGCCGGCTCGGCGCGGGCGCGCAGCGCGTCGCGGGCATGCTCGTCGCGCGGGTGCGCGGGCTGTTCTCGAACGGTGGCGCCAGCCTCGTCGATGCCTTGCGCGACTCGCTTCCCGACCCGAAGACGCTGGTCGCCGACGCGGTGAACTGGCTGCTGCAGACGGTGCTGGTCAAGGCCGCGAAAAAGATCGCGCTGATGTTCGTGCCGCTGGCCGGACTGATCGCGGCGGCGCGCGCCATCTACGACATCGTGATGTTCCTGATCGACAACGCGCGCCGGCTGCTCGAACTGCTCGACTCGCTGCTCGATGCGCTGCTGAGCGTGGCGACCGGCACCGTCGCGCCGGCCATCGAGAAAATCAACAACGTGCTTGGCGGCGCCATCCCGATCGCGATCGATTTTCTCGCGCACCTGCTCGATATGTCGGATCTGGTCGAACGCATCGCCGTGATGATCCGGCGCGTCAAGGCGCGCGTGCTGGCAGCGCTCGACCGGCTGATCGATATCATCGTGGCGCCGCTGAAGAAGCTGGCCAGCCGCATCAAGACCGGTGTGAAGAAGCTGATCGAATGGTGGAAAAAGAAGCTGCCCTTCAGCGGTGGCGGCGAGCAGCACACGCTGCAATTCGACGGCAGCGAGCGCAGCGCCACGCTGATGGTCCACACCAGGCCGCAGGCGCCAAAAGTATTCGTTCAGCAGTTCGTGACGGTGAAGGGAACGGCGGCCGACATCGCGGCGGTCGGCGTCATCGACGCAAAGATTGTCAAGACCCAGGGCGAGCTGACCGCTGCCAAGTCCGAGAATGACGCGGCGCAAGTCACCACGCTCTCAACCCGGCTCGACGACGAGCTCACGGAGATGACGACCCTGCTGCAACGCCTGCTGATCGCCAGCGACGCAGAAGGCAGCCAGAGCAATCCGGTGCTGATCGATTACCCGAAGCGGCGCGCCACGGCCTATGTGCCGATCTACGCTGGTCCGCGCGTCGGCGAGGGGCTGAGGTTGAGCCAGAGCCTGCTCGGCGCACAGGTTGGCAAATCGAACAGCGATGCAAAGAAAACGCTGGTCGCGGCGGTCGGCAAGAATCTCGCGAACAACCTGGCCTTCAAGGCCTGGACCGGCGTCGTCGAGGTCTATCCGCCGACGGCGAAGAAGACGCTTGGCAACGCGACGGTCGGGCTGTCGCCGCAGTTCGCCTCGCTGTCGGCTGGCACGCTGCTGACCTACGGCAAGAAGGAAGGCACGGGCGGCGGCGGAAAGATCAATGACCGCTTCAGGCCCTACGGATTCGTGCCATCCAGCAAGGGCGGCGAGGGTCTGGACGGTGACCATGTGCTGGAACGCCAGATCGGCGGTCCGGACGAACTCGACAACCTCTGGCCACTCTCGCGCAGCGAGAACCGCAGCAGCGGCGCGACCGTCAACAGCATCAAGGTGAAGTTCAAGGGCAAGGAAGTCACCGTTCACACCGCCCGGGCGCAGCTGAAAAAGAAGCCGGCCCTCTATCTGCTGGTCCGAAGCACAAAAGGCTGACGCCCGCTCCGACCATGTCCGCCCTCGCCATCCGCTCAGCCCCCCGCCGCGCCGCCAAGCCCAAGGCCGACCCGCGCTTCCTGGCCGTGGCCGATCAGGTCAAGGCCGGCGCGGCCAAGCTCAAGAAGCACGCGCCAGCCGCGCAGAAGGCGCGCGAGGCCTCCAAAGCCGCCAAGGCGCCGCCCAACGAGCAGCTCGCGGGCGCCAAGGCCAGGGCCGTCGACGAGGTCAAGGACGCGCCGACGCCCCAGCCCCAGCCGCAATCGTTCAAGGCGCAACTGCGCGCCGAGATCGACAAGGCGATGCCCAGGACGCTCGGCGATACCGAGAAGTTCATGGACGGCGGCGCGGCCGGCGCGTTGAAAGGCGCGCTCGAAGGCGGTGTCGCGCAGCAAAAGGACAGTGCGACCGGCCCGCTCGATGCCGCGACGAAAAAGCCGCCGAACGCCGCCGCGGTGCCGGCCCAGCCATCGGCAGCATTGCCTGCCGAACCCGCGCCGCAGGCGCCGCCGGTCGATGGCGCCAGCGCCATGCCGTCGCCGGCCACGCCGGCCGACATCTCACTCGAGGCGTCGAAGAAGGACACCTCGCAGGCGCTGGCCGACGAGAAGATCAAGCCGAAAAGCCTGCAAAAAGCCAACGACCCGCGCTTCTCGGCGGTGGCCGGCGCACAGGCGAAAGTGGCGGCGCAGGCCGACAAGGCGCCGGCCAGCTTCCGCGGCAAAGAAGCGGCGGTGCTGGCCGGCGCACGCGCCCAGGCCGGCGCCACCAGCAAACGCGGCACGCTGCTGCTGGCCGGCTCGCGCGGCGCCGGCAATGCCAGGGTGATGACGCGGCAGCAGCAGCAGGCAGCGAAGGAAGAAGCCGAGCGCAAGCAGGTCGCGACCCACATCGAGGGCCTGTACGCAGAAACCAAGGTGAAGGTCGAGCGCAACCTGGCCACACTCGATACCGATGTCTCGGCGCTGTTCGATCCAGGCATCGACGCAGCGCTCGCGGCGATGAAGACCTACGTCGACGACAGGATCTTCAAATACAAGCTCGACCGCTACCTGACGATTCCGCTGGTCGGCCTGGCGCGCTGGGTCGCCGACCAGGCGCTGGGCCTGCCCGAGGAGGTAAACGCCTTTTATGTGCAGGGCCGCAGGGTGTTCCAGACGGCGATGGACCGGCTCATCGACCGCGTCGCCAGCCTGGTCGAGATGCGGCTGGCGCAGGCCAAGGCCGATGTCGCCGCCGGACAGCAGAAGATCAAGACCTATGTCGCGAGCCTGCCGGTCAAGCTGAAGGCCACCGGCGACGCGGCGCAAAAGGCTGTGTCGGACCGTTTCACCGAACTGTCCACCAGCATTGACGAGAAGAAGGACGAACTCGCGTCAGCGCTCGCCTCGAAATACAAGGAGGCCTTCGACAAGGCCGACGAAGCCCTCAAGCAGATGCAGGACGAGAACAAGGGCCTGGTCCAGCAGTTCGCCGAAAAGCTCGGCGAGGTCATCAAGGCGCTGATGGAGTTCAAGGCCAAGCTGCTCGGGCTGATCAAGAAGGGGCAGGAGACCATCCAGCTCATCCTCGACGACCCGATCGGATTTCTGGGCAATCTGCTGGCGGCGGTGAAGGGCGGTTTCAACGCCTTCGTGAGCAACATCTGGACACACCTGAAGGCCGGGTTCATGAAGTGGCTGTTCGGCTCGCTCGCGGCGGCCGGCATCACGCTGCCAGCCGATCTGAGCCTGCCGAGCATCCTCAAGCTGGTGCTGGACGTGCTCGGCATCACCTACGACAAGATGCGCGCGAAGGCGGTCAAGCTGATCGGCGAGCGTGCGGTGAGCGTCATCGAGAAGGCGGTCGAGTACATCAAGGCGCTGATTGACGGCGGGCCGGCCAAGCTGTGGGAAAAGGTCAAGGAGGACCTGTCTGACCTCAAGGACATGGTGATCGGCGCGATCCAGGACTGGCTGATTGAGACCGTGGTCAAGCAGGCGGTGACGAAGGTCGTGTCGATGTTCAATCCGGCCGGCGCGATCGTGCAGGCAGTCATCGCGATCTACAACGTCGTGATGTTCGTGATCGAGAAGGCGCAGCAGATCATGGCGCTGGTCGAGGCGGTCGTGAACTCGGTGTATGCCATCGCGACCGGCGCGATCGGCGGCGCGATCAGCTGGATCGAGAAGTCGCTGGCGAGCGCGATCCCGCTCGTCATCGGCTTCCTTGCGCGGCTGATAGGGCTCGGTGGCATCAGCGAGAAGATCAAGGGGTTCATCAAGAAGGTACAGGCCAAGGTCGACAAAGCGATCGACAAGGCCATTGCGAAGGTGGTGGCGCTGGTGAAAAAGCTGTTCGGCGCCGTGAAGTCCGGTGTGAAGAAGCTGCTGAACTGGTGGAAGAAGAAGCTGCCGATCTCGGACGGCAGCGAGAGCCATACGCTGACGTTCTCGGGCGAGAGGAAGTCGGCTAAGCTGGTCATCCGGTCGAGTCCGGAACGCCCCCGGGACTTCGTCGCGCGGATTGGAAAGAAGAAACAGATAGCGCCGGTCAAGCGCGACTCCAAGGTGACGATGACGGCGCAGCTGGAAGCACCCATTGATGCCTCGCGCGCAATCCTCGCCATCTATGATGACGCGCCAGGCAAGGAAACCGAGTTGGCCACCAATGGCGCCAAGGCCGACGCGGAGATGGCGAAGCTCGACACCGCTTTCTCTGCGCTGCAGACACATGTTGTCGCAACGCTCGTCGAGTGGAAGGCCGCTGAGGAACCGCTGCCCGAGAACACACCGAGCGTGGGCGGCGGCAAGCAGTGGTTTGAAATCCCACGGCCCAAGCGCTTTTCATCGGCACAGAAGGACGCCATCGCCGCGCAGCACAAGGCGACCATGGCACGCACGACCGACAATAGTGCGCTCAGTAACATGCAGTCGATGCTTGAGACGAACGCGAGGGGCAAAGAACGCAACGTGCGCGAGGACATCGCACGGCGCCACGTGGTGTCGTCGTTCGACATCGGTAAGCACTACGGCACCGTGCTGGCGTCGAAGTCGGGCGCGCCGTTGTACCCGTCGGCAGCAAAACTGTTGCTGGAACAACGCACCTCGATAGCCGCCGCGATGACACCGGTAAGCGGTGCGCCGCCGAAGAAAAACGACATCGTCAAAGCTGCCACTGAACGCCACCGCAAGTTCTTCGGCTACGCCAAGAACATCTTCCTTGGAGACAGCCCGGAGAACAGCGCGCTCCAGGAAAAGCTAGACCCGCATCACCCCGAAATGAACAAGCGAAAGCTCAACGAGCACATCCGCCTGATCAAGCGCGCATGGGCGTTGAACAACAGTTTCACACCGACCGAGGACTAAACGGAGCAGCACCATGGACTACCTCATTGCGATCTCCTGTCTCATGCCCACGCGCGCCCGGCACGCGCTGCTGCCGCACGCAGTCGCGGGTTTTCTGGCGCAGCAGCGTGACGACGCCGAACTCGTCATCGTCAGCGAGGACGGCCTGCCCGAGTCGCTGCATGCGCTGATCGCGGCCGACCCGCGTATCCGCCATGTGGCCTGCGCGGCAGGCCTGTCGCTGGGCGCCAAGCGCAACCTCGCCTGCGAAGCGGCGCGCGGCGACTGGCTGCTGCACTGGGACGACGACGACCTCTATGCACCCGACCGCATCGCGCGCCAGATCGGCGCGATGCAGGCGGCCGGCGTGGCTGTCAGCGGAACGAGCCGCGTGCATTTCCACGAAGATGACGGCGGCCGCTGCTGGGAATACCGCTACGGCGGCGAGCGCCGGCCGTGGGTCTATGGCGCGACACTGGCGTTCACGCGGACCTACTGGCAGTGCCATCCGTTCGCCACGATCGGCATCGGCGAGGACAACCAGTTCATCTGGGGCGCAAGGGCTGCGGAAGTGCTCGATCTGGACGATCCGTCGTTGTGCCTGTGCACCATCCACGCGGGCAACACGAGCGCGAAGCACACCGGCAATGCCTGGTGGAAATCGATTGCGCTGCCGGTGATCTGGCAGCAGACGCTGGCGCGCGAGGGCAGCGTGGACCGTTCTCAGGCTGGCGTTCTGGACGGTACAAATGGTGCAAAAGGTGTAAATAGTGCGAATGGCGGTGTGCAGTACGCCGCCATGCGTCACGCGCCGCAGCTTTCTCTCGTCACCGAAGCCACGCCGGTCGAACCACTGCGCAACGTCTACGCCTGCCTCGTGCACGAGAAGCCCGACTGCGTACTCGACCTCGTGCGCAACCTGCGCCATCTCGATACCCATTCGGCGATCCTGCTTTACGATGGCAGCCCCGATGGCCGGCTCGCCGAGAGCCGCCTGCCTTGGGCACGACTCGGCGCCCAATGGGTGCCCAGCGCACGTCCGATGCGCTGGGGCAAGCTGCACGATTTTGCGCTCGACTGCGCGCGGCACCTGAAAAGCGCCGGCTACCGCTACGATGCGATGACCATCGTCGACAGCGACCAGCTCGCGCTGCGCGCCGGTTATGCCGATCATCTGCGGCGCCGGCTCGGCGACCTCAAGGGCATCGGCCTGCTCAGCAGCGATCCGACGCATCAGGGCGCGGCGACCCGCATTCCGCCGGCTGCGACCGCGCAACAGGAAATCGAGCTGTGGCGGCCGTTTCTGCGCCGCTTCCCTGAGGGCGAGCGCGCCTTCGTCCACTGGAGTTTCTGGCCGTCGACGGTGATGATGGCCGACGCGATCGATGCCATGGTCGATCTGTTTGACCACGACGCCGAAATGAACCGGATCCTTGCCGCGTCAAAGCTATGGGCGACCGAGGAAGTGCTGTTCCCGACGCTGACCAGGCTGCTCGGCTTTCGGGTCGCGGCCAATCCCTGCATGCAGCGCTGGGTCAAGTACCGCGTGCCCTACCCTCCCGGCGAGGTCGATGCCGCGCTGCGCGACCCGGCCGCCTTCTGGATCCATCCGGTGCCGCGTCAGCTCGACGATCCGATCCGAGCGCGAATTCGACAGGCGCATGGCGCCTACTGCACGCCGCGCAGCATGCGTTCGGCGGCCGTGGCAGGGCCGCATGCGCGCCAGCTGTGGCCCGTGCTGCGCACCATGCGCGGCATCGAAGGCTGGCTGGAGGATGAAGAAGCCGAGTTGCTGGCGCTTGCCGCGCGCGAGGTGCTGGAGATGCCCGAGCCGGCGCCTCCGCGCGGGCCGTCGATCGGCATCGGCGCCGATGTGAGCGTCGCTGGCGCCGTCATTTCCGCCGGCCCGCCGCGCCGCCGCACGCTGGTCGAAGTCGGCAGCTTCTGCGGCAAGGCCACCTACGTGCTCGCCGCGATGGTTCGCGCCAGCAGCGTCGATGCGAATGTCGTCGCGATCGACAGCTTCGATGGCGTGATCGGCTGTGCCGACCGCCCCAACCATGTCGCGCCGACGCTAGACACTTTCCGCCGCAATCTGACCACGCACCATGTCGCGGCGCTGGTGGAGACCCTTCTTGGGCGCGCCGCCGACCAGCACTGGACGCGGCCGATCGACCTGCTGCTCGTCGATGGCCTGCACGACTACGCCAGCGTCGCGAGCGATTTTCACTCTCTCGCCGACCACCTGACGCCGCAGGGCGTGGTGCTGTTCCACGACTGCGCCGACTACTTCCCTGAGGTGCAAGATTTCGTCGAGGCGCTGCTCGCCTCGGGCGAATGGTGCGAGGCAGCACGCGCCGGCTCGATGCGGATGCTCAGGCGGGCGGTGGCGGTGGCGCCGGCCCATGTCAGCGACACCGAGGAACCCGCCGCGCTCGCGGGCTGACGTCCCGCGACATTCGCTGTCCCTTCTTCATCACGGAGAACCGCATGAAATCCAACGACACCGTCTGGCTGTACTGGCAGGGCCCGCGTCCTGGCTATATCGACCTCTGCCTGCGCAGCGTGCTGGCCCACCATCCCGACGCGCGTGTGCTCGACCGCGCCAGTTTCGACCAACTCTGGCGCCACGACCGTGACATCGACCTTGACCGGCTCGCCCTCAACCACCAGTCCGACTTCATCCGCGCCTACCTGCTCAAGCATCACGGCGGCCTCTACCTCGATGCCGACTGCATCGTGCTGCGCGACCTGAGCCCGCTGCTTGCGCTCACCGACGTGCACGGCTTCGTCGGCTATCGCGAGCCGCAGGGATACATGAGCTGCAATTTCATGGCTGCGCGGGCCGAGAGCGCGGTCATCTGCGACCACTACCGGCGCGTCTGCGCCCGTCTGCGCGACCCGCGTCCGCTCGAATGGCTCGACCTGGCATCGACCCCGATGGATATTGCCATTGCCGACTACGGCACCAACGCCGTGCTGCTGCCGACGCGCTCTGTCATGCCGATTGCGTGGAACGAAAGCGAGCTGCTGGCAGTCCGCCGAGACGACGCCGGCCACGCGCGCGAATTTTTCGCCGACGCCTGGTGCGTCATGTTGTCGAACAACACCATCAAGAGCGACGAGCGCACCCGCGTGCTCGCCTACATGCCGGCCGACCATCTGATCACCGACCACTACGCGCTGTCCTGGCTGCTGCGGCGCGCGCTCGGCGTGCAGGTCGAAGCGGTGTCCGGCGCTGATCCCGCCGCCGATGTGCCCGCGCACCTCGGCGGCCATGAAGGCAAGACGCAATTCGACGAAGGCGCGTTCGACTACCTGAGGCAGCGCTTCAAGGTGCAGAGCTTTATCGACATCGGCTGCGGCCCGGCCGGCATGGCGTACTACGCGATGTCGAGTGGCATGAGAGCACTTGGCGTGGACGGCGACGCGACCTTCGCGCACAACTCGAAGCTGATCGTCGAGCACGACTATGCAAGCGGGCCGCTCGACGCAGGCGAATTCGACCTTGGCTGGGCAGTGGAGTTTGTCGAGCATGTCGACGAGTGTCATGTGCCCAATTTCATGGCCACGGCCACGGGCCGGATTTGGTTTTCCACCCAGTTGTTGTCGATCGGTAATTGCCCGTCATCCAGGAAACGCATGAGCGCGCCCCATCGCCTGAGGCTGTAATCGAGCGCCTTGGCCGTGGCCGAGCCGTCCAGGATCTGGCTGCGCTGCAGCACCATCCACTGGTGCAGCGCATCGGCCAGTGGTTTTGACCGGGCCTGGCGGATGCGCTGGCGCTCATCCGCGCGCAGGCTTTTGAACTCGCGCTCGAACTCGTAGAGCTGGGCGATGTATTGCAGCGCTTGAGCGGCAATCTGGCTCTGGTGATTGACATGCAACTCGAAGAAATGGCGTCTGGCGTGCGCCATGCAGCCAGACTCCACGATGCCCTGAGTGAACAACTGCTTGTAGGCCACGTAATCGTCGCACACCAGCGTGCCTTGCCAATCACCCAGAAAGCTTCTAGCATGCGCACCCGCGCGGCTCTCGCAAAAGTCATAAACCACTGCCTTGAGCTCTTCAAAGGCGCCCGGCGCGTAAGTCCACAGGTAAGCGCGGTGCGTCTTTTTGTTGCCCGGCTTGAGCATGGGCACCGGCGTCTCATCGGCGTGCAGCACCGCATGGCTGAGAAGTTCTTCCTTCAAGGCATCGACCAAGGGTTGGAGTTGAACGCCGCACATGCCCACCCAGGCGCCCAGCGTGGAGCGCGCCAGCGCCAGGCCGGCGCGCGCAAAGATATTTTCTTGCCTGTACAGCGGCAGGTGATCCGCGTACTTGGCCACCAGCACCTGGGCCAGCAGGCCAGCGGTCGGGATCCCCTTGTCGATGACCTGCGCGGGCACCGGCGCCTGCGTCAAGGTCTGGCAGCGGACGCAGGCCCATTTGCCCCGGACGTGGCGCTCGACCGTGAACACGCCTGGCGTGTAGTCGAGCTTTTCGCTGACGTCCTCGCCGATGCGCTTCAAGGCGCAGCCGCACCCCGGGGTGGTGCAAACGGTGGACTCGGGCTCATGGGCAATCTCGACCCGGCGCAGCCCGGGCGGCAGCGCAACGCGCTTGGGCTGGCCGGCCTGAGCGACGGCTCGGGGCGTGGGTGCCAACTCTTGCAACTCCAGCTCAATGGCGGCGATGTCCGCATCGATGGTTTCGTCGAGCAAGCTGAGTTGCGCCGGGTCCAGCCGCTCGCCGCTGCGGCCGAACTTCCAGCGTTTGAGGACTGCCATCTCGTGCGTGAGCTGGTCAATCTTGGCCTGGCGGTATTTGAGCTCGCAGTCCTTTGCGGCAATGGCCTGCTCCCGCTGGGCCACCTGAGCGATGAGCTCTGCGGCCAGCGCGCGCAGCTGCTCGGCGCTCAAGCTGTCCAGGTGCTGTGCATTGACCATGGGCAGCAGTTTGCCCAGCCCGGTAGCGTCCGGCCATTGGCACATGCCCCAATTGCAAAGCTGCTTCAGGTGATCGTGATGATGCCCGCCTCGCCAATGCGCTGCCACGGCAGGCCCAGCACCAGCGCGTCGAGTTGGGCGCGCTCGAGCCTGCAGTTGGCGCTGTCGGCCACAGGCCAGACGAACTTGCCCTGGTGCAGCCGGCGCGCGGCCAGCCAGATGCCGATGCCATCGTGCACCAGCACCTTCAGGCGGTTGGCCCGCTTGTTGGCGAACAGATACGCGGTATGCGGGTGGGCAGCGCCAAAGACGGCAACCACCCGGGCCAACGCAGTGTCGGTGCCGGCGCGCATGTCCAGGGGTTGGGTAGCCAGCCAGGCCGCGTCAATGCGGATCATTTGAGAACCGCACCCGTCCAGCTCGCCAACTCGGCTGCCGCGCTGACGGGCCACGTCACAATCATCGACAGCGCGCCCCGGCGCAGCTCTACCTTGATCTCCCGGGTTTCGGGCTGCTGCGCGGGCGCGGGCAACTGCAAGGGGATGAACGCGGCAAGAGGAGAAGCCGTCCCAGGGGCGGCGGCAGGACTGTGCGCCGCCAGCTGGTGACGCCCGCTGCGGTGATGCTCCTTGAGCCAGCGGTGCAGCACGTTGGCGTTCATTGCATGCTGCCCGGCCAAGGCGGCAATGGAAACGCCGGGCTGCCCACAAGCCGCTACCAGTTCGGCTTTGAACTGTGCCGTGTAGTGCGGTGGGTGCGCGGTGTCGAATATCTTGAAATCTCTGATTTTTTGAGCATCGTGTGCACGATTGATTGCGTGCACACGATCTTGCAAGACTGAGGGCATCCATTCAAGGTGGGTTTGCTGGGCGCTTACGCTGAATCCTCCTAATACCTTCTCGAGCAAGATTGGCCACATGAGCCTCCCATATTCGAATTAGTCTGAAACTTACTCGTTACATCTCAAGGACCGAAAAACCAAGTTTGAGAAACTCCCAAATCGGGACTTTCTAAAGATGATTCATAGTCACGAGCGATCGACGTGGCGTGGTCTGTGCCTAAGATATGGTTCTGTCGCATTGGCGATGCGTACCGCTTGCTCGTTTATGCTGAACTCTTTTTTACGACGGGTATGAAACGCGATGCTGGTCATCAAAGGAATGCGCTTCCCAATCGACATCATTCTGGTGTGCATCCGTTGGTATGCGGCCTATCCGTTGAGCTACCGGCATCTGGAGGAAATGATGCACGAGCGCGGTGTGTTTGTCGACCATTCCTCGATCAACCGCTGGGCGATCCGGTTTCTGCCCTTGCTTGAAAAAGTGTTCCGCAAGCACAAGCGCCCGCTGGGCGGCGTGCTGATGCTGATGGTAATTGGCAAACCGATTGCAGGCGTCATGGGCGGGCTGACCGACTGGCTCAAGGGCCTGCAGACCGGCAGCGCGGTGCTGCTGGGGGTGATCCTCGGTGCGATGATGGCGTTTGACATGGGCGGGCCCGTCAACAAGGCGGCCTATGTGTTTTCCACCACGCTGATGGCCGCTGGCGTTGCCAACCCCATGGCCGCCGCCATGGCCGGGG
>Ga0105047_10003678_pt1 | contig 26972 bp, 21 predicted proteins | sample MAT04_FD_78384 | JGI IMG/M metagenome (GOLD analysis project Ga0105047, IMG submission 78384) | Freshwater microbial communities from Lake Fryxell liftoff mats and glacier meltwater in Antarctica - MAT-04 (megahit assembly) | ecosystem: Environmental > Aquatic > Freshwater > Ice > Liftoff... | reverse complement strand
GGTTTCCGTTCATAGAATTGTAGCTACAGCGTATCATGGAATACCAGCAACTGAACAGCATGTTGTTGATCATATAGACACTAATAAACAAAACAACCGGCCCGAAAACCTGAGATGGGTTACAAAATTGAGCTAAGCTGCGTTATTATTACTTTTAGTAAATTGCTTTACTCAATTCTACCTGTCATGAAAGATTTGTATAAAATAAAATTTGTTACCTGTACCCACAGCTTCGTACAGTTTATGAAGCGCAACAAGGAACATGCTATCAACCTTCAAAATGTTATAAACATGCACGGTAGAAAAGCAGAGATTATGATACTGGTAAAAGACTTTTACGAAATGCAGATTGAAACAGCGGAATTATACAAAATATTGTTCACAGACATTGTGAATGATATCAATTTTGCACCTCACAAAGCTTTACTTGAAAATGAGATACAATCATTCATGAACAAATTGCTTGCTTAGGTTCTCACCCAACCATTCTTTCAGTTCTTCTACCTTCATTCCATCTACGCCGCTGCTGCCTCCAAAGCTCTGCACTCTGCGCAGAGCTTTGGTTACATTTAATGGGTCGGCTATCAGTTCCATCAAATGCTTCGTCAGGTTGCGTTCTTCTTTGCAGGCAGAAAGCCACATAGAAGTTACCTGACCGTTTTGGTTGTACCATACGGGTACAGCCTCCACGAACAGGTGGTTGCTCGGCCTTCGTTCTCCCGCTCCAGGCGGGTTCATCCGTGGCAACAACACTTTCTTTTCTTTACGTTTTTTCAAACAAACGGCTTTTACTACTTCAAATTAAACTCCCCTGCTTTAAAGATTCTGCCCTTCGCTCCACTTCCATTACAGAAGTTTCTTCGCTACTATGGCTTCTGCTGACTTCTGTTTTGTTCACATTGCTTTGACACGCTCTCGTACCGCTGCCTCTGTAAAAAAAAACAGATCTTCCATGGTAAGCTGATAGTTCCTCCATGATAAACTGTATGATTTACTACCGCTGTTTTACGTCCAACTTTAGGGCTTCGCAGTCTAATGCCCACTTACCCACAGCGTAAGCCTTATATCATATTTCTGTTTCCCGAAAAATTCGGGACAGGCTGTCAGTTCATCATTTTGTCCGCAGCTTCCTTCAGATTTGTGGTCGCCCACAACACCCTTACTTTGGACTAAGGATTCCCGTTGGATGGCTTGTTCAAGACTTTAACTTTAAAGAACTATCGCATGCATGGCGCACAAAGAATAAGGCACCTGTAGAAACAGGTAGCTACTATCGATTCATTGATATATGAAAATAATCTAATGTTAAATGTCGGTTTTCCACTGAATACTTTTATATTCTTAATACGGACATCTAACAAACGCTTCAATGGCGGCGTATTGCGTAAGACCCAGCTTACCATATAAATCAGCTGTTGCAGTATTACGTTCTTCTGCCCGTTGCCAGAACTCACGGCTATCACTTCCCTGGAAAGGAATCATATCTTTTTGCGACTGATGAACGAAAATACCAAAGCGTTTTTTCATTACCTGTTCCGGGCTCATGGGTATAGCCATTTCAATTTCTTCAATATGCCATTCCTGCCACGCCCCTTTGTATAACCAGAGCCAGCAATCTTTGATCCAGTCGTCCCCATCGGCTTTAATACGTTTTAATGATTCAAGCGCTACATTAAAGCAAACTATATGCGTACCATGCGGATCTGCAAAGTCGCCTGCACAATAAACCTGCTGTGGTTTTATTTTACGTAAAAGTTTCATGGTTAATACAACATCCTCTTCTCCCATCGGACTTTTTTCAATCGTTCCAGTTTCATAAAAAGGTAAATTCTGAAAATGCCATTGGCCTTCTTTCAAACCAACATACCGGCAGGTGGCTGCAGCTTCGCATCTTCTGATTAATCCTTTGATATTGCGTATATCAGCAGTATCAACCTGGTTTGATTTTTTATTTTCCAAGTATCCTCTTGCTTGGGCAAGGATGCTTTTTGATTGATGACTTTCTACTCCAAACATCTCTTCAAAGCCAACAGCAAAATCCATAAAACGGGTAACAAATTCATCTGTTACTGCAATATTACCGCTGGTTTGATAAGCAACATGCACTTCATGTCCTTGGTCATGCAAACGCTGAAATGTTCCTCCCATAGAAATAATATCATCATCAGGGTGTGGTGAGAATAAAACAACTTTTTTCGGATAAGGCTCACTTCGTTCCGGATGCGATGGCGCTACGGCATTGGGTTTGCCGCCCGGCCATCCGGTAATACTGTCTCGAAGCAGGTAATACACTTCAAGATTGATTTCATAGGCGTCTCCTTTCTCTACAAGCAGGTCATTTAATCCATATTCATTATAATCGTTGTTGGTTAAACTTAAAAGCGGTTTACTCAATTTCAATGCCATATTCACTACGGCTTTCTTAATCATTTTCTTTGTCCATTCACATTCACCGGTAAGCCATGGACTTTTATAACGTGTCAGTTCACCTGCTGCAGCCTCATCAATTATAAATGTTACATCATCATGATTCTGCAGCAATGATGCGGGCACCTGTTCGGTATCATCACCTTCAACTGATTGCTGAATGACCGAAGCTTTTGTGGAACCCCAGGCCATTAATAAAATTTTCTTGGCTTTGACGATTGTACCAATACCCATTGTTATAGCCAAACGTGGTACTGCACTCATATTAGCAAATTCATAGCTGTTGGCAAGCCGTGTTGAATTAGTAAGTGGAGTTAATCTCGTTTTGGTAAATACACTGGAGCCCGGCTCGTTAAAACCAATATGTCCGTTTACCCCTATACCAAGAATCTGCAGATCTATCCCACCTGCATCTGCAATCTTCTGTTCAAAAGCAGCACAATACTGTTTAATGTTTTCCTTTGCAACGGTTCCGTCAGGAATATGGCAGTTTTTCTGATCAATATCCACCTTATCAAACAACTGCTGTTTCATAAAACGGTGGTAACTCTGTATAGCATCTTTTTCAATAGGGTAATATTCATCTAAGTTAAACGCAACAACATTATTAAAACTTAACCCTTCTTCTCTATGTAAGCGTACAAGTTCTGCATAAACTGATTTGGGGGTAGAGCCCGTTGCCAGCCCAAGTACACATTTTTCATTGTTTGACTGTTTTGTTATGATGAGTTGAGCAATTTGCAGGGCAGCAAATGCGGAGCCGCTCTTTGCTGATTCAAATATTTTAGTTGGTATTTTTTCAAAGCTGTCAATAAGGTCTATCGGAGCACTTCTCCCTGTATCAGTATATTTAATATTTGGCTGCATAATTAACTGTAATTCATTTTTGTTTTGAACAATACTCATTCTGCTAAATACTTGTTATTTGCTTTATAAAATATCCGATACTTCTTCTGGTTTATCTTCCTCAAATTTCTGTAATGGCACCAGCCATGTAACAACAAAAGCAGGTATAGTTGAAATCAACACCCATATAAAGAATTCCCTGTAGCCCAGCCAATCACTGACAATACCGCTGACCATTGAAGGAAGTAAAAATCCAAGACTCATAAGCCCGCTGCCAAATGCATAATGAGCCATTTTGTATTTCCCGGGGGCAATTTGCTGCATAATGAAAAGGATCAGACCAACAAAACCAAACCCATATCCAAAATACTCTATTGCAACTGCAGAGCCGATTATATACAAATTTGAAGGCACGGTAACGGCCAGGTAAGCATATGCAATAAATGGAACATTAAAAAAAGTACAAAGGATAATCAAAGTGCGCCGGGTTAATCCTTTATTCGATACAAAATATCCGGCAGCTATCGAACCTAGTACAAATGCTATTGCTCCAAATACACCATATAGCACGCCTACCTGCGATGTTGATAAACCCAGTCCTCCATCTGATCTTGCAGCTTTAAAAAAAAGCGGTGTGATTTTAATCGCTTGCCCTTCTGCAAATCGGTAAAACACAATAAAACACAAACTGATCCAGATATATTTTTTTTGAAAAAAAGTAATGATAACATCTTTCAATGTTGCAAACCCATCTTTGATTGTATGTACTTCTGCTGATTTCCCACCGCCTGGAAGCATCTTCATATTATAAAATCCAAGCAAAATCATTACTAGAGCATAAACAAACAACACAACCATCCAAGCATTTACAACACCTTTTTTTTTCTCCAGTTCACCTGCGAGGTAAACCAATAATCCACCGGAAAAAACTTTCGCAATATTATAAAACGCCCCCTGCCATCCTACAAACTGAGCTTGCATTTTTGCAGGCAATTCATTAAGATAAACTCCATCCGCAGCTGTATCATGGGTAGCTCCACTGATAGCTATGATGGCAAAAATGGCAATAGAAATACTGAAAAAATAACCTGATTGCATCGAAAGCGCTGCAAGCCCAAACAGGCAACCAGTAATAATCTGAGTTGTATAAACAAAGAATTTCTTTGTCATGAACATTTCGAGGAATGGCCCCCACAAAGGTTTAATGGTCCATGGTAACATAATAAGTGAAGTCCAAAAAGCGATTTTACTATCCGAAATACCCATGTTTTTATACATGATAGATGTGGATGTAGCAAGAGCAACAAAAGGTAATCCCATAGCAAACCAGGTAGAAGGTATCCACCAGGCAGGGTGCCTTTTTGAGGTTTTCTTTTTTTCAGGGTTCATTTTAAAAACGTTTTATTCTAGCTGTTTAAATAATCCAGTTTATAGTTTTTGCTTTCATCATTGCAATAAATTAGCTGTTGTTTATCCGTAAACTGTTGATGCAGGAATTTATAAGTACTGTTATTTGTCTTTGATCTCAACAGGCACAAAAATTAAAGGCACAGGCAAACAAGAAGCGCCGGGAGGAGAAAAAGTAAGCCTGATTGTTTGTTCTTTCCCGGTTCCATCTGGTAAAAAAATCTGTGCAACAACAGCCTCAGGAGAAGCAGTAGTAATCAGCTTATCTGAAGGTAATTGAATAATACCTTCTTTAAACTTTCCTTTACTTACAATCATTGAAGTAGCCATACCACCACACCATAGACTGTTTCCACTCCGTGAATTCCAGGTTACGAGTGCCAGCCCTTTGCCATTTGTACTTTTCCACTTAATTTCTATCTGGTACATTACACCATAATTCCCTGATAATTCCGCCTGCACTCCTCTGCTTCCATCTATTCCAACAACCCATGGGTCTTTCTCTCCATCTGCAACTACAATAGCCATTGCAGTATTTTTTGTATCCATCACAGTATCCGCAATCACTTTATAATTACTTACACCAAATAAACCCCGTCCTGCATTTGTATGAGAGGAAGATTCAACTTTTGTAATTCTCTTCAACGCCTCAGTGCCATTTACTTCAGGTGCAGTTTGCAAAATTGTTATTTCCGCAGGCTGATCAATAACAAATTCATAAAACCCATGAACCAATTCATTGTATTGAACAATGTTTTTCTCCAGCTTTTCATCAATAGCAATGGATTCTCCAGGTTTTACTATCCTCGCTTTATTTTCCGGAACAGAGGCAAAATAATCAGCCAGTCCCTGCTTACCTATCTGATAATAATTAGTGCTTGGTTTTTGAGAAGAATACCTGAGCATTCGGATACACATTTTACCGGTACCTGTATTTTTAATGACTGCTGTAATTTTTCTGGCCATTTTCTCAGGCTGTTTAACCCCATTAACATTATAGATATATAACCTTACTGCGCCTGGCTGTACCATTTCTTTTAACACAGCCCCTTCAGGAGTTTTTATATACTCAGGATCATCTGAAATAAGAAACTGTGGTCCCGGTAATATGATCTTCTTATAATTAATAGAGGGAATACTTTCAGATAAAAAACCCTGAAGTTGAACAGTAGACCCTTGCTTTGTTTTCATTACGGCTTCCTGCTGCGTTGCAGATAATACTTGAGCATTCAGTTCTGAAGCACAAATGAATAATAAAATTGCTGCGAAACTTTTATTGTAGAATTGCATATAATGAGATTGTATTAAATGATAAATTGAGATATTTAACTTACAGATGAACTCAAACAGAATTTCTGATAAGGTTTTTCAACGTATTGCCATATGTTTTTTATTTATTCAGTTTGCTGAATATATTCCAGATACCTGTTGTATAGATGCCCGGCTTGCAGATATGCAGATTGAGGACTCATGAAATGTGAAAATTCAAAAGTTATTGCTTTATCGAAACCAGCCCGTTTTGCAGCCTCCAGTTTTAATTTCAATTTTTCGAACTTTATAGGCAGGAATTTAATCGGCACGTCTCTGTCAAAACTCTCAGCATTCGTCCAGCATTGCAGACCATATTTATCAGCTATCTTCTTATTCACTGAAAAAAAACTATCCAGTTCATGATAATCAATTTGTCCATCCTGAAATGCAACAGCATCAACAGCCCCGCTGATACATTCAAATATTTCACTCCATTCTTTTTCATGCTCTAGTAAGGTTACTGTATCTTCCTTGAGCAAATCAATATTTGCTGCCATTACTGCCTTTTTCCCATCTATCCAGGGAGATATAAAAGTTGGCAATCCGTTACTTACCTGTTTACATTGCAATCCGAGCGTACGAAAAGCCTCTGCAGCTCCTTTTGTTTTTCTGCTGATCTCCATGCTTAGATACCATCCTTTAAAACTTTTGTGATGGCCGTATTGCTGCCACACTTCATCAATTACAAAACGGTTGGTATCAATTTCATGTTGCATGTTTCCGGTGTCCCAGTAAAGACCACTGTCATACAATCCGAAATAAAAACTCATTCCATACTTGTCTGACAGATTAAGAAACTGTTCTGCCAAATCAACAGAAGGTTGATAACAGCCAAATGTTTTTGCAAGATATTTTGATGGATAAGTAAGAAACCTTCTGTATCCGCTTCTGATAAGAATAACGGTATCAATACCCATCCTTCTCATGTTCACAAAGTCCTGCTCCCATTCTTTAATTCCCCAATTCTGATGTGGAATATCATGACTGATTTCGTCGATAAATGTTCCTGTTATCTTCATGAATTAAATTTTAGTCCTCGAATATATATTATCAAACAGCTCTCGTTATCCCTCTTTTCATCCTGTTAAGTTTCTTAACCTATTTACTTACAAATACTTTTTGCCCTTCAAATAATCCACCCATTTTAAATAACCAATTCCACTTAAATGCAATCCGTCGTAAGTATATTTTGAATCAAGCTGCGCATGCTTATCAAGCAGAAGCTGATAAATGTCAATGTAAGTCACTCCCTCGCTTTCTGCTAATTTTTTTAAGGAAGTATTCAGCGTGCTGATCTCTTCATTTGAGGAAGAATAATACTGCCTTCCAATCAGGTCATTATTAATAGGCAATACGCTCTGTATAAATATTTTTGTGCGTGGTGTGGCAGTCTTTACCATGCATATTATTTTACTGTAATTATCAACAATAGTAGTAGCAGGGTTTTTTATATTTAAATCATTTGTACCTATCAGTATGAATAATTTTGAAGGGAAATGCCTTGTAATTTCATCAATACGGGCACGCAAGCCAAAGCTGTTGTCTCCGGCTATGCCACGGTTCAATACTTTTCCAAACCCTGTAAATTCACTCCAGTCACCCCATTGAGTAATGCTGTCGCCAAAAAAAACGATAGCATCCTTTACGGCAGGCAATTGTTTGAAATAGACAACCCGGCTGTCATACAGGTAATTATGATAATTGCTGTCCACTTGCTGGGCTTTCCCTTGTATGCAGGTAACCAAAAATATTAATCCAAGAATTTTTCTTGCAGTTGTCATAAATTTTATAATTGAACCTCTTATAATCATTTATATAATTCAGGTTTATGTTTTCCAAAACCATTTTCTTTTGGTAAAATAAACAGTGATAAGGGAAACCAATCCTGTAAAAAATAATCCTGCTAAAAACCCAGGCCATGGAGTTTGGTGCATTTGCTGCAAAAATTTTATCCCTCCCGTTAAACGCAGCATTGGCAACAGCAATAGCCCTCCGGCAACATATGCAACCATTGGATTTTTTCCATTTAAACTAAGGTAATTGACTATGGCTTTACCCGGTCTGAATAATTGAATCCCTTTTAAAACAAGCAACAGGAAAAAAGCAAGTCCGGAAGAAACTAAAAAATAACTGAAAGTAGCGGGATCTTTTTTTATTCCTCCCTGAAATGATTCTGCAAACAGTCCCAATAACAAAAGTGCACTGCCTGCTGTAAAAAAATGAACTGTCAATTGATTTTCCTGCTTCGCAAACTTTTTTAAACATAGTCCAATACCTGTAAGTAAGATAAGTGTGACCACAAGATTATACCCGGTATGCCGATTGAATAACAAGGCTATATTTATTATAATCAGCAGGAGCGAAAGCAAAGAAACAAAGACAATCCAACACCTGTCAGCTTTTTTAATAACTAATTGCTGATATTGCAGGAACCATTCACCGGCCATTGTACCCGGTACAATTATGATCAGATATTTCAAATAATTAAACTGGTACATCCAGGGTACTGGAGTCAACTCAACAACCCATTCATTCCAGCTTTCTTTTTCATCTGCACCAACCAAAAGAGCAGCCAGTAAAAGCAGAATCAGCACCCTTACCCACACTTGTTTTCGGGTTAGCCACCAAAGCAGCGTACCAAAAAAACTCATGTTTGCAAGTATCAGTAAAATGATATCGATGTGATAAAACGAAAATCCTTTCCCTTCTGCAAAAGGTAGAAAAGCAAGTAAGAAAGCTGAGATACCAAACGCCAGATAACGCAGTATTTTCCAGGTAAAACCATTTGTATCCCCAACTGGCTTGTACAATTCAAAAAACAAAAGAATAAATGCGGTCATGGAAAGGATACAATCTACCCAGTCAGGTGCCTTGCTTAACGATGAAAGTTTAAAATGATTGGTAAAGAGTGCAATGAACAGCAGTAATAAAAACCTTCTTCCTGCAATTAAAAAAATTGTCAAAAATCCAGCTCCTTCCTTTTCTTTATTTTTTAATGCAAGGGGAATTGCAGTTCCCATACTGAAGAGAAAGAATGGAAACACAAGATCAACCCATGATATACCCGGCAATGTTGGTATAAAAGCATGTGTTGGCGGCGGTTCCTGTGCATGATACATCCATGCAGGTAAAATACCGAATGCAATGCTGCCGGACAATACCATTGCAAGTATTGCAAATCCACGTAACGCATCTAAATTTTGATTTCTCTGCATTGGTAAACGATTCTGTTAATGTATCCTTCGATAGTTCACTCAACTTCGGATGTACAACTTAAAGGTCATGTATTGTTTTACTCACATGAGCATGAAACAGTACATACATCACTGATAAATAATTGCTCTTTCAACCCAAACATTATTGCCTGTTGACTTTGGGTTTCTGTCATCTCTTACAACTAATTTTAATGTATGCTTTCCATTTTTCAACCCGGAAAAATTAAACAGATGAGCCCGGTTGCCAAGATAAATGCCTGCCTCCTCTCTGTAATAGAAATCAATTGTTTTTACAAACCTGTTATCAAGATATACATCTGCCTTACCGCCATTGTTATTACAATAGCCCTGCAGTAAAATTGCTTTTCCGGTAAAAGACAAAATTGATATGGATCCCTTACTTGCAGACAATTTAAAAATATCATTATCACCCCGGCCAATAATAAAATCCTTCCATTCGCCTCTAAATGTCCAATCAGCACCGGTTACATTAGTCTGATATTTATATTTTATTCCGGCAAAGGATTGTTCGAGTGGAACATTGCAGATCAAAGGTTGCTGCCTTATATATAAAATGGAATCTTTGATTGCGCCACCATTCTTTATTATAGCCTGTTTGGTATAAAAAAGAGAACGTTCAATACTTTTATTAAATGAATAGTTTGTATAAATAAATGATTGGTCAGCAATAGCCGGAATTTCACTGGTAAATCTTTTTTCAATTTTTGAATAGCCTTTTATAACTCCCAGCACACCAATAGCACTTGAAGCATTACAATCAGTATCCTGTCCGCAACGTACAGCAATCTCCATTGTTTTTTCCAGGTCACCTTTTCCATACAGCAATGCTAGGACAACATAAGCGCCATTCATTTTTGCATCAATATTAAATGCATGATTGGGCACACAAATATCTGTCATACCCCAATTCGCAGTGAAACTTCTCCAAACTTTTCGCCAATCTTCAGGATATTGTTTATACCCTTCAAGTATTTCACGTACACATTTTGCATACTGGCTCGAAGCAGGAATCATCTTCAGCGAATTTGTAACTATTCGTTCAATATCATTCTCAATAAAGGCTTGCGTAAGCATAGCAGACACAAACATACCACCGTATACTCCATCTCCGTAACACATGATATGTCCCACCTTATCAGCTAAAAGATTAGAACTTTGAGGCATACCCGGATGCATGAATCCGATAAAATCAGATTCAATCTGAAAATCCAGATCATCAGCATGCATATTATATTTTGGTTGTCCGCTAAGCGGAGGCATTATTCCTTTCCAGTAGTTTCGTCTGGCCATTCTGTTGGCATGACAGAGTTCAAAGGATGCATCAGCTAATGAAGCCGCCAAATGATCGGGTTTACAATTAATTCCCAAGCTGTCAAAAACCATCATGAAACGCATTTGCACATACAAGTCATCATTACTTAATGCACCTGCTACCAGTTTCGAATTCCATGCAATGGAACCTTCGTACAACTCATTATCATATTTAAATTCATTGTCTAACCCATACATCACGCCAATCATTTTACCAGCCCATCCCCCCGCTACCTTATCTCTGTATTCAACTTCACTTATTTGAATAAGGTTTTTGCTTTGCCCATGTAATAATAAAGCACAAAATGAAAATACAATAAAAAGAATCCTGCCTTTCATACCTGATATATTAAAAATTAAGTTTATCCGCAGCTATAAATCCACTCAACGATGCAACTGGCCAAGTGTAGTATTTGTTATCTAACTACCTCCTGAATTTCTGAATACAATTGTTTGCCGAATTGATTAGTCGTTGGGTCATCAATATGTACAAGGTCAAATAACATAACACCTTTTGCCTGGTTCCTGATCATTTTAATTGCATCCTTCATGTTTTGAATATTAGTCCATGTTGTATTTCCAATATCAATGGACCCGTATTGAATATTTGCATTCTTCAAAATTGTTTTTGCACCGGTCAATTGTCCCTGAACAGTCCACCATCCTGCTCCATTTAATGCTGATGTATAGTTCCCTGTCATAAACATATCCAGTAATTCTGCATAACCTGTATTTTTATAAGAAGAGCTGGCCCATGAATACTCGGCTGAAGGATCGTAGTTTTTGCTTGCCCAGTTAACACCTACATAATAATAGGAATCGTACCATGCTCCTGAATAGCTGCAGAATGCCATTTTCGGTTTGATTGCTTTTATTTCACTTCTTGCCTTTGAAACAAAATCATAAATTGTTTGCGACCGGAACTCAAGCCATTTTTTATATTGCGGCCCTGTAACATACGGCACTACTGCTCCATAAGATGTTCTCCAGGTTTTAACTATATCCGTTGTTTTAACAGAAGGTAAACCAGCCCAGGCCTTAAACTTACTAAGCGTATAATCAGAGAAGTCAGCACAGATATCATAATATCTGCAATAATCAAGTACAAACCCATCAATATTGTACTTTGAAACAACTTCTTTAATCAAAGAAATTTCATACGCCTGTGCAGCAGGCTGCAGTGGGTTTAATAACCCATAATTATAAACATCTGTAATTTTTTTAACATCCCCGGTCACTGTAATTACCTGGCTCTGTATATCAGCAAAAGCCGGATCGGAAAACACTTTGCCTGTTTTGGTACCATAATAATTAATTCCCTCTGCAAACACACTCATTGATACAAAAACTTTTAACCCTTTTTTCTTCGCCTCGGTGATAGCATTTTGCAAATAATCAAAATCAGCACCTTGTGTATAACCGTTCCATGTTTTTAATGCTGTGGCAATAGTAGAATTATAGCTTACCATCCCAGGAATCCCTTTTACATCCAATACAATTCCTTTTGCTCCCATATCGGCCAGCTTCTGAAATACAGTGTTCATTTTTTCTGCAGTGCCTAACCTTGAAAAATTTGCAGCAGCTTCTATCCATACAATAACAGGTGTACTGTCAAAAAGCTGTTTCATAGAACTATCTGCAGGTATAGTAGCTGTTGTATCAATAGTTACGGGAGGAAGCAGCGGCTTCTCCTTTTTGCACGATGTTGCAAAGCTTATTAATAGAGTAATCACCACACCCACTCGAAAAAATTGCCTGGGTGTTATTTGTGGTTTTAAAATATATTCAGTCATGCCACAGTATATTAATATTTGATAGAGTCTCATAAAACCCGTTTTATATAAATGATGATGTTTCCTGCACTATAAAAATTATATAGAATATTCTCCTGTTTCATTTATGATTGTTCGCCCTGAATTTCAAGGAAACAATGCAGCACGTTTTAAAGCGCTGCATTGTTATTATTAAAAGAATATGCATGTCAATTCATACGCCACTATTCCACCATTGGTTACCATAAAGTAAACAGGGATGGTAAATCCATTAGCAGACACAGGCCCATATGCAACCTCAGCAGTAACATTCCAGTTAGGAGAAGGGCATCCTATATATTCTGATGAACCATCAAAAACATGGAAAGAAGAATACCCGGCTTCGTTGCTTGCTGTATTGATCTTTGAAGGATCTGTTACATCAAAAATATGCATTGCACTGCTGTAAGGACTTGCATCCACAACTGCTGCAAATTTTGCATTGTTAAATTCGAAATAAGTAAGTGCTGGTGTTAACCCTCTTGAATTATTTATGTAATCAGGACTGAATGAATACTGAACAGCATTATTGGTTCCACTCACATAATTGATAAAGCTCGGCGAATTGGAACAAAAATAATAAGGATCTGTTGCCAGCGTGCCGGTAGGAATTGCTTTAGCAACATAACCAAATACAGTTGGATAATGAATAACCTGAGGATCCTGTGATAACAACACACCATTCTTGATTGTCCACTTTAATGCATTATTTGCTCCACTCGCATTTGTTCCATCAGTCGTGGCCATAATAACTGCATCTGCATCCAGGTCTCCGAATACAGAAATCTTCCTTCCATAGAACGCACTTCCAACACTGCTCCAGTCTGTTGATCTGGCCAATAACACCGGTGCGGCATTTACATTATCCCATATATACAGGCTTACATTTCCCCCGGCATACAGATTATTGATTCCAACAATCTTTCCCTTTTTATCATTTGCTATTGAATAGATACCATTAATACTGCCAACATTTAAATTACCTGTAAACGCACCGGTTATACGGTTATAATACTTGATGACAGATCCACTGGCCCATTCATTGGAAGTGGGCAGTACAAGATAATCTCCGCTCACTGCCATTGATATCTGTGCATAATCATCAAAGCTAAGATCTCCTGCTGATAAAGACCACAGCTTCTTCACCTTACTGAACCCCTTGGGTATTTTAACCGGCACACCGATCTTAACAGTATATTTAAACGTAGTACCATCATCAGCGGTTACAGTATATGTAACAGGATTATTATAATTATGTACAGTTGAAGGATCAGGAGAAATTTTTGCATAGTTGGAAAGCTCTACTGTTGCAGTCTGGCTGCTTAAATCAACAAGTGTATAAGGTATTATCACAGTATCATTCACTACTATTCCTTCAATATCGGCTTCATTTAATTTGAAGGATTTAATTTCAGTTTGGTTACTCCTTTTTCTTACAACATTGATTGTGTACTTTTTTGAAGTTCCGTCCTGCGCATTGAAATAGTATGTTTTTGATATAGTAAAATTGGTTAATCCGAAAGCCGGGTTTATATTAACGTTATTAGGAATTGACCCGCTGATAAAAAGGCTGTCCAATGACGTTTCGATTAAAGAACCATCCGGGAAGTACCAGGGAATTTCAACTGTAATTGATTCAGGGTATGGTTCGGCTGCAGTTGGATTGTAACCCCCTTTACCGTCTGCATACCTTATCATTAGTGAAGTAAGCCCATTCGAGCTGCTCTTCACCGTAAATTTAGAATCAATCTTGGCGCAGGAGTTTAATACAAACATTCCCAGTGCCATTACCATTATAGAGTTTATTAACTTTTTCATATTGTTTTTCAGTTTACCAGTTCTCAATTTGAGTGCAGTTTGTATTGTTTACAAGTTCAGATGATAAGATTGGAAATGCATACATCTTCTTCAAAAACTGTCTTTGTGCATCATCACAAATTATATAATCGTAAGAATAAGAAGACCCCAGCATATTTACTTTTATTCCATGAACTTTTAGTCCTGTTAAGGTTGTTTCAGCATCTTTCCACCTTCTTAAATCCCAATAATGATGCCCTTCACCTGCAAGTTCAATTGTTCTTTCTTTTTTAATCTGTACCAATAAAGCCGCTCCGGTTGCATTAAAGGAAGGTAACCCTGCACGGCTTCTTATTGTATTCACTGCAATAGCTGACTCTGTCGATTTACTTAAATGATAAGCTGCTTCAGCATAATTCAGAATCACTTCTGCCAGCCTTATTTCAACCATAGTTTGAGAACTTCTGGTATTTACCAGATCGCTATGTGTTTCATCTAAATATTTTTTCAGATAATAACCTGTAACGGTTGCCCCTTTATTGGTTCCGCCTGCAGGCGGGTAAGATACCCATCCATCTTTACCCCCTGAATACGCCTGAATCATTCTTCCTTTCCATGCAGCTCCATTATAAAGAACGGTTGCCTGAAAACGTGGCTCAAGTGTTCCCCATGGTGGTGTTGTTGTAACACTTGTTGAATGCCAGTTGCTCCAGTCAACAGTTCCTCCACCTGCTTTCTCATACAATTCAATAAGCTCCTGAGTAGGTTCCACATCTCCGCCATATTCAAAAAAAGCGTCATCTCCGCCTGGGCTTGCTATTGCATCGTAATTATGAACCAGTTGAGGGTAATTGTAATTAAATTCAAGAATTGATTCTTTATTTCCACTTACATATGATCTGAATGCTTTAGAATAATCGGCATTCAAGGCATACATACCATCAATCCTGCTTATTATTTTTGCGGCTGCATCGAGAGATGATTGCCAGCGTTCTGCATATAACATTGCCCTTGATTTCATGCCGTAAGCTGCTCCACTTGTTAAACGGCCAGCTTCTGCTGCAGTTCGTTTATCGGGTAAATTTTGAGCAGCAAAATCAAGATCCGCTGCTACAAGGTCCCAGCATTTATCTTTTGTACTTCTTGGTAATGATGCAGTGGTTGGTTCCGTAATCAGAATAACACTTCCGTGATTGCGTATCAATAAAAAATACAGATAACCCCTGAAAAAACGTGCTTCCGCAGTTAATCTTGTTTTAACCGTATTATCAAGTTTACTGTTGTTAAGTCCCTGTAAAAATTCGTTAATAAGACGTATATAATAGTAACCATTTGTCCATATGTCTAAAGAATTCTGATCGGTAGTAATTAAACTCGGATTGGTCGCATAAAGATTGGCAACGGCACCATTGCTCCCAATTGTACTGCCTCCTGTTTTCATGATATCTGTAAGGCCATCAGTATACATATTCCCGCCGAGATAAGCGCCTCCGAATAAACCATAATAATTTAAAATGGGATAAAAGGAATTTGCATATAAAGTTGCATTTGCTTCACTCTTAAAGGCTGTGCTTTCTGAATAGCGGTCAGTTGGTTCGGGTGTTACAAACTTCTTGCACCCCGCAAATAAAGCGGAAAGAAGTATAATCGCATATAAAACATTTTTTTTCATAATCATGTTTGGTTTTTTGTTTAATTAAAAGGACAACCTTACACCCGCACTCAATGTTTTTTGCTGAGGATAATAACCATTACTTACATTGGGTGCTTCCGGATCGAGGTATTTAAATGATGAAAGAGTAACTACATTCATTGCAGCCAGATATACTTTAACACTAAATGCTCCCGGCTTACTTTTCCACTTAGAGAAATTATAAGCAACCTGCACATTTTTTAGACGTACATAAGCACCATTTACAATCCACATGGAAGATGCCCAGTTATTATTCGGTCGCCACTGGTTATCTAGTCTTGGATACTTACCCGAAGTATTAGTTGGAGACCATGCATTTTCAACAAGATATTTAGGAGTATTACCACCGTAAAATGCACGGGTAAATTGTGTATCATCCCAACCAATACCATCATACCAGCCCATCAGTGCGTTATCACAAATAGCAGCCCCCTGTATAAGAAAAGAGGCTTCAAAATTTTTATAACCTGCTTCATAAGCAAAACTGTAATTGAGTTCCGGAAGACTGCTGCGGCCGATTACGGTTACATCCTGCTCATAAGTGATTTTTCCGTCACCATTAAGATCTTTATACCGGATATCACCAGCCTTTGCAGATGTATTTACAACAGGCAATGCTTTGGCTTCAATATCTGTTGAAAATAATCCTTCAGCTACAAGACCGATTTTCAAACCCATTGCCCTTCCAATTAAACGCAGGTATTCAGGTATACCGGCAGACTGATCCATGTTTAAAATACGGTTATGGGCCCAACTGATACTTCCAACAACAATGTGATTAAATTTACCTATCTGGTTTCTATGTCTTACTACCAATTCAAATCCTCTGTTATCAACCTTACCAGAATTAACAGTTGTTGGGAAAAAGCCCCCAACAGATGGGGGGTAAACATTTGAAACACTAGTAAGAATGTCTGTAGTCACTTTATAAAAACCATTGAACTCTATACCTAATAAACCCTTCCATAATTCTGCAGTTAAACCAATGTTTGCAGTTCTTGCTTTTTCCCAGGTAAGCTCAGTATTAGGATAAGAAGTAGGCAATAATCCATTTACATTAATACCTCCAATATTCGCAACAGGCCTGGTCGTAAGTGTCATAAAACGCAAGTACTCATAAGAGCCTCCTGTAACATCGTTTCCCAGTATACCATAAGAGGCTGTCAGTTTTAAATCATTAATGGGAGAATGAAGTTTACTGAAGAATTCTTCATTCGATATCCTCCAGCCAACTGAAGCAGAAGGGAAAAAACCAAAGCGGTTATTCTCTGGGAAATTGGTAGAAGCATCTACCCTTCCAGAAAATTCAGCCAGATAACGATTATCAAAAACATAATTAAGTCGGCCCACCCAGCCAATTCTGTTGGTAGTACCACTGCTTCCGTATGGACGATCTGGATTTTCTTTTGCAAATCCAAACTGATCAAGATCAGTTAAATCAAAATTTTGTGCTGAAGCACCAAGACCTGAGTATTTATAACTTGATTGTTCAGCCACCACCAATGCTCCTACTGTATGCTTATTAAAATCTCGGCCATACCTTATATACTCCTGTAATGTCCAGCGGGAAGATTGCGTATAACTTTCACTTAAGATGGCAACTGTTCCATAAGGAGCTGCTGTTTCATTAGTAGAAGAAGAACCCTGGGTTGGATCAATCGTAGCCAGTGTATATGGTTTGTAAAATGATTTGGTATGGTAAAAGTTTTTATCATAACTGCCTATAACCTTAAATGATAACCCCTTTAAAAAAGGCGCTTTATAATTTAATGCCAAACTGTTTTGTAACCCCGTGTTGTCATTATTATTATAGCCCGATAAATCTCTTGCAGCTAAAGGATTATTTCCTGACTGTAGACTTGATGTTAAATACATACCATCTACTGAAATTGGGTTCAGATATGGGTGAGCCACCATAATCTGGTTCATAAGATTAATGGAAACCGTATTGCCATTTCCTGAAAAATTCGAAATCTGCGGGCTTTTCGCATCTGCAGTATTTGCACTTACATCCAGTGAAATGGAGAAGTCTTTTGTTATAGTAGCATCCAGATTTGTTCTCAGGTTATAACGGGAATAACTAACACCTTTTACAATACCATCCTGGTTGAGATACCCTAATGAACAAAAGTATTTCACATTTTGATTACCACCATTCACACTTAAATTATGCTGTGATGTAAGTGTGGATGGTTTGAGTAATTTATTTACCCAGTTCGTATTTCCATAAATCCCATCAGGATCACCATTAGTGATCTTATTTACAACAGCATCAGGGAAAGTATGATTCCTTCCATTGATCTCATCAGCATAATTATACCATTCTACAAATTCTTCCCCATTCAGGTATTGAGGCATTCTTGTATTGGAACTGGAAGTAACTGAACCCGAGTATACAAAAGTTGGTTTGCCCTCTTTTCCCCTTTTTGTAGTAACAAGAATAACACCGGTTGCACCTCTTACACCATATACTGAAGCAGAGGCTGCATCCTTTAAAATTGTTACAGATTCAATTTCAGAAGGATCAAGATTATTGAAAGAACGCTCTACCCCGTCAACTAATATAAGCGGTGAATTGCTGTTTAATGAACTGAACCCCCTCACATACAGATCCACATCATCTGAACCGGGCAATCCGGATGATTGACGGGTAATTAATCCCGGTAATTTCCCAACAAGCGCTTGCGACAAATTAGTTGAAGGCACTTTTGTAATATCGCTTGCCTTTACGGTCGATATTGAGCCAAGTAAAGAAGTTTTCTTTTGAGTACCATATCCTACTACTACTACATCCTGAAGATCTTTTGCATCTTCCTGTAAAATAATATTCGCAAACATTCCCGCTTTTATAATTACTTCCTGGCTTTTATAACCTGACATTGAAATAATAAAATTGCCCTGGCTGATGGAAGTTTTAAAAACAAATGCTCCGTTTGCATCAGTAATGGTGCCTTTTTTGGATCCTTTTAACTGTACACTTGCACCGGTCAGCGGGTTGCCATCATTACCGGTAACCTTACCGGATATAACCTCAGTCTGCGCCGTGGCAATGCTGAACTGTATTACACATACTATCAAAAACAACATCTGTTTCCATAGATGTACAAATAATTTTGACTTTCTCATAATAAAAAATGTGTGTTTGGTTAAGAATTAATATTATTTATGTTAAACTGTTACTGTTGTTTTATATTCTTATCATTCCGGTAGTGAAAAAGAGTAGACTCAGATCAGTTCTCTTTTTGTTCAAATGTTTTCCATACCTGGTAAAGACCTCTGGGAATATGAAAACACCCCTTCCACTTTCCTCCTTTTATGGTTAGTAGCGGATGACCCTGCCTGTTCAGATAACCGAACCACTCTCCAAACTCAGGATCCCTGAAATGCTTCCAGGTGTATTCATGAACTTTTTCAAACCACTCTGCAAACCTTTCATCTCCACTGGCAATATATCCTTTGGCTAATGCTACCAGTGCTTCCACATGTACCCACCATAATTTCTGATCCCACTCCAGTTGCTGTGTTGGCTTATTTTTTATATCCATGAAATAAAATATTCCCCCGTGCTTTTTATCCCATCCATGCTCAAGGGTTTGGATTAGTATATCACATGCTTTTTTTATCAGTAATTCATCCTGCAGCCTTTTACCGAGTTCAATAATGAACCACATGGCTTCAATAGCATGCCCTGGGTTAAGGAGCCTGCCTTCAAAACTGTCGCAAAAGCTTCCATCCTCATACACATTTTCAAGAATTAGCCCCAAATCTTTTTGATAAAAAACATCCATCACTTCATGTATAACAGAGGGAATAAAATTGTTCACCCTCTCTGTACCCAGAAGCTGCTCCATTTCAAGTGAGAGATTACAGAGAATCATTGGAAGACTGAAACTCTTAAGAGTTCTGGTACCCGGATAGGTTTTGTTGAATATTCCCTTACAGTTGTGTTGCCTTTTTAAAATATGTTTAAATGTACTGAGGGCAATTTCTTTATATCGGTCCTGTGGTTGAATTTTATCTAAGGCTGCAAATGCCATTGCTGCAAAACAGTCACTGAAAATATTATATGGCTGCACAAGCGGTTTCCCATCTGCTCTTAAAGAAAAATACCAGTTCCCATCTTTGTCACGCCCCCATTTTTCAAGAAAGTCTGCACCATGCACTGCCATATCCAGCCAATCCTGCCTGGCAGCAACATTTTTATACATCGTACTGAAACACCAAACCTGCCGGGCCTGTAACCATACAAATTTATCTTCATCATAAACCTTCCCTTCCCTGTCCAAGCATGTATAATACCCCCCGTTCACTTTATCCTTACTGTATTTCATCCAAAAAGGAACAATATTCTCAAGCAATTCATCCCTGTATACTTTTGAAAAAACTTTTTCATTGAATGTTCTGACTGTACCTGTCTGCATTTGAATGCTTTAATATGTTTTACCTGATTTGACGAAGCAATTTAATAATATTTTTTATTAACTACCAAATCTTTTTAATTTTTTTTATTTAATTATGTAACTCCTCTTCCTTTTTTATTCATTTTACCCCATTTTTTGCATCCAAATTTGTTGAAAGCTGTATCTTTTATTTAATTATTGCATTATATTTACCAATTATTATTTTTTTTTAAATAGATGACGCATATGCCCAAACAACACTCCATTTTTGAAATTTTCTCAGAAGAAAATATTACCGGCGTAGCTTTTAAAAACAAATCCCTCAAAAGGGCTATTATTAATTCATTAGACGACTTAGGAAATGCAACAATTGCTGAACTGGTACAGAAATTAAATATCAGTACTCCAAAAGCTACCAGTCTTATTAATGAATTAAATCAGGATGGGCTGATTAAGGATGAGGGCAAAATTGACTCTACAGGTGGAAGACCAGCCAGCAGGTTTGGCCTGGTTGCAGATTCATGTTTCTTTATAGGGGTCGATGTGAATCGGTACTATATCAATATTGGCATGCTCGATTTTAAGAAAACTCTTGTTACAACAAAATTACAGGTGCCATTTCTTCTTGAAAATACGGTCAGCTCACTCAATGATTTAATAAAAATTATCAATGATTTTATAGCAGGAATTAAAATACCTAAAATAAAAATCCTTGCTCTCTGTATAAACCTTTCGGGAAGAATTAACACAAACAGCGGGTATAGTTATAGCTTTTTTAATTTCAGCGAAGAACCTTTATCTATAAGGCTTGAAAAAGAAATTGGTATTCGCATCTTTCTGGAAAATGACTCAAGAGCTATGGCCTATGGCGAATTTCATAGCGGTGCCGTTATAAATGAGAAAAATGTTCTTTTTGTAAACCTTGATTACGGTATTGGTCTGGGTATATTAATTGATGGCAAAATTTACTATGGTAAATCAGGCTTTGGTGGTGAGTTTGGCCATATCCCTTTATTTACGAACGAAATTATTTGTCAGTGCGGTAAAAAAGGCTGCCTTGAAACAGAGGGCTCAGGCCAGGCATTGATCCGGATTTTTAAAGAAAAGATTAAGCAGGGTTCTACCTCTTCTATTATATCAGCCAGTCAATCTTTAAATGAACTGAGATTATCTGACATTGTAAACGCTGCTATTAATGAAGATGTGCTTTCAATAGAACTGATTGAAGATATTGGTGAAAAAATCGGAAGAGGTCTTGCAATCCTTATCAACATTTTTAATCCTGAATTGGTGATACTTGGAGGAAAACTGATCGAATCAGGCGTCTATATTCGCCTGCCAATCAGAAGTGCTTTGAATAAATTCTCATTGAGTCTTGTAAATAACGACACACAGTTACGCATTTCAAAACTTGGCGAAAAGGCAGGGATAATAGGTGGCTGTTTAATTGCCAAAAACAAACTGATCTCATGATAATGAAAAATAGTTCAACAACTTGTTGCTGTTAAATATTGTTTTAAAAAAATCAAGTTCTCTACCGGTTAGCCCCTATAATAACTTCAATAGCCGCTGGCAATTCGTAGGGTTTAAGAGCTTTACGTACATACCCTATGCTACGGAATCAAGCATACTTGTTACATAAAATGGATACTCAAAATTCGAAAGCACCAGATCACGCAATGAAGGATACATCCGTATCAGTTCAACGGTTAAACCTTCCTTGGCTGTTAATTACAACATTTTCAGATATTTGGTTCTTGTCTATATTTATCTTTTATTCCATTCACCACTTTATTCACCATATTGAAACGGTATCTGTTATTCCTCTTTCTTTTTATGAGCCGGACAATAACGAACAAAATAAGCAGCAGATTACGGCTATCAATAAACGAAACGTCATCAGATACGGGATTTCCTGTTTTCATTCTCCATCTAAGACCAGATGTCTTTGAGATGCCTGAAACTATTGCCGAATTTAAAGCCTGAAATATTATCATCAATGGTAAATTTCATGGGTAAAATTCTGCGGGGCTGTATTTGAGTATTTCTTACTTGCTGCCCTTTCCCTTGGGCCATCATGCCGTTGTGACTGTTCAATAAATTAATTGTGTCCTTTCCCGAATTTTTGAATGGACCCAGAATCAACTTTAAAATTGAGGGCTTCGCAGTCTAATGCCCACTTACCCACAGCGTAAGCCTTATATCATATTTCTATGCGTCAGTTCCTCATCTTATCCGCCGCTTCCTTCAGATTTGTGGTCGCCCACAACACCCTTGCTTTGGACTAACGATTCCCGTTGGATGGCTCGTTCAAGACTTTAACTTTAAAGAACTATCGCATGCATGGCGCACAATAAATGGCCCGGGTAGAAACCCGGGCCGATTTTAATCCGTACCCTATGAAAACTTTATAAAAGATATATTTTAGAATGGTTGGATGCAAGAGCTGCGGATAATTATTACCGGTTGCATACTATTATTACCAGTTGCATAGGAGCAAGGGGTTAGTTGTTGGGGTAAAGCCCATGGATTTTGTGTGTGTTGAAGGCATTCCCGGGCTGAAGGCAGGGCAATCAATGTTGTAAGAATTGACGGCAAAAGGGTGGATGATTAAATAAACAGGTGTAGACTGTTTTGTGAACAAAGGGGAAAGGCCCTTTTAAAAATCAGAAGAAAAAATAGCTGAGTTAAAAATTGTAGGATACAATAACACACTCAACAGTAAGTTTCCCTATTATTTTTATTTTATGAAATTACTTTCATTTAAGGGCACAAAAAAGGCATCCTAAATGGACACCTGAAATTTATTGATAAAAATATTACTATCGTGTAACTTCTGTTTTTTGCAAATACTTTCTTGCATCATCCAGCTTTTTAGGAAACAACACTTTGCCTTTAAGTTTTGACGCCACTAAAGACAATAGGCCGGACGCTGGTACTTTTACCAATCCTTCTTCTTTTATTTCTTTAGCTTTTTTCATATTGTAAATTTACGTATTTTTTCTAAATAACAGCACAGAATCATAATCTTTATATCGCTTATAAGGTTCAAGCCGGGTAAGCCCCTCTTCATTTTTGTTGCCTCCAATAAATTGATAATCAGTAGCTAATTCATCGTAATACTTATTTACATAACCACGATAAATGTTAATTCTTCTATTATAATTTTTGCATTCGCCTATACAGCGTTTTGTGCAGGCTTGCCTGCATTCTGCTACAAATTCCGGACGTCCGTCACTACCCTGAACCATTAACATGGCTCCCTTATAATTGTCAAAAAAAAGAGGTATTGTAGACAAAATAGTATGTAAAACTTTGAAAGGGTCTCCATTATTTGTGTTTACATTGTCAATGATATCATTTGTTTGAACATAATAGTCACCAAATGCCAGGTTGTAAACAGCCTTTGAATCCAGTTGTTGAACATAAGAATATTCAATGGCTTTAATTACATCTGCGTCACCCTTACTTACAAAAAAATATTTTAAACCCGTTGCTTCTTTATCCTGCTCAATAACATAAATATTTTGGAGGGTACTCATGCAGATTTTATTATAATGATGTCAAAAATTATTAGGGAGATCCGGGGCATTTCAATTATCTGACAAGGTTTAATTGGTTGTAAACTAAGATACGATCTGATTTTCTTAAGATAGCCATACATGCTGATTCCAGATTTTATTGCTTCTTAAATAAAGGGCCCGGGTAGACACCCGGGCCGTTTTTAATCCGTACCCTATGAAAACTTTGTACAAGATATATTTTAGATTGGATAGATGCAAGGGGGAGGATGATTATTACTGATTGCATAGTGTTTATTACCAAATTCAATGCTTTTTGGGCGTTGCTTGTTGCTGATGTTGCTGGCAAATATTACGAATGCACAGCTTTTAATAACAGTGGTGCAGTTGCTACCGGTGCTGCGGTAAGTTTTATTGTTTCATTTAGAATGAAGTGGGTGAGTGACCAATTTAAACGGTATGCTGCCTGTCTGTCATTATAGACCCCGGAGATATATAATGCCATTGCGTCTATTGTGTAGTGCATTGTACATCATTCTTTGCCGTTGATTGAAGCCCGGATGGTGCAACTTTTTTTTCGGGGCACGCAGATTTGCGCAGGTTCTGATTTTTTTGTAGTAAGGGGATGTAGAATAAAACCAGTGGACCGGAAAATATGCTTTGTAAGTTTTTACATTGCCGTTTGTTGGAGCCCAGGCGGAGGCGAAAAGAAATATAGCTTGAATTTGCGGGATATACGTTTTGGCTTTTTGCGATCAAATGATTTAATTTGTATATCCTGATAACAGGAATCTACCTATTCCCTCATATCAAAACTCCCAATATGACTGAAAATACAAGTATTAAGCGGCAGTTGGAGGCCCTGCAGAAGGCTACAGAAAGGGCTATTCAAACTAAAGCCAGTGCTTTGCGTTTTTTACATGATGCCGGGATAAGTTCTCACGGTAAGAATACAAAAACTGGTGTGGTACCGCAGCCAAAACATCAGAAGTAAATGGCTTTTCATCATCCACTACAAGTATTTGGCTTCCATAGTTGTGACAGGGAGGTTGGGCTTGCTATATTAAATGGAGAGATGGATTTGAATGCCAGTAATAATATCTGGGACTGGCTAGGTGGTGGGATATATTTTTGGGAGCAAAACCCCGGGAGGGCCCTGGCTTATGCAGAGGAGTGTGCAGCTAAAAAGCAATACTTTGCAGGTGATATAAAAATACCCTTTGTGATAGGGGCTATTATTAACCTGGGAAACTGCCTTAATCTCATGGAGGCAGAATCTACCCCCGTTCTGGAAACAGCCTATAGTGGTTTGTTGCAGACGACTGCGAAAGCAGAAATAAAAATGCCTGTAAATAAGGATGCCAACCGTGCTTTGGATTGCGCCGTGATACAGTATTTACATCAAAGCAATTTAGAAAACGAGATTGCTCCCTACGATACTATTCGAAGCTCATTTGATGAAGGTGAGAAGGTTTATGAAGGTTCTACTTTTACCAAACGTTTGCATATAGAAGTATGCGTGATTAACCCCGCCATGATTTTAGGTTATTACCTGCCAAGACCCGTGGACAGGTATAATCCATATTTAAAGGGAGCCTTTAACTTTAGCAAGTAAACATTTGTGAATATTTCCAGTGCCCGCCAGCGTTGTTCATTTTGAATACTCTTAAAACTATCCCAACGATGAGCACGGACGGGGTGGGGTTTCTCGGTGGTCGTTTGGCGTTTGGCGTTGCTCGTTGCTGGTTGCGGGTTGATTTTAATACCTCAAAAAATCTTTCACCAATTCTTCCTCAATACCGGTATACATACAAAACTCCCTTACAGTAACCAGGGCAGATTTGGGTTTGCCAAAAACGTTCCTGATAGTTTGCAACAGTTTTCGGGCTGTGCGTGGCATATAGCCTGTAATATTTTCAACGTCTTTGCTGTGTACGATAATGCGTATGGGCATTTTTTTCGATAACATAAGCAAGAGTTTGGGTTAGTAGGGTAAAAATAAAAAGATTAGCTATTGGGCGTAACCGTGAAACTACGGTAAAAGACCGGCATAGATGGTAATAGTGGCAGGAGTGGCATAAACGGCCAGTTGGCTTTTTGCAGCAAAAAGTAGCAGCTAATCTTGTACTGCAATCATGCATGATGCAGGCTTTACGGGATGTGCCTTAACATCTTTATTTTAAACCCCATAAAAAAATATCATGGGACAACAAGATGGTATCCTCCAACTAAAAGGAAGCGTGGGCAAATTCACTTTTTATAAAAGAGATGGTGAATATATGGCCCGAACAAAAACTGGCATCAGCCGGGAAAAAATAATGACTGATGCTGCATTTGTGAGAACCCGGGAAAACATGGCCGAGTTTGGCCGTGCCGGTAAAGCAAATAAGCTTTTAAGAACCAGCTTTAATGCATTGCTGGTTAACTGCAAGGATGGTAGCAGGATTGGCAGACTCACCAAAGCTTTTGTGGCAGTGGTCAAAGCTGATGCTACCAGCAACCGGGGAATGCGCAATGTACTGGACGGAGAAACAGAACTGCTGGAAGGTTTTGAAATGAACCGCAACAGTAACCTGGGTTCTACTTTGTTTGCACCGTTTACGGCTGGCATTAACAGGGTAACGGGTGAACTGGTAGTAAATATTCCGCCATTTGTACCATTAAACATGGTGAGTGCGCCACAAGGTGCCACGCATTTTAAAATTAACAGCGCAGGTACGGCTATTGATTTTGAAAACGAGGTATATGAAGTGAATGTGAACAGCACGGCTGAACTGCCCTGGAACAACAGCGCCACAGCAGTAATTACACTTACCAACAGCGTGACACCCAACAGTACCCAACCTTTATTCCTTGCACTGGGAATTGAGTTTTACCAATTCATCAACGGAAGTATGTATCCATTGAAAAACGGATCGTTTAATCCGCTGGCGGTGGTGAAGGTGAGCGGGGTTTAGGTTGCTGGATGCTGGTAGCTGGTTGCTGGTTGCTCGTTTCTCGTTTGGCGTTGGGCGTTTCTCGTTCTTACGTTGGGAGGGTTGCTGGATGCCGGTTAGAGGTTACTGGTTGCTGGTTACTGGTTGCTGGTTGCTCGTTTCTCATTTGGCGTTGGGCGTTTCTCGTTCTTACGTTGGGAGGGTTGCTGGATGCCGGTTAGAGGTTACTGGTTACTGGTTGCTGGTTACTGGTTTGTTAGGGCAAGGGTTGTGGAT
>Ga0105047_10003676_pt1 | contig 26978 bp, 24 predicted proteins | sample MAT04_FD_78384 | JGI IMG/M metagenome (GOLD analysis project Ga0105047, IMG submission 78384) | Freshwater microbial communities from Lake Fryxell liftoff mats and glacier meltwater in Antarctica - MAT-04 (megahit assembly) | ecosystem: Environmental > Aquatic > Freshwater > Ice > Liftoff... | reverse complement strand
ATATTCTACATTTCCACAATTTCTAAAATCGCAGTCTGTAATACTAACCTGGGATTCATCTTCTACATGTATGCCTTGACCATTAATACTTGCAAAGCTACAATTATTTATTACAACTTTCTTAGCTTTTACTGCAATGCCAATTCCAAACCCTGCCCATTGTCCTTTGCAATAATTATTTTTAAAGGTGCAATTTTCTATTTTCACTCCCACGCAGGTGGAGTTTATTTCTAAAAAATCACTTTCAGTTCGATCAAATTCACAATCTGAAATCAATATGTCATAAGAAGGCTTTTTATTAAAGAGAATGGAATAACCCGAATTATCTTTGAATACGCAGTGGCGAACTTTTAGGTTAATAACTGTATCAGCTACTTGAATTGATTGTGTACCATTAATAAATTTACATTTGTATAAATCTATATTATCTCCACTGGGTTTTATCCCAAGCTCTGAATCTATTGTGAGGTCTCTTATTTTTTGATCTCCCTGTGCGCTGAATATTTTGTTTGAGGGATATCCACTGTTTTGTTTTATTGTTGTTTTATTAAAATCCTCACCTGTAATATTTATACCCTCAGGCACCGTGATAGTTACATCGTCTGGAATTAGTAGTGTGCCTTTTGGAATATAAATAGTACCTTCTTCTATTGAACTAATTGCTTCTTTTAGTGCTTTATCATCAAAATGTTTTCCATCAAGTTTAGCCCCGTAACTTTTTACATTAACCACACTACCCGTAATGTTTGAATTAGCAAAGATAAACCCATGATTAATGTATGAGACCACATTAATTAATACAAACACTGCTGATAATAAAAGAATTGTACACAGCAAAGCCCTTTTATAACTTTTAATTTTCTTCATTTTACACCTTCTAAAATCTTTTTACCAAATAGCTATTTTATGTTGAATGCTATTTTATAATTATCTATATTAATATTTTCGTTAAATTTTCTACCAAAAATACAATCACTATTTTCAATTTCTTTAATGTTTGCAAAATCCTGCTCTGTAAGCATTTTAGGATATTCAGGGCCACTAATCCAGTCAATATAGCGAAGTTCCATATGATTATCATCATAATCAGTATTATATTTGTATATTTTATATTTATATTTAGAGCTCATTATTATAGTTTGGAAAAACACTTCATCTCCACAAAAAGAATTGTAAAATGCTTTTTTATACCAGTTATTATCTTGTAAATACTGTAGTATATAATCACATAATTCTCCGGTTATACAAAACCAATTGGCACCTTTATATGGCTTAGGCAATAGTTTATAGCTTTTGTTTATTTTAGCTGTTGTTGTACTGTTTTGTATTTTAAACTTTATAGATTGAAGCACATTTTTCTTTCTAACAAAAGATAATTTACTGTGTTCATATTTAACATTATTCTCTAATTCATTTAAATCAGGTTCTTTTTGTATTCCTATAAATTCACTTCCACTGTTTTTAATGAAAAAGTCTTTGATTTCCTCTGAATTTTTTAGCGGTAAACAATCTCCAGATAATAAACATATATAATCATTTTTCATTTCTGCTGCCGCTTTTAAAAGCGTAATCATACACTCTATTTGAGAATAACTAGCCCAAGTAACATCTATTCGATTTTCCACAAAAATAACTTTATTTTTATATTCATAAAAATCATCTATATTTGCTTTTTTATCTACATGTAAATATATATTGTTATCACCCTTGAACAAGATATCAATAGTAGTTCTTAAAATGTTTGTGTTCCTATGACAAATTATACAATAACCTATTTGCATTTGATTTAGCACCTCTCTTTCCACTATTCTAATAAATTCTTTTTCTGCTATATGCAGTCCATGATTTAATTATATAATTAATAAGTGTGGAGGCCATAAGACTTAAAAAGGCTAGCCACATTACAATTAGTACTGATACTTTAGGCAAAAATACTATTTTTTGAAAGTAGTAAAAGCAGAAAAAAGTATGAGTTAACCACATATTTGTGGAATGTACTCCCAGTGTAGAAAATATACTTTTACTTTTATTGTTAATAATAAGGTTTGTACAAATTAAGAGGAAGGGTGGGGCTAATATACAATCCACATAAGTGGCGTTGCCCTTTCCTATGAATTGAAACAAATATGTAGCTCCAATTCTAACCCCTATAATAGCTAATATTACAGTAACAGAAAATGCCTTTGTATTTAGCTTCTTACTTGCAATAACACTATTAATACGTGAAAACATGTTCTCTTTTGCAATTATAAACCCGCTGCAAAAGCTGAATTGCCAAAACAGTATATTTCTTATATCTAGGTACAATAAATTTTTCTTAAGGTTTGATAACCCCGGTACCATTGCAGGTATTACTTCCATGATAATAGCTACCATATAACAGCTAAAAATTATAATAAGGGATGCTTTAATCCCTTTTTTCAGTATTTCCTTTATTATTGGAAAAAGTAGTAATAATTCTATGTACAAGCGAACAAACCACCACTCACTATTATAAGAAGAACTTAGTGTGAAAAAGTTAGCCAAAAATCCAGCTAGGTTAAAGTTATATCTTGTGCTATCACGGAACCATATTAGCCCTATGGGTACAAAAACTATAAAAGCCACCCAATAATTTGTCAAAAACGCCCTAGCTTTTTTAGCTGAATCTATAAGTGTAAAATTTTCTTTTTTCTGTGTGGACATATATAACCCAAATCCACTTAAAAACAAATACATAGCAATGCATATGTTTCCAAAATCTCCTAATAAATACTCAAGGTTTGTGTTTCCAATAGGCAGTATAGAAATATAGGTAACCTTTAGTATTCTTTCTGGAAAACGAAACAAATGATGGATCATCATTAGCGTTATTGCAATGCCTTTTGCTATTTGCGTATGTGTTTTTGTGAATTCATAATGATTATTTTCCATTTTTGTTTGCTACTTTTTCATATAGACCACTAAACTTATCATTAAATTTTAAAGTCTGTAGATATTCCATGAAAGGAACTTTTAACTCTTCTCTTTTCAAGGCAAATTCTACAGTGGCTTCAAGAAATCCTAATTTATCCCCTACGTCATATCTTCTTCCTTCGAATACATATGCGTACATATCTTGCTGCGCTATTAAAGTCTTTAGAGCGTCAGTTAATTGAATTTCTCCACCTTTACCCGGCTCAGTATTATCTAATATATCAAATATCTCTGGTGTTATTATGTACCTACCAAGTATAGCTATATTGGAAGGCGACTGGTCTACTTGTGGTTTTTCCACTAAGTTATTTACAGTGTATACTCTATCTGAAATTTTAACTCCATCCACTATTCCATATTTATCTACGTTCTCTTTAGCTACTTCTTGAACTCCTAAAATTGTTTTTCCTTTTTCTTCAAAGCAGTCCATAAGTTGCTTTAGGCAAGGTACTTCTGAATCCACTATATCATCACCTAGCATAACAGCAAAAGGCTCATTACCTACAAAAGTTCTTGCACAATTTATAGCATGTCCAAGACCCTTAGGTTCTTTTTGTCTTATAAAATGAATATTAACCATGTTTGATATATCTCTAACTTGCTCAAGTAAACCATCTTTATGTTTATTTTCTAGTTCTAGCTCTAGCTCTACTGATTTATCAAAGTGATCTTCAATAGACTTTTTATTTCTTCCTGTAATAATTAATATTTCTTCTATGCCTGAAGCCACAGCTTCCTCTATAATATATTGCATAGTTGGCTTATCAACTATAGGTAACATTTCCTTTGGTAGTGCCTTTGTTGCGGGTAAAAACCTCGTTCCTAGTCCTGCTGCTGGTATAATAGCTTTTTTAACTTTCATTTAAAAACATCTCCTTTTTTTATGTAGGTTTAATTTTATTAAAAGCCAAGATATTTACTGGCTAGTTTTTTTCCAATAACTTTTCTTGTTATTACTATGCTTAAAGCACTTAGTGCTATTGCTAATGTCAATTGAATTAGCTCATAAACCGGTAATAAGCTATGAATATATGGTATAGAATCTGTTAGTTTTGCTAAAATCATAAGCCATAAAATGTGTACATAGAAAATTCCATAGGAGTAATTCCCTATTTTTGTGATAGCGTTATCTTTTGTTTTAAACCCACTGTCTTTCAACGCAAAAATAAGGTTTATTATTGAAAGGGAGTATACAAAAGATGAAATTTTAATTTGACTGCTGGCAAATCCCATTGACATTCGTGAGTAAAGAAGAATATACCCTTCTATTATGCTAAATAACAAGGCAATTAATACTATTAGTATTGCTTTACTTAATGCTTTGTCTTTTTTTTGCGCTACTCCATTATTCTTTATATATAATCCTAAGTAGTAAAACATCAGCCATGCTGGGAAAATCGTCCCATATAGAGGCATTTGATGTTTTGTCACGTAGGTATAAGCGTATGTCATGATCAAATAAATCGGTGTTATGCAAAAGACCATTGTGTTTAAATATTTATTCTTTATACATTTTATGAGTATTGGCGTGATTATTATTAATTGCATAAGCACCACAATGTAGTAAAAAGGAGCTGCTGCTTGACCCACTATTATTTTAATGAGTATTTTCACAATACCACCGTTAAAACCTTCTTTTCCTATACTAATAGCTGTATAAAATAATGACCAAACCACAAAAGGAATTAACAGCCGCTTTCCTCTACTTATATAATACTTCCAAGGCTTCTGGGATACTTTTGTGATATTAGTAAAATACGCTGTTATAAATACAAACACAGCCACAGGAAAATTGATAAACTGTCTTAATACTAACCAATAATTACTATTGAACTGGTATGCCACTAGCTCTTTATAATTACTCCCATTTTGAATGTGAATCAGTACAACAAATATTATACAAATACCTCTTATAGCTTCAAAATAGTTATCTTTGGCTTTTGTTTTCACTATTTGCTCACTTATTTTCCACACCCCATTTTTCTTTTAATAAACCTAAATACCCTTTTGCCAAACATGATTTTTCTTTCAATAAAAGTAGGTGGACTCATGTATTTTTTAATTACATAATCAAACTTGCTATTATTTAGCTCTTTAAAAAACTTATCTCTTGCCTTTGGAATTTTTACAGAACTTATTATAGAAGGATTTCCCGCTATAGCATGTTCTAAGTTACATTCCTGTAAAACAATATTAGTTTTGCAAGCTTCTAGCATAGTTTTTCCCCTATCAGTATTGATAAGTAATAATGAGGTTCCTTTATCATCATCAAGCTCTGGGTATTTGCTGGCTATGCCCCAATAGTCTCCTAGAGTTATATCGGAGATCCTATTAATACTGGCATAGGAGCAACTATAGCAAGAGGGTCTTAAATAATAATTTCTTAGAAAGCCCTTCATATATGCATCATTTACAAAGGTTTTACTGTACAACTTATTATTATCAAATTTTATGGATACACAATAGCTTTTCCAACCACTTTTCTTATTTCTAAAATCTATTCGCTTTATCTTTGAACCGTAGGAAGTTTCCATGTTTTCTTTATATTTCTTAAACACAAGGGGTGAGGGTACTCCATGACAAACTATATCACAAGTATACAAGTTTGCATAATCTTTACTAATAAAATTATATAAACCTGCTATTTGACAAGGTGTTCCTGTAAATAACACTTTTTTTCCAGCCTCTAGGTATTTTTTTGCACTAGTATAAGTATTATTAATGTCACTTTGCACATATTTTGATCCTCTTAATGCGCCTAGTGTTTCTTTAGTATGAACCTCTTTATGTCTTACCTGTAGTTTCTCATCATATCCTGCGCCAAATACCACTCCGCCATTTGATATTATCCATCCTGCTATACTTGTAAATACTCCCCCAGAGGAACTATTTTTACGTTTATCCTCGTCCTTGTTCCAGGCAGCGTAGCAAATAGGTCGTTCATAGGCTTTTTTCACAGAATAAATATTAATTTCAGGACATACTGTTTCACATAATCCACAGTTAACGCAGCTTGCTTCATTAACTTTAGGATACCAAAAACCTTCACTATCCATGAGCATTTCAATGCAACTCTTTGGACATATATTATAACAGGCTTTGCAGCCTGAGCAATTTTTTTTATCTATAATATTAATCATACGCGTTTCCTTTTCTTCTTTATTTTATTAAACATACCTAGAAAAATATTTTTCTCATAAGCGTTAAGACCCATATACCACATTAGCACGGAGTATAGAATTACGTATACAATCATTTTTATACCCAATATTACAAGGTTTGAGGTGGCTATAAAATGATTTGTAACTATTCCAATCCCCATAACTATTGCTATTGGTGGGGTCATTGATAAGATTTCTTTTCCAAAATCTATAATATCAATTCCGATTACTTTATGATAATAAAAATTTATCACAAACCAGTTACCAATAATAAGTCCTATGGCTGTACCAATAGCACATCCAATTCCTCCATACATTTTTGCAAGAGGTATAGATAGTGCAACGTTTAATAATGCAATAACAAAATACATTTTGGAACGAAAGGCATGCTTATTTTTTGCTTGTATAATTACAATTCCCATACTTTGAATTAATGGTACCAGTAGTGGAACCATAACTATTAAGGACATATAATAGGCACCGCTAAAATCTGGACCGGCCCAAAACACTATAAAACTTTTTCCATACATTACGAAGCCTGAAAGTAGCATAGCCATAATTGCATATTGTATACGGCCTACTTTATTGAACATACTATTTATTTCAGTCATATCCTCTGTTTTAGCAGAAATTGCCGCTATTCGAGGCAAAAACACACTATTAACACTAGAGGAAAAGTTTATGTAGTACTGGTCCAGTTGAGAGGCTATAGAATATACAGCTACCACTGAGGTTCCAGCTACTATTCCTAGTATTATTTGGTCTGTTTTAAAATATATTTGATCTATAACCATATTTAAAAAAATAAAGAATGAAAATATGGTCATTTCTTTTACAAGAACTTTGTTCCAGCAATATAGTTTTATTCTCGCTTTTATCTTGAACATTGCATAATATATTTTAATAAGTATGGTACCAATATTAAATATTGATATTACTATAACAAGACCTATTACATCTGCTTTATAATACATTACAGCAATTACAACAAAAGGCTGAAGCACGGTTTGAAGAATTGAAAGACCTCTAATAAATATAAATCTTTCATGGGAATTTATAACGGCAGTAAATATATTTGAAGGTATTGTTATAACTATATTTATCATTTGTATAATATATATTTGTTTGGCTTTCACAAGCTCATCTACTGTTAAGGAGTTTTTGAATATGTCGCCTAATTTAAAATATATAATAACTCCTGCGATTAGTACAACCAATGTTATGACACCATATATAATAGAGGATATAGCCAAAACGTTAGATTGATTTTCTTCGTCCTTTAAAGCCAAATACCTAGAATAATATCTTGTTATTGTATTGGCTAGGCCAAAATCCATAACTGCCATATAAGCAATCAGTGATCCCATTAGTTGATACAGACCATACTGCTCTTTCCCTAAAAAGTGTAATAACATAGGTACATATATAAGACCTATCGCTATACTAAAAAACATTGATATATATGATAAAACTATTCCTGCTTTTCTTTGATTATTTACCAAATCCATCTACCTCAAATTTCTTAATATTATTTTAAAAATTCGTACTTGAAATCTCTATAAGTGTTTTCATAATAGTTTCATTTGCTAATTTGTTTTTACCCTTCATTTTTTCCTGAATTGCTTCATATTCTAATTCAATATTATCAAGAAGCTGGGTAAATTTTATTTTCATTTCATCATAAGTTAAATGTCTCACGTCTATTATATAATCCCCTAGTCCATATCTTTCTCCAATAATGCCCCAATACTTAGAGCTATATGATAGTGCTATAGCTGGTATTTCACATTGTATGGAAGATACCACTGGGTGCATTCTTGAAGATAGAGTAAATAAGGATTGTTGTATATAGTTTCTTACTTCATATGGGTACATCTCACTTTTTTCAATAATAATTTTTTCTTTATATTTGTTTTTAACTAAACCAAAAAGTTCATTAGCAATAATGCTATCATCTACAGCTTCTGGTTTTGTAACATGAGGAAGCAGCACTAATTTCTTAGTTGGGTACTTTTCCATGATTTTATCTATCATAAATAAATTAAAATCTATCCAATCTTGCCTATTGCCTTCTTTTGAAAATCTATATATTAGCTCGCTAGGGCAATAAGTTATATATTCTTTAGTTCTCTCTTTTTTTTCTTGCTTAGAGAGAGTAAGTAGTGCTAAATCATCTGTAATATCTATATTCTTTAAGCCAATTTTTTCAAGGTAATTATATGTAATTGGGTCTCTTGGATATATTTTATCTATTTTTTCTAAAAGAAATTTCATTATTGGCTTTCTAAAAGACTTATAAGGTCCCATAGTTTGCCCTAGCATTACAACTTTTAAGCCTTCTCTTTTTAGCATATTAAATTTTATTCCATTAACTATAGGTCTTTTCCAGCCGTAGTCTTCAGTAAAATCATCTCCACCAAGAATAACTACTAGGTCTATAGTATTTATAAAGTCTGACATTATCTTTTTTAGCCTTCCATAACCAAGGATGTAATCATTTTTTGTAGTTTCAGGTTTGAAAAGTGAATTCTGCTTCACAGAATATATTTCATTAATCCCTGTAGCCTCTTTCAATCTCACTATATTTATATCATTATCAGTTTCTACATAATATTTATTTTTTTTACCTGTTATTTTATTAAAGGAACTTATAAAATTTTCTCCCATCATCATAGATCCATAATTATATGTGTTAGGACAGTTGTACACGTATATATTCATATATTACCTCTTTCTCATTTCTTTTATTTTATTCTTTAAGCTAAATATCCATATGTACAAGGCTGGTGAGTTCAAAAACATTTTAACCTTAAGCAATATTTTTCTGTTTTCTCCACTGTAATTTCTCATACTAGTAACCACTTCACTATTTGATAAGGGGTAGGCTCCTTCAATGTCATTATATAAGTTTTTAAAGCTCTTAGTATTAAATTTACCGGTTTTATATCTATAATCTAAGCAGCAGTCAAAATTATATATATAGTTGTCCACAATATGCTTGTTTTTTATTTTTTTAGCTATTAGGTGAAAGTCACTGTTATCTATAGCTTCAAGGTATTTGTAGGTTCTTTCAAGGGCAACAATTGTATCAAAGCGTTTTATATTATAACTATTAGATATTGATGTATGCCTTTGTACATAATAACAAAGCACACTATTAATAAAAATTACATCTTTTGCTCTAGATAGAGCCTTAATTGTAAATTCTTGATCTTCTCCATTTACGCAGCCCGGTGTGTACTTTATATCATACTGAGTTAAAAACTCATTTCTATAAACTGCACTACCTGTGTAAATCCACATATTCTTGTGATTAATTATATTATTTAATGCATCTATTCCCGTCATAGTACCTTTTGCCTCAAATGTATCAAAGTAGCTATTTATAATGTTCTTATTTTCATCGACTATATCGCAGCCAAAACATATAACATCCCTATCACTATAATCAATTTTACTATATATTTTTTCTACTAAATCTTTAGCTACATAATCGTCCCCATCTAAAAACATTATATATTTACCACTGGCTTTTTGGATACCTTCATTTCTAGCTGAACTTACACCACCATTGATTTTTGATATTATTTTACAATTGTTTAATTTACTTTCTTTTACTATTGAAGAAGCAACTTCTAGTGTGCTATCTGTGGAACCATCATCCACTATAACTATTTCAAATCTTTTATCACTTTGGACAATTAAAGAATTAATGGTTGTCCTTATATATTTTTCTACATTATATGCTGGGATAATAATACTTAATTTCATTTATTCCTCCCTCCACACATAATTATTTTACTTTTTGCTTTAAGTGCAGTTTCTCTTATTAAAACTGCTATATATATAAGGCCTGTTTTCATAAGCATATACTTTAATTTATCAGCTTTACTAAATTTTTTACTGTCCATAATTGAATCCGTATTCAAATCCTCTATTCTAATAGATACTAAATTTTTAAAGCTTTCAAGCTCCTTCTTATCCTTTGTTAAAGAGTATCTTTTATAAAATAACACATTAGCTAAGAATAAATATTTAAGACTAAACGCTTTAAAATCCTCTTCATATTTATAAGAAATACTACTTTTATCCAAACTACTTTTAATTTCATCAACAGTAGTTATTATATCTCCACCGGCTTTAAAGGTGGGCACTTTAGTTATAGCTCCCGGTCTTTGAACATAAAAATAAAGTGATTCATTTATAAAGCCTATTCTATGTGCATTAAATAACAAATGAAAGGTGGTTCCTATGTCTTCATAAAGCCTTCCCACCGGGTAATTAATTTTATTATCAATGAATAAGCTTCTACGATATAACTTATTCCATGCATAAGAGGGAATGTTATTTAACAAGTATTCACTTGTAACCTCATCTTTATCATAAGTACAATTGCAATCTATAACATTTTTCTCTTCACCAACAACTTGCCCACTTGCATCTACCTTTGTTAAATTACAGGATACAAGATCCAGTTTTCTTTCTTCTGCATTGTTATACATTTGTTTTAACATTGTTTTATCTATATAATCATCGCTGTCAATAAAAGCAATATATTTTCCTCTAGAGGCTACAAGTCCGCTATTCCTTGCTGAACTAAGTCCTCCATTTTCCTTATTTATAACGCGAATATTTGAATGTTTATTTTCAAAAATGTCCACTATCTTCATGCTCTCATCCGTACATCCATCATTAACAACTATGATTTCAATACCTCTAAGGGTTTGACCCACGGCACTAGAAAGACATTTCTCAATATAAGCTTCTACATTATAAACGGGTATTATTAAGCTGACTTTAATTTCTGATATATTCTCCATTTAGACCTCCATTACTTCTAAAGCTTCGATCTTTATATAGCTTTAATTTTTATAGCGTTTTATCTATATGTTGTTTTATCTTTTTAGTTCTTTATCTATATAGTGCTTAAATCTCTATAGTTCTTTGTCTATATAGTGCTTTATCTTATAGTTTCTTATCTCTATAGTTCTTAAATCTTTGAAAATTTGAACTTCCTACTTTAAGCCTAGGCTTTTCCTTCTCAATGGTGTCTAGCTCATTTTCTGCAATTAGTCTTTTGCGAGCTTTGAAGTCTATAATAAATAAATAAAGTGGGAATGTGTAAAAGGCATAGCTATCAAATTGTACATATAAGTATAAAATAATAAGCAAATCAAAGATATTTTCCTTGTTTTTGATTACCTTTGAGAATATAAGTAGCATAATAGCTGCAAACCATAATACTCCCACTTCACTTATTAGCCTTATCGGCATACAAAATAATTGATTTTCCTTTGAATCCCCGAGTACTGCAACCTCACTTGTATAAGGATTATCATATTCCTCTAAAGCATCAATAAACCCATATTGTAAGAAATAAAAAGAATTCCCAAGGCCTGCACCAAATAGCGCCCTTCCTGGCTCATTCTTATAGCCATTTATAGAGCTATTTATTCTGAAATATCTTGCTGCTAGTGACGGGTCACTATATACCATATCAGTGTAGCTATCTCCGTTCAACATTTTAGTTACTCTCTCATTTCCTTGTATTTGAAGTGCTAAGCCAGCAGATATAAAGAGAATTAGGATAAACACTATGATTTTTTTGGAAAACTTTGTCCTATTCTGGACTAAGAACTTGGCAACTATTAGCGCAAGAATAATTATAAAATCTACTAAGAATCTAGCACTATCTCCGGATATTAAGGTCAATCCGCAAAATAGCGTGATTAAAATAATTAACTTCTTTCTTAGCAATTTATCTTTAATTGATATGCATACTAAGTACAGTACACCAGCTATATGTAATGAAATAAAAGATGGTTCCGTAAAGGAAAATGCAAGTCTATCGTAATATCTTTTTTCTATTAAATCAAACATGGATAATACAAAAGTTACTCCACCTTTTATGGCTACAAACTTAACTAATCCATAGAAAAAAGATAGGCTATATGCAAAAATCAAAATCTTTACATCTTTTTTAATATCCTTTTCACGAATTATATATCTGATATATAGGGATGAATAAAACAATATCCCAAATGCTAAAGTGATTATACCATCAATTGTATTTGCCATATCGGGTACATAAAATAAATATAGTGTAAAAGAATATATGGCTATTACCACCATCAAAAAAACATACTTTGAATTTGATCGAATGCTCACTCCTAAATCTTTCAAACTAGTAAGCGCATATAGTGCAAATAATATAGGTGAAATAGTTGCCCATCCCTTTGATGGTGCAAAAAACAAATTGTCAAATGGGATAAAAAATACTCCTAATTTAAATAAAAACTCCATTAATACCGCTCCTTCACATACCTTTACTCATTTTAATAAACTTAAACTTATTCTTTAGGACTTGTGATATTACTAAAAGAGGTATAATAGATTTTAAATCGGCTTTAACAATCCAATACTTCATTGAATACACTATCCATCTTATTTATATATTTTGCCTGCGTAAACATATCTAATACCTTTTTTCTATTGTTTAAAATTACTCTTTTCTGCTCATCTCTGTTCCCTTCAATAGATAACAGTAATTTATATATTTCTTCATGATTATCATACTGGGCGAAATAACCATTCTCCTTTTGCTCTATTAAATCTGGTATACCAGCATAATCTGTTGTTATAACAGACATTCCATTTGCCATGCCCTCTATAATTGATATAGGTTGACCTTCTTTTGGATATCTTGTTAAAAGCATAAATACATCGCCTTGTTGCAACATATTTAATTTTTCATTTCCTTGAACTATGCCTCTATAATCAATAATATCTTGTAGACTATTTATATTTACGTATTCAGTAAATTCTTTTTTATCTTCCTCATTGTAAAACTTGCCTGCAAAAATAAAATTAAACTTTTTCACATTATTATCTTTGCATATTTTGGCCACTTGTAATATGTCTTTATAGCCCTTACTTTCAATAAAATTACTTAAGTACACTATATCCAATTTTTCTTTACTATCTAAATTTTTAGTTTTTAAATCAAATTTATCTTTACTAATTAAATATTGTTCATCAACACAATTCTCTACAACATGTATTTTATCTTTTGCTACAATATCTTTAAATATGTGTTTAAGAGAATTACCCAGTACTATTGCTCCACTAAGTTTGCTGAAAAGCTTCAAATTAATGTTTTTAATAATACTTTTACAATCATTATCTACCATAGTTCTGTAATAGCCACCATGTAAGTGAACCAGTATCTTTTTGTTTTTCATAAGTAAAAGCTTAATTATTATTAAATCTCTTATATTTCCACCTGTAGTTTGAGAAATAGTTAAATAATATAAATCAGCATTATCTTTAATAATCTTATAAATATTTGGAATTATAGACTTATTATTTGTTATATTTACATTACTGAACTCATATTTTTTTGCTAGCTCTGAGTTATATAGGGTATCAATAGCCTTAGATAACCCATGTATTGGAGGTGGAAACTGAGCTATAAAACATATTTTCTTTTTAATATCAATCACCTACTATTTAATATTTATCTATTATTGAACATTTATATATTGTCTATTGATTATTTATTTTTAATAGCTATTTATTTTAAAATAGCTATCTATTATTTAACAGTTATTTATTATTCAACATCTTTTATCTAATATTTAGCATCTCAGCATATTTATTTATTGAAGTATTCTTTTTGAGTTTATCTTCGATAATTTTTCTGCCCTCTGCGCCCATTACCTTAAAACTTTCTTTGTGGCGAATTATTTCACTTATTGCAGATTTAATGTTTACATAATCCCCTGGACATACACACTTCCCGCAATTACTATTTTCAATTAAAAGTCTTGCTTCTGAACCTTCTTCTAAAACTCCTAAAACTGATTTACCTGAAGCCATTACTCCATAAATCTTACTAGGTACAGAAATACCCTTTATACCCTTAGCATTAGTAACTAAATGTGCATCTGCAGCATTCAGCGAATAAATTAAATCTTCTTTATCCTGATAAGGTATGAATTTAACATTAGTTAAGCTGTTTTCTTCCACATAATCAACTAGGGTTTGTTTCATAATACCGTCACCCACAAATGCAAACACAACATCTTCTTCATGTTTAAAATCAGCGATAACTTTGATGATATTTTCTAAATCATAATAAAGACCTATATTTCCTGAACACATAAATACAAACTTATCAATTAATCCATGTTTCTCTTTAAAGGATACAACCTTAGGGTGTTCAATGTCTAGTGGATAAATTTTCTTTTCATCTATCCAGTTGTTTATGACAATATTATTTGGAATATTCTTACCCTGAAACCTAGTTTCTAGGGTTCTTTGCATATCTCTTCCCACTACCGCAACTGTGTCGGCTTTTATGCAACTATATTTATCTAAGGCTCTCGCAAAATTCAGAACGAATTTATTTTTAGAATATCCTACTGCCTCTGTTTGCTCTGGATTGAAGTCTTGAATATTATATATATATTTAGCTCTTTTTAGCTTTTTACCTATGACTCCTAGTAGTCCACCTAAAATTGGTGGTTGAGATATACTAAAAACCACATCTTGTTTTCCTGCACTAAAAGTAGCAATAATTGCATTGAAGAAATATCCTAAGATATTTTTTACTCTACTGATTTTATTTTTCTTTTGGAACTCAGGTACTCTCACCCTTATAAGATGCATACCCTTGTAATCTTCTCTATGTACTCTTTTTGCTTTATATTTGCTTTCCACTTTGCCATCATAGCTAGGTACAACACATATTACTGTTATATCAAACTCTTCTTGAAGGCCTTCACATAGTTCTGTTAATATTTGCCCAGTAGATGCTACATCTGGATAAAAATAATGTGCATATACCAATAGTTTTCTTTTCATAGCTTGCTCCTTTTTATATCTTACTTTCTTTATAAATAATACTTTTGTTAATAAAAATTACTCTGTTTTATTATCTAATTTTTTTATTATTCTAGCAGGATTACCTGCGATAACTACATTAGCCGGGAATTTACCACTTACTACACTTCCAGCTCCAACCACAGAGTTATCTCCAATTTCAGTTCCTTTTAATATAATTGAATTACAGCCTATAAAAACATTTTCTCCGATGATAATAGGTCTTTTCCCTACCATAGCCATATTATTCATTTTTCTAGCTTCTGCCTCAATTGGGTGAAAATCGTGGTCTAATATTTTTACATTTCCGCCAATATTAGTATAATCTCCTATTTGGATAGATACCTTAGAATAAATTGTAGCCCCGGAAATCCCCACATTGTTACCAATGTGTATCTTTCCTTCTTCTCTAGCAACAATTATTGTTCTTTGATATAATCCAACTAAATTAGATAGAAAATCACTTTTTATAATACAATGGCTTCCTATGGTTAGCTCTGCGTTTTTCTGCTTAAAAATAACAGGCAATCCAATTAAATTTAAATGTTCTCCATATTGAACTTTATTTAATTTCATAAACACTTTAAAGTAATTACTTTTAAATTTAAGCATTTTTTCTCCTAACTATTTATAGTTTTCTTGGAACCAGTTATAGGCCATTTTGACCCCGTCTTCTAGCTCCACTTTATATTTCCATCCAGTAGCTTCAAGTTTGCTTACATCTAGTAATTTTCTCATAGTTCCATCTGGCTTTTCAGTATTAAACTTTAAATCACCCTTAAATCCAACAACTTTTTTAACCATCTCTGCCAGCTCGCCTATAGTAAGCTCTTTACCAGTACCCACATTCACATGCTGCTCGCCATCATAATTTTCTAAAAGAAATACACAAGCATCAGCCATATCATCTACATATAAAAACTCTCTAAGTGGTTTGCCGGTTCCCCATACTTCAACTACTGCCTTATTATTAACTTTAGCCTCATGAAACTTTCTAATAAGTGCAGGCATAACATGTGAATTATTCAAATCATAATTATCATGAGGTCCATAAAGATTAGTTGGCATACAGCTAATAAAATTATCGCCGTATTCCCTTTTGAAAAACTGACACATCTTAAGTCCAGAAATTTTAGCTATAGCATAGCCTTCATTTGTTGGTTCAAGATATCCTGAAAGTAAATACTCTTCTTTAATTGGTTGAGGGCACATTTTTGGATATATGCAAGAGCTTCCTAAAAACAAAAGCTTTGTAACTTTAAAGTCATGTGCAGCTTTAATAACATTATTTTGTATTTCCATATTTTCATATATAAAATCAGCTGGATAGTTTTCGTTAGCACCAATTCCGCCAACCTTAGCCGCAGCTAAAACAACATACTCTGGTTTTTCTTTTTTGAAAAAACCTCTAACACCTTGTTGATCCATCAAATCTAACTCACTATGATTTTTTTCTAATATATTTGTATATCCTTTTTCTTTTAAGTTTCTAACTATAGCTGAGCCTACAAGTCCGTGACTTCCAGCTACATAAATTTTACTATTTTTATTCATAACAACACTTCCTTATATATTTAAAGTTCCTTTTCAAAAACTATATAACCTTTTACTTTGACTGCAAAATAATTTTTGTTATTCTTTTATATGAATTTTTGCTGCACTTATAACAGTCTCATCGTTATCTATAGCAACTTCACTTTGCAACATACCAATTTTCGATTTAGCTATAAATTCATCTGAACTAATTCCAGCGAGTTCCTTCATATCAGAATCTACCATCATCTTAACTAAATCTTTAAAACTAACTTTTCTTTCCCAATGAAGTTCTTTTTCTGCCTTTGTGGAATCTCCCCAAAGTAGTTCAACCTCTGCTAATCTAAAGTATTTAGGATTTATGTCCACTAATATTTCTCCGGTCCTTTTGTTATGACCTTTTTCCTCTACTCCTGTACCTTTCCACTCTATGTCTATACCAATTTCTTTAAAGGATAGTTCTACAAATTCACGAACAGTATGAGTTTCATTGGTAGCTATAACAACATCTTGTGGTTCCTCTTGTTGAAGCAATAACCACATAGCCTCTACATAGTCTCCTGCAAAGCCCCAATCTCTTTTAGCATCCATATTACCTAGAGATAGTCTTTCTTGCTTACCTGCCACAATATTCGCAACTGCTCTTGTTACTTTTCTAGTAAGGAAAGTCTCTCCACGTCTAGGAGATTCATGATTAAACAATATTCCATTACAAGCAAATAAACCATAAGCTTCTCTATAGTTTACAGTCATCCAATAAGAGTATAATTTTGCTACTCCATAAGGACTCTTTGGGTAAAAAGGTGTTTTTTCACTTTGTGGTGCGGTGCCTGGCAGCCCACCGAAAAGTTCTGAAGTAGATGCCTGATAAAACTTACATTTTAGCCCACTTTCTTTTATAGCATCTAAAATTCTTAGCGTACCTACACCATCTGTTTCTGCAGTATATTCCGGTACTTCAAAAGATACTTGAACATGACTTTGAGCTCCCAAATTATATATTTCATCCGGTCTAACTTTTTCTATTATTCTATTTAAATTACTTGAATCTGTTAAATCTCCATGATGAAGAAATAAGGATACATTACCTATCTTAGGATCCTCGAATAAATGATCTATTCTTTTTGTATTAAAAGAACTAGCACGACGTATTATGCCGTGTACCTCATAACCTTTTCCGAGTAATAATTCTGTTAAATAAGATCCATCTTGTCCTGTAATTCCTGTTATTAATGCTTTTTTCATTTATGTACACCCTCTCAAACTAAACTGATTATATTTTTAAACTATTATATTTTTAAACTATTTTACTTTTAAGTTCTTTTATATGCTCTATTTCATCTTTATTGCCAACAAAAATCATATCGTCATTTTCAACCACAAATATATCCTGAAGTCCTGCAATAACAATAGGCTTACCATTACTAATAATAATATTATTGCTACCATCAAAGTTACGTACATTACCCATACAAACATTGTTATTGCAATCTTTCTCCCTATATCTCTCTACTGACTCCCAGCTTCCCACATCATCCCAACCAAAATCTGATGGAATAACGTATATCTCTTTTACTTTTTCCATAATTCCAAAATCCACAGATATATTGTCTACATCATTATATTTTTCGTTAAGTACTCTACTATAATCTTCTTCACTGGCTGCAGCTATTTCGCTTAGCACCTCAAAAGTGTTTGTCAAATGCTTCTTTGTAAGTCTTAAAACGTTGGCAGCTTTCCAAATAAACATTCCGCCATTCCACAAATATTTTCCATCTTTTAAATACTCTTTAGCAGTATTCAAATCTGGTTTTTCTACAAACTTTTCCACATGTCTAATTTCGCATCCATTTTTTGTACAACTCATATGTTTGTAATTTATATATCCATAACCTATTTCTGGTCTATCTGGTTTCATGCCTATGGTTACTATAGCTTCTTTATTTTCATCTACAAACTCATCAGCTGAATTTAACACTTCAAGGAAACTTTCTTCATCCTGTATAAGATGATCTGATGGAAGTACTGCTATAGTAGCATTGTCATATATCTTGTTAATATGAAAAGCGGAAAGAGCAATACATGGCGCTGTGTTCTTACCTACTGGCTCCATAATAATGTTTCTACGTGGCAAATTAGGTAACTGCTCCATAACTAAATCAAAATATCTAGTGCCTGTTACAATAAATATTCTTTCTATTGGGATAAGTTTTTCTAATCTCTTCACACTCATTTGAATCATTGTATCTTCACCTGTAAGATTCAGAAACTGTTTAGGTTTTTCTTCCGTGGACAAAGGCCAAAATCTACTTCCTTTTCCACCGGCCATTATTAACGCACATAACATATTATTTTTCCTCCCCTTACTAACTCATTAATTCTAGCTAGCTTTCTAGCTAGCTTTCTCATCTCCAAACAGCACTCCCACTGTCTTAAAGATAAGTACTATATCTACTACTGTATTTCTATCTTTTAAATACTCAACATCCATTTCCATCCATTCTTCAAAGCTAACGTTACTTCTACCCCCAACCTGCCAATAACAAGTGAGGCCTGGTTTAGCTTCTAATCTTTGTTTTTGAAAAGATGTAAACTGTGCAACTTCTTTAGGCAAACTTGGCCTTGGTCCCACTAGTGACATTTCACCCTTTAATATATTAAAAAGCTGAGGTAACTCGTCTATACTTGTCTTTCTTATAAACCTTCCTATTTTAGTTATTCTTGGATCTTCTTTTATTTTAAACATAGGTCCTGACATTTCATTATCCTTTGCAAGCTTTTCAAGAAGGCCTTCCGCATCTGGACACATAGATCTGAATTTATAAATTGGAAACCTTCTACCACCACGCCCAACTCTATTTTGAGCAAAAAAAACAGGTCCTTTGGAATCTAACTTAATCCAAATGGCCACCACAATCATAATTGGACTTGTTAATAAAATCCCACATAGTGCACCTACCACATCAATTATTCTTTTAATTATAAAATATCCTAGTTTTTTCTCATTATTTTCCCCAAACTCTACCTGTGTAATTTCTGATCCTCTCTTTGTTTCTTGCATTCATATTCCCTCCTTATTATTATAATATGCAATTTGTAGCGTCACCACTGTAGTGAGTTTAATTTGTGTTTTAGTGAATTAATAGATATAAACTGCAGCATAAAATTAAAGTAATTGTTTTTTACATTTCTAAAATTATTATTTAAAATTGCATTTATTATAGTTTTGAGTATACCATAATTCTACATAATTTGTGTTAATATTTTATTAAGTTTAGTTAAATTCTCATTAATTCACATAATTAAGACATATATTTCATTTTTTTTACATTTTTATTTATTCTGAAACTAATTATTATAATTATATTAAATATTTATAAATAAAATTAGATATAGTGCATAATATTGCTTCTAAAACTCTGCGCAAAAAAAGTCAGAAGGCTCTACCTTCTGACTTTGATTGTATTTTTATAACTCTATACATAATATGCACATTTTTATACATTTTATGTCAAATAACTTTGTTGTTACTAATTTTGAGACTTATAAAGTAATGATTTTGTAAATAATTCATTTTATGTTTTTATTCTCCTTGTGAAGATTATTCAATAATGCTTCTGAGGTAGCCAATAAAACCCAAAAATAAGTTGTTACTTTAGGCACAAAAAATAAATTGTCTGAGAAATTCATAAATAAGAAAGCAGTCATGCTTGCCATTACCCCAATATAAAATGGTTTATGAAATTTATCTATAGTTGCTTTATACAACTTGTTAATTCTAAATAATGCAGTCGCTAATATGCCTAAGAAAGAAAGTATTCCTATTATTCCTAATTCACTTTCTACTTTTAAATATGAATTATGAGATGGATAAGTCCTATAGTAATAATATTGTAAGTCCTTATATTTATATATATAATCATTATATCTAGTAATGAAATTTCCATTACCAACTCCTCGAATCGGATGATCCTGTATCATCTTCAAAGCCGTTTGCCAAAGTTTAACTCTCGGATCATCTTTTAATAAAGTAGCCATTCCTTTAAATCTTTGAAAAACAGAAGGAATGAAACATATCAAAATGCCAAAACCACCAAGAACGTAAATTAATCTAATACTATAAATTAATGTGAGCACTAATAATCCTATGCCAAACCCTAATACTACATTTCTGGAATAAGTCATTAACAAGTTAGAAATAAGCAAAATTGAAAGCACTACGTAAACTATTTTCTCTTTCTTTTTCTTTTCATAGATGCTTAGCATAATTACTGGGAAAATTATTAAGATTAAATAAGCACCATAAGCATTTGGATTAAAAAGTGTCGCGGCTATTCTTATACTTCCTCCTAGTCCACCTGCTTTCCTAAAACTATTATCAAGCGCAAATCCTGTGAAATGCTGAACAAGACCTATACAACTTAAAATAAAGGAAGTAAATATATAGCATTTTAATAAGACATTTATATTTTGCTCTTCATTCAACTCGTATTTTATAAGAAAATACACAAAAATATATGATAAAAACCTTGCACTTTCACTTAATGCTATTTTTGTATCTACTGCGTAGGTAGTAGACACAAGCATCATTACAAATAATATTAGCATAAATATACTTAATTTATCTGTAAAGAAATTTATAATACCCTTAATAAAATTTTTTCTGCCTTCCCTCGAAACTATAAAATTTATAATGTAGGCTAAAATCACTAATCCCAAAATTAAGTCAGTGAGTGGTATCCCATTAAACTTAACGTCTTGTGGAATTATAGGTAATAACAGAATATATACGCATGTTAATAGAAATAGAATTTTACGAGAAAAATTCAATTTATCACCTCATTTCAATATTTCCTATTTTTTAAATTATCATTTACCAATCCAAAAATGCGAAATAATTTCTCCTATATACATCTCGTCCTTTTGTTTAATAATCATATCTGGTGTGCCGAGTACTATAATACCCCTTACACTAATATGCTTTGATATACCACCCATTAGGTGTTTCATACCTATCTTTCGGTATATCATTAGTATCTAATCTAGGTAATTCATATTGATTATGTATTTTAGTAACTGCAATATCTACCTCAGTTGTTAAACCAAGTTTGCATCCTTTATCTTTCAAGATATCCATTGTATTCTGGTCGTAATTTCCATATGGGTAGCACATTGTCCAGTTTGTTTCATCTCCGCCAATATCCCGAATAAAATCTAATGATTTATTAATTTCTTCAACTTGCTTTGCCTTGCTTAAAGATCCTAACCAATAATGATCGTAACCATGACAGCCAATATGCATACCATTTCTTTTCATGCATTTTATTTGATCAATGCTCATGTATAAGTCCCTGCTGAATGTTTCTTCATTTTTGCTAACATATTTATTGAACAAGTAGTTCGTTATTAACTTTCTTAATTCTTCTTTTAATTCAACCTGCAACAATCGTTTGATAAATATAACTTCCTTTTTGTCAAATCGATTAGCTATTGAAAGTTTCTCTAAGTAGTATAAATCACTTTCTAAATTATATTCATCTCTATATACTTTTAGCTGAGATAATATATCATCAATGAGAATGTTTTTATTTTCTACAGCAGCTAAAATAAAATGTATTTTATTAACATCAAGAACAGTATGATCCGTAAGTGCTTTAACTGGAGGAAAAAATGATCCTTGAATATGTCTTTCATCTAGGATTGGAAAAACATAATTATAATGATCGCTATATGCATCATCAAATGTTAGTAAAGCTGATTTTGGTGGTAATTGCGACCCTTCATCAAATGCTTTAATTACTGATTCCATAGTAACGACATTATAATTCTTTTTAATGTATTCGATTTGCTCAACAAACAACGGTAAATCTAACCCATTTATTTTAGGGTACTTACTATGTTTTAAATCTCTTACATAATGATACATAATAATAGTAACTTCATTCATTGTTTTTCACTCCTGTTTTTATTTGACTATATCTAGCTAATCTGTCTCTATCCGAATCTATTCTTGTGAAATATACATCTTCTTTTTTTAATATATTTATATTAGCTTTATATTTCTTTGAATTCAAACAAACATATTCATGATTTGGTCTATACCCTACAGGTGCAGTTACCTGAGGAAGTATTCCTAACTCTTCGCCTTCAAACATTTGAAAATTGTGTGATACTAAGGTCTTATTATACAAACTACCAAACATTGAAAAATCAATATATATATATTCATTTTCTATTGATTTTTTTATTACAAAATCTAATAAGTAATCAATAGCCTGCGGGCAACCGAATAAGTCTATTATCCTATTTACATTATATTTTAAAGGATACAGAATCTCTTCTCTATATGCAACATAAGCGATAATAGTTTTATTATATAATACACCATAAACATGGTAATCTATAAATGGATTTTGCAGTAACCTCCAATTAATAAACTTTTTATCTCTTCTCGTAGTCGCTGAAACATTAACTTCGAAATCAATATCAAAATCATCTATGTTGTTTTTATCTAATTTTATTATTTCATAATTGTTGGTAGATTCTTTTAAAACCTTATTATCAAGATTGAATTTTGCAAATTTTTCGAGGTCTTGTCCAATGGATTTTGAAACTTCAATTGTTTTTGAACCATCTATTATGTAAATATATCTTGAAAATCTTTCAAAATCTAAAAGATTATACCCTATACTTTTGTAAAATTTCGAGGTATCTTCTGTAAATCCAATAACTCCATTTACATCATTATTTACGTTAATGTAAGTAACTATTTCAGAATTAACGCCCTTTCCTCTCCACTCTGGAAGTGTGAAAGCATTTACACCCCAAACTAAGGAAATATTTTGATCACCAACAGTTAAAGTATAATCCAATCCACCATAGTGTGATATTATTTCACCATTTGAACACACTCCTATAATACAATTTTTCATAAAAGTAAAACTTTCTAAATCCGAATTAAAGTACCATTCTAAGAATGGTTTAGATTGAAATATCGTGTCCTCACCATATGCTTTTATAAAAAAAGTTTTCAATTGTGCCATATCTTGAGGTTGAACTTTTCTAATTATAAATTCTTTCACGCCATCCATTTTTAAAACCTCCTTTTATAAAGTATTCTCCCATTATAGGGTTTACAATAACAAGGGCTACAGTTTACAATTCATCAAACTATTTCACCCAAAAATTAGATATAATGTTTCCTATATACACATCGTCTTTTGGTTTAATAATCAAATTTGGTGACGACCCAAATACCAAACAATTATCTGGAATAACCTCATCTTTAATAGTGGTCCCCGTAGATATCAATACATTGCTACCTATCTTTGCGTCTCCAAGTACAGTAACATTAGAATACAAGATCACATTCTTGCCCATCTGAGGATACTTACCCTTGTTTCCTCCGACAGTACACCCTTGGTAAAAGAAAAATCCATCGCTATATTTAGCTCTACCTAAGACACTTGCCATAGGATGCTCAAGTCCAAAGTACTTTGGCAATTCAATTGCATAGTACCAATCAACAGAATGCAATATTTTATTAAGATAATAAATCTTAGTTGCTAAATTTTCATCTCCACCTTCTCGATGTATAGTGTTTGCAAGGTAATACAAAAATATTGAATATTGACCTGAATGATAAGGTGAAAAATATGTTTTTCCAAGGTCTGCTTTATGGTAGTATTTATTTTTAGTCCATTGAAAACATGTTTCAACCCTCTTCAAAGTAATGTCAATAAAAGGCACAATGTCACCACATGGTCCAAAGTTATTGGATAGCTGCCTATTAATGTGGATTATTAATTCTGGTTTACTCAGTTCCATGTCCATAACTTAGCTCCCTCTACTTTTTATTACTTGATATTTTGTTTATACACCTTAGTTTCTTCATATAGTTCTTTAAATTCTTTTTCAAAAAAATGTATAGCAAGTATTTGCATTAGTTCATGGTCTTCCTCTGAATCAATATCTAGTACTGCTGTATCTTTCATTATTACAATGTCATAAAGTCCATCAAGAGGACTCACCTTAAGTTTATTTAGCAAACTATTACGCCTATAACAATAAATAGAGGCATTCATATCATAAACTTGTGGTGCCTGTTGCCTTGCAACAAACTCTGATGATATAATTTTCTGGATTTTTCCGTTTTTTTGCTCCACCATATTAAAATATGGATTTCTTCTTGATTTTACTACTGAAAATACAACATCCAAATCTAAATTAGCCTCAGCTTTTTTTAATATATTTTCAATATCTTCTGATTTTCTTAGAGGAGATGTAATATCCAGATCAATAATATAGTCATATGTTGTATTTAATTTCTCTTCCATATATGTTAATGAATATCTAATTGAAGGGAGCTTTGGTGAAATATCCATTGCAAGTTCTTTGGGTCTATCAATGCATTCGACATCTTTGTTGTCTTTAAACATATTTAGTAATTGGTCACTATCGGTATTTATACTTATATCTATATTGTAGTTAGGATTTTTTTGTTTAAATAGATTAGCTGCAACTATAGTGTAATTAATAAGTGGCATTCCTAGAAAGTCTCTAGCATTTTTATTTTTAACACCTTTAGATCCCGCTCTTCCACAGACTGTTATTAGAATGTTCATTTTCTTCAGACTCCTTTATTATTTTCAATAATTTTACTGCCTCATAAATATTATTCCAATTTCCTTTATCTTTGCAAACCATGTCGAAAAAATATTCTATTTCTTTAACATACATATAATTCGTATCATACTCGAATTTCATATCCTTTGAGCTTTGCGAATTATATACAGTTTTGTTTATAAAATCGCCCCTAATAAGTCCATTTTCGGTTATTAATTCTACTTCTCTTCTTCCTTTTTTCCCAAAGTAATCTAGATGAAGTTCAATAAATGCATCTTTTGTTCTTGCAACATATATGGAGACATCCTCGCAACTAACTTCTAAATTTGATACTTTGTCTTGGAGATTATATATTTTTTCTGGGAAGCCAACCAAATCAGTTATGTAGTCTAGCTCATGTATACAATCAATGGAAACCCCTCCACCTTGATCCTTATGTGCGCTATATACTTTTTTATAATCTTGATTTGGTCTCCAATTTGGTAAATATGTAGAACATATTGACCTTAAACTATATATTTTCTTATTTTCAATAATACTTTTTACTTTTTCAAACACAGGTGTATATCTAAGTGGAGCCGCTACGTATATCCTTTTAGATAAATCATCATTTATAAAACTAATATCATATTTATAATTATCAAATGCAGGTTTCTCTAAGAAAAAATATCTACCTTTTTCTATCACATTTTTTAGAGTATCATAATGCATATGTGTTGGATTTGTAATAAATATACAATCATAGTCTTTGTCTAAATCACTAATTGAGTACAAAATTTTATCTACATCATCCATCGATTTACTGCTCTTTAGCAAACTAGTAGTTTTTTTTGATTTTAAACAATGAATCTGGGATATAATTTTATTTTCACTAAGATATTGTTTCACATTTTTTAAATGCCTTTTACCAATAGAACCCAAACCTATAAATAGTATTTTCATTATTGTTTGCCTGCAATTGATTCTTTTTCCTCAATTGAAGCTCTTCCTTCAATCAGGTCGATAACTTTAATGATTTTAGAATCATCCGCAAATGTATGAATATCATTATTTTCCTCACCTTTAAGATAGTTTACAAAGGAAGTGATTTCACTTAAATAAGCATCCTCTATAATATTACTAACATATTTAGTATCCCTATGGATTGATCCATATGTATTAATCATATCAAAATCTTTATTATTGAAATTATAATCATATAATGTTTCAGGAGTTCCCTCCCATTTAATATGAAGCTCTTCATTATAAACTTCTAAACTTCTAGTTGCTTTTCTCGAAGCAATATCTACATTAAATGATCCTACATTACCATTTTCATGTTCAAACATTATCATATAATTATCACAGTAATTTAAATTTAAATCAGTAATATTATTTCTAATAACATGAACATTTTTAATGTCTCCAAAAGCTTTTACAATCCAAGGTAACTCTATGGCCATAAGTTCTCTGCATCCATTGGTCCTTTTATCTGAAACGAAAAAGTCCTTATAACTTTCCCAAGGATGCCAATCTGGAAGATACTGACCTACATGATATGAGTATGCCAATTTACCAATGTTCTTAACCTTATCAATTATATATCTAATTTCATTTCTATATAAAAAAGTTGATGATAAAAATAATTTCAGATTTTTTTCTTTAGCTGTATCCATAATTTCATCATAATCATCAGAAATTAAATTTATCTCAGTAAAAACATTTATATTCTTCTTTAAACAATTTAAAATTATCTTACTATGATATATTGGTGATGTACAAACTAGAGCAGCATCAGGCTTTTCTTCTTTTATAGCCTCATCTAAATTTGTATATGTTTTT
>Ga0105047_10003675_pt1 | contig 26986 bp, 24 predicted proteins | sample MAT04_FD_78384 | JGI IMG/M metagenome (GOLD analysis project Ga0105047, IMG submission 78384) | Freshwater microbial communities from Lake Fryxell liftoff mats and glacier meltwater in Antarctica - MAT-04 (megahit assembly) | ecosystem: Environmental > Aquatic > Freshwater > Ice > Liftoff... | reverse complement strand
TCGAGGTTGCGCTCGCCGCGCGCCTGCTCGGGCGACATGTAATAGGGCGTGCCCATCACCATGCCGGTGCGCGTGAGGTCGAGCTGCTCATCGCCGCCCTGGAACTGCGGCATCATCTTCGACACGCCGAAATCGAGGATCTTCACGATCGGCGGGGAGCCGACGCGGCGCGCGAGGAAGATGTTCTCCGGCTTGATGTCGCGATGGACGATGCCCTTGTCGTGCGCGGCGATGAGGCCCGACAGGACCTGGATCATGATGTCGGCGATCTCGTCGAAGGGCAGGCCGCCCTCGCGCGAGATGCGGTCGGCGAGCGTGGTGCCGACGAGCTTCTCCATGACGAGGTAGGGGCTCCCGTCGTCGAGCGAGCCGAGGTCGTAGACCTCGCAGATGTTGGGGTGACCGATGGCGCCGGCGGCGCGTGCCTCTTGCTGGAAGCGCTTCACGGCGACGCGCTTCTTCGCCTGCGAGGGGCTGAGGACCTTGATGGCGACGAGGCGCGCGAGCCCGAGGTGCTCGGCCTCGTAGACGGTGCCCATTCCGCCCTCACCGAGGATGCTCTTGATGACGTAGCGGTCGCTGACGGTCTTGCCGATGAAGTCGGTCTGGAGGTTGCGCGTGGGCTGGAGCGTGCCCGTTGCAGGACGCTGCTGCTCCGCGAGGCGCGCGGCCTCGTGCTCGGCGATGCGGTGCTTGGCGGGGTCGAACCCGAGCGGCTCGGGGCGCCGCTCGGGCGGCGGTAGCTCGCTCATGCGCGAGCGAGCGTTCGCGTTGGCCGTCGCGTGGTCGATGCGCCGACCGGTCGTCGGGCAGACCTGCTCCGCCGCGTCGTGCGGCATCTTGCAGTGGGGGCAGCGGACGAAACGATGGCTCATGGAACGCGTGCGCGGAAAAATCCACGCCCGAACGAGAGTACCGACACAGGCCAGGTGCGAGCAACGCTCCCGGCGCCCTTCCGCGCCGCGGTGCGCACGATGTGTGCGAGCAGCCGGTTGGCCTTGCGCTTCAGGGACTGCAGGTGAGCGCCGCATCGCAGACGCCGCCGTCGGGGGCCTGCTGCGCGGCGAGACTGATCCCTGCGCCGACGGCGCGGAAGCCGATGCCGACCGAGATGGAGTCGCAGCTCGCGCTCGGGTTCCCGCCTGGCGTGCTCGTGATGTCCCGTGCCTGGCAGATCAGGTCGACAGCGGTTTTGCTTCCCGAGAGCAAGCAGAGCTTGTCCGTTACGGGGATTTGGCCGCTGGCTTCGACGAACTCGTTCGCGAGGGCCCGTCCGACGATCGTACCGTCCGTGAGCCTGCCTGGCGTCGCCGTGTGATCGATCGTGGCGATGATCGAAGCGGCTCGAAGGTTCAGAGAGAAAGCGCCAAAGCTAAGGCGGATGTCGTGGGGGTAGGTCACGAGCACGTGGTTCTTCACGTATCCCTTGAGGTCAAGACCCGTTGGCCCGGCGGCGCTCAGGTACGGCTCGCCGGTATGGCCCCAGACGTCGTTCCCATCCCACCGGGGGCCAGCCTCGGGCGAAGGGCCAACATCGAGCGCAGGAGCGAGGCCTTCCGAGGCGATGAGCCCGACCGCCACCTCGGTGTCGTCTGCCGCTCCGTTGTAGTTCCTCAGAGCGACGATCAGGGTCCGCGTTCCGGCCTCGATGTCGTCGTTGAAGAAGTTGGCCGCTGGGTCGGCGGAGACATGCGTAGGGATCAGCGCGGCATAAGCGAGGATGCCTCGGAGGGCGTTGTCGACGCCTCCGTCCGCGTCGTCGATCCGCGTGCTCCCGTCGGGCGGGGAGCAGGGCGCCGTCCCGGGAACGCCGGTGCTCGTCGGGAGGCCGGTGCATCGATCGTCGAGGTCATAGCCGATGGCGCTCGTGCTTCCGGTCGGGTCGATGGCGACTCGCTCGAGGGCGTAGAAGGCGGTACCGCTGCTAGCGTCACCGCCATCGCTGTCGGCGCTCGGGGGGCCGGGCGGTTTGACGAGGAAGCAGCTCGGCTGCACGTCGCCGCCTTCTTCTCCGCCGTCGCCCGCCGTCGCGTCCGGAGGCCGGACCGAGCCCTCGTCGTCCTTCACGCCGACGATGAGCTGGCACGCGACGAGGCCGCCCGCGAGCAGCGAGGCGAGCAGGACGAGCCTTGGGGTCGAGTGGATCGCTCGCATCAGAACGTTCCCTCCATCGATGCGCCGCCGAGCGACGGCACCAGGCGCGCGCTCGGGCCGCTCGCCGGGCGCTCGACCACGCGTGTCGAGCGGAGGAACAGGTAGAGGCCTGCACCGAGCCCGAGCGCGCCTACCGGCACGAGCACGTTCGCGAGGTTGGCGAACGTGCGAGCGTCGTCCCGCTTGCGGTTCGACTCGCTCCAGGAGGGAGAGTCTGTGAAGCAATGGCCGGTCGTCGGGTCGAAGTCGTTCGGGTCGGCTCCGGTGTTGGTGCTCCGCGAGCACTTGTCCTTCGCGGCGCTGTTCGTCGTGATCGTGAGGATTCCGAAGACGACTCCGCCGGCGAGCGCCGCCACGCCGACCCCCCCCGATGACGAGACCGGGAACACGCAGGCCCGCGTCCGGTCGGTAGCGCTCGGTTCCGGCACTCTCCCGGGCCGCGGGATCCTCGGCGAGGCGTGGGATGCGCACCGTCTCGCGTGAGCCGTCCTTGGTGATCTTCACGCTCGCTTGAAAGGGCAGCTTTCCCGGGGCCGTCGCGACGATCGGATGCGGGCCCGGATCGAGCGGGATGCCCGCCGACCACGAAGCGGCCTGGTAGTCGATGTCATCGATGGTGACCGTCGGTGCCTTCTGGCCGGGCTCGACGTCGACCGCGAGCACGACGCGCGAGAGGCGGGGCTCGATGGCCTTGATGTGCTCGTTGGCGAGCGCGACGCGATCGGGGCGCGGCTACTGGGCCCTGCTCGATCGGTCGCGAAGGTCGACGAACTTGGCGTAAGCGCTCGCCCACCGCCCCTGCGCCTCGTAGCAGATGGCGAGGTTCTGCACCGTGCCGCCCGCAGGGTCGAGCCGGAAGCTCTCGGCGAGCAGCGGGCATGCCTTGGCGTAGTCCTTGGCTTCGAGCAGCGCATTGCCGCGCTGGAAGAAGTCCTCTGCGGGCGTCGCCCGATCGGCAGGCTGCGCAGCGGCAGGATCCGCGGTGCACACGAGCAACGAGCCTGCGGCGACCGCACAGATCGGGACGAGCTTCCGGAGGCGCATCACTGTCTCGTCTTGGAGGTCGTGGAGAGCGGTGCCGGTGCCGTGGCGCTGACCGCGGGCGGTGCGGTCGCAGACTCGGCGGTGGCTGCAGCGCTTCGCGCGGCGGCCGCCACGCCGCCTGCTCGAACCCTGCGCGAGGACGGTGTCGACCCCGTCGTCGCGCTCGCGGGCGACCCGCTGTCGGGCGCGGACGCGGGCACGACAGGCGGCGTCGCGACGACGACGGCTACGCTCGCCGTCGTCGCCGCCGGGGCGGCCATGACGGAGCTCGGCGAGACGCTCTCGTCTGGGACCGCTCTTGCGTGGTTGCTCGCGCCTCCCGCACGCGCCCTGAGCGCGAATGCACCACCGATCACGCCCACCGAAAGGAGCACGGAGAGGCCGACGATCCTCATCGTTCGTCGGCCGGCGGCCGACGGCGCGAGGCGCGTCGTCGCGAGCGCGGTGTCGGTCTCTCCGAACGCCACGGCCTGCGCGTCGGCCGTGGCGTTCGGACGCGGCGATGCGGAGACACCCACGGAATCAGGCTATCTCAAGGCCTTCCGCCTGGTCGACCGCGTTCGGATGTAGGTGGCAGCTGTCCCGGGCCACCCTCGCACCTGTCCGGGACATAGGGTCACGCGAGCGTCCGGGCCGGGGCCGCGTGAGGAACCCTCGCGAATCTCGGCGTCCCGGCGCCTCGCCGTGACGCTGAGACTCGTGGCCCGACGAGTGCACGACGCGCCGCTTACCTCATGAGCTCCGTCGATGATGAAGCGCGGCCGCAGCTCGACTGCGTGCTCGTGGTCGGCCTGGCCACATGCGCGGGCGGCCTCGCCTTCGCGGCGCCTGCTGCGGCTGGCATTGCGACGGCGGTGGTCCTCGTCGCGCTTGCGCGGCGCGGAGCGACGGTCGTGGCGCTCCTCGGGGCGCTGGCCTTTCTCGTGGGGGCGACGCGCGCATCGTCGCTCGTGCGCACGTACGAGCGCGAGCGTGCCCACGTGGTCGCCGCCGGGCGCTGGCCCGCGCGCTGCGCGCTGCGCGGCGAGGTCGTGCGCTCGCCGGTGCTCCTCGGTGACGCGTTCAAGCTCGAGGTCGACGTCACCGTTGGTGACTGCCCCGGCACCGAGTCGCTGCGTGGTCACGTCACGCTGCACGCCCCTCGCGAGCTCGCAGCGCACGTTGCGCGGGGCGACGAGATCGAGGCGATCGCGCAGCTCGCGCCGGGCTACCGCTTCTGGAACGCCGACACGGGCGACCCCAGGCCCGCCATGGCGAGGCGCGGTGTGCTGCTCTCGGGCGGGGCGGACGACCTCGTCGTACGTCGTGCCGGCGGCGGGCTCGGGGCGTTCGTCGATCACGCACGCGCGCGCTTTCGCGAGCGGATCGTCGCGACCTTCCCGGTCGATACCGCGGCGATGGCGCGCGCGCTCGTCCTCGGCGAGGACGACCTCGCCTCCGCCGACCAGCACGCGTTCCGGCGCAGCGGGCTCGCACACCTGCTCGCGGTCTCGGGCATGCACCTCGTGCTCGTCGTTGCGACGTTCGTCGCCGCGATCCGCGCGCTTTTTGTGCGTATTTCTGCGATCTACACGCGCGTCGCGCCGCTTCGCGTCGCCGCCGCGCTCGGTATCCCGCTCGCGTGGGTGTACGCGGACCTCGCGGGCGGCAGCGGCTCGGCGATACGAGCCGCATGGATGACGAGCGCGGCACTCCTCGCGCACGTGCTCTCGCGGAGACCGGACACGCAGCGCGCGTTCGGGCTGTCGGTGGCCGGGATGGCGCTTGCCGATCCGCTCGTCGCGTTCGACCTCTCGTTCGCGCTCTCCGCCGCGGCGACGGCGGGGCTCCTCGGCCTCTCGTCACGCATCGCGCGTCCGGTCCTCGCGCGCGCTCCTTCGTCACTCGCGCCATCGATCCGCGCCGTGTCCGCGTCGCTGGCGGCCTCGATCGCGTGCGCGCCCGTCCTCGCGTGCATGACGGCGGAGCTCCCGCTCGCGGGAGTCGTCGCGAACCTGGTCGCGGTGCCTCTCGGAGAGATGGCGGCGCTCCCGCTCTGCCTCGCACACGCGCTGCTCGAGCCGCTGCCCGGCGCGGAGAGAGGCTGCGCGCTCGCGGCATCGGGCGCGCTGGCCATGGTCCGCGTCGTCGCGCACGGCTTCGCGCGCATTCCCTGGGGCGCCGCGGCCGTGCCGACGCCCACGGCCGGTCAGCTCGCCGCGATCGCGATCGGCGCTCTGGCCACGGCGCGCGCGGTGACGGGGCGGCCATGGCGCTGGGTGCTTCCTTGCGTCGTGGCGGTCGCCTCGTTCGAGGTCGAGGCCCGCGCACGCGGTTCGCCGACCGGCGTGCTCCGCGTCACCATGCTCGACGTCGGACAGGGCGACGCCGCGATCGTCGATCTGCCCGACGGCACGGCGCTCGTGGTGGACGGCGGCGGCCTCGTCGGCAGTCCCGTCGACACGGGCGAGCGCGTCCTTGCGCCCGTCCTTCGTGCGCGAAGGCGAGGCTCGGTCCGCGCGGCGGTGCTCTCGCATCCACATCCTGATCACTTCGGCGGGCTTCGTCGCGGGCTGGGCAGCCTGGGGGTCGGCGCGCTGTGGGACACGGGGCAAGGCGAGCTCGAGGGCGCGGGGCCCGGCTACGCGGCGCTGCTCGCGGAGCTACGGGGACGCGGCGTGCCCGTTCTGCGTCCGGGCGAGGTGTGCGGAGCGCGGACGATCGGCGGCGCGCGCATCGAGGTGCTGGCGCCGTGCCCCGACCTCACCGCCGACCGCGGACCGAACGACAACTCGTTCGTGATTCGCATCGGTCTCGGCGCGCGTTCGGTGTTGCTGGTGGGCGACGCCGAGCATGCCGTCGAGGAGGACCTCGTCGCGCGCATGCGCGGGTCGCTGCGAGCCGACGTGCTCAAGGTCGGTCATCACGGGAGCCGGACGTCGACCACCCCCGCCTTCCTCGAGGCGGTCGACCCCGAGGTCGCCGTCATCTCGTGCGGGGTCCGCAATCGCTTCGGTCACCCGGCCGCGAGCACGCTCTCCACGCTCGCTGCCTCACGGGCCCGGACGTACCGGACGGACCACGACGGGAGCGTCACCGTCACGACGGACGGACGCTCTCTCGACGTCGTGGTGGCCGCCGAATGATTGGCCTACGTCCGCTCGACGATGCCGATGAACGGCAGGTTCCGGTAGCGCTCGGCGAAGTCGAGGCCGTAGCCGACGACGAACTTGTCCTCGATCGTGAAGCCGAGAAAATCGACGTTCACGGCGACCTTCGCGCGCGCGGGCTTGTGGAGGAGCGAGCAGACCTTGACGCTCCGCGGCCCGCGGGTCCGGAAGAGGTCCATGAGGTGGGCGATCGTCAGGCCCGTGTCGACGATGTCCTCGACGATGATCACGTCCTCGCCGGCGATCGGGCGCGACAGGTCTTGCGTGATCTGGACGACGCCGCTCGTCTCCGTGCCTTCGCCGTACGAGCGAACGCCGAGGAAATCGATGCGGACGTTCCCGTCGATCGCCCGGCAGAGGTCGGAGGCGAAGATGAAGCTCCCCTTGAGGACCACGACGAGGACGAGGCTCCGGTCCTTGTACTCTTTGGCGATCTCGGCGCCGAGCTCCCGCACCCTGGCGGCAATCTGCTCGGCGGACAGCATCGTGACGATACGTTCGCTCATGACGCCGCTCTCTCGCCTTGACGCGCCCCGATGTAAAGACACTACTGGGACAGTCAATGACAGCCGGCGGCCCGACACCCAACAAGCGCCTCGCATTCCTCGAGAAGGTCACCGCGGAGGGCTCCGAGGACCCGATGGCCTGGTACGGCCTCGCCATGGAGTACCGAAAGCTCCAACGCTGGGACGAGTCCCTCCAGACCTTCACCACGCTGCGGACGCGCAAGCCCGACTACATCGCGATGTACCTGATGTGCGGACAGATGCTCGATGAGGCCGGTCGAAAGGACGAGGCTCGCGAGTGGCTCGAGTCAGGTCTCGCCGCGGCTAACGCGAAGGGCGACAGCCACGCTGCGTCCGAGATCCAGTCGGCGCTCTCACTGCTGGACTGAGCGACGGAGCGGCGCGAGCTCTTCGATGAGCGTGTCGATGTCGATGGGCTTCGAGAAGTGCGCGTCGAAGCCGGCGTCGAGCGCGCGCTTGCGGTCGGCACGCCCGGCGTACGCGGTCACGGCGATCGACGGCGTCTTGCCGCCGCCGCCCTCGGGTAGCGCACGCACGCGCCCGATCAGCATGTAGCCGTCCTCCTCGGGCATCGCGATGTCCGAGATGAGCGCGTCCGGCAGCTCACGCTTCACGAGCTCCAGCGCCTCGGCGGCAGACTCGGCGACGAAGACCTGGGCGCTTCGTTGGAGCAGCACGGTCGCGAGGAGGTCGCGCGCGTCACCGTCGTCGTCCACCACCACCACGCGGAGTCCTTCGAGCACACCTCGAACGCCGGACGTGTTCGCGTCGTGCGTGCGGCCAGGGCTTCTCTCCGCGTTCACTACCTTCGATTCTATCCACGCCGACTGTAGCCGCGAGCTATCTAATTTGGGGGGGCCGTCTGCCGCAGTGGGATCAGCTGGGACACGTGGCGGGTGGGCGCTCATCGGCGCGTCGCGGCCCGGCTCTTCACGAGCCAGCGAAGCGCCTCGTTGAGCTGCTTGACCGGGAGCCCTCGCGTCATCTCGACCAGCTTCTGACGAGCGTCTTGCTTCGGGAACGTCATCAGGTCGAGCGGGAGCACCCCCAGCCCGTTCGCGATGAGCTTCAGCGTCTGGATGTTCGGTCGCACGAGCCCGCGCTCCATGTTCGAGAGGTGCCCCTTCGAGCCGAGCTTGCTGATCTCGGCCAGCTCCTCGATCGTGAGGCCCGCTGCGATTCGGATGTCACGGATACGTTGCCCGACGGCGAGGGCGGGTTTGTCGGGTGCGATCCTTCTCGGCATCGTTTCCGGACGAGCAAAGCTCGCGCCAGCGCCCGTCCGAGCCGCAAGAACTGCGCATTGCACTTGTTTCCAAGGTCCTCGTTCGCGCGCTCGAGCTGTGGGGATGGCTTGGCGATCGAGGCAACCCTGCCGCCGCGCACGATCGCGTCAGCAACCGTGCCTCAGAGTTCTACGAGTCGCGCGGCTCTCTCAGCGCCGGCGCCGTCGGCGCAGCACGAGCATGAAAGCGAGCATCGCGCTGACGCCGACGGTCGTGACCGACATCCGCGCGAGGCCGGCGGTCGTGCACGCGCAGCCGCCGGACTCGTCGGCGGGAGCGGCGGAGCTGTCGTCGAGGACACCGCCGTCGTTGGCCGGCGAATCGGGCGGAGGCGTCGGCTGGAGCCCGCCGCCGTCGGGGCTCGCGGGCGCGGCGCACTTGCCCGTCGCCGGATCGCACTTGTTCGGAGCGACGCAGGCGACGCCCGCGCAGAGGTTGACGCACCCGGAGCGGGCCGCACCGGCGTCGGCGCCCGCGTCCGTCGTGGCCGGCGCGATGCAGACCTCGCCGGGAGGGCACTTCACGCCGTCGCAGAATCCGAGGCACTTGCCGCCCTTGCAGTGCAGCCCGGCGGCGCACGAGACGCCGAGGCAGTCGGGAGCGACGCACTGATTCGTGGCGACGCCGCCGTCCGCGGGTCGGTCGCACTTGTCCGTGCCGGTGCACCCGACGTCGCCGGCGAAGCAGCTGCACGGCGGATTGCACGTGCCGTCCTTGCAGGTGAAGCCGGCCGCACACTTGATGTCGCGGCAAGGGTCGAGGCACGCGCCCGCGACGCACTTCTCGCCGACCGGGCACACGACGCCGGCATCGCAATTCGGGACACACTTCTTCGTCGTCGCGTCGCACGTGGCGCCGGGAGGACACCCGCCGACCGTACAGTCGGTGGGCACGCAGAGCGCGCTCACGCCGATCGCCTGACACGTCGAGCCGGGAGGGCAGCCGATCTCGCCCGCACAGAACGGCACGCAGACGCCCGCGGCGCAGCCTCGCCCCGGCGGACACGCCTCGGGCGTGATGCCGTTGCAGTTCAGGTCCTTCGTCGAGTTGCACGCCTCGGGGGCGTTGGGATGGCTCAGCGGATCGTTGTCATCGCAATCGCAGACCTTCGGTGCGCCGCTGCACGCGCAGTCGACGAACGAGTCGCCGTCCTTGTCGGGGCACACGGCGTCGCCGGTCTCGGTGAGCCCCGCCACCGCGTCGAGCTCGGCTTCGTCGGAGTCGAACGCGCAGGCCGGGAAGTCGCGCCCGTCGTTGCCCGCGACGATCGCCGCGTAGCGGAAGTTGATCCCGCACGGCATGGCGTAGACCGTCACCATCGAGTCCTCCTCGACGGAGTAGTCCGCGGTGTCGCCGCACGCCGCGCGGTTCACCGGATCGGCCGGCCGGACGTCGGCCCAGCCCTTCGTGTAGATCTTCTTGAGGACGGCGCGGTTCCACTTGCCCGGGTCGGCGCCCGTCGTCGTCGGGGCGAGGACGATGTCGCGCGCCTTCGGGTCATTCGTGAGAAAGACGGTGTACTCGACCGATTCGCACGGCTGCGGTCCGTGGTCGTTCTCGGCGAAGATGGCGACCTGGTTCGACGGCCCGCCCAGGTCGAAGACCATCCCCTCCCACGGGTTGTAGTTGCCCGGGGTGCCGTCGGTGACGCACGAGGCGTAGTTCGGGCAGCCGGCGGTGAGCGTGTGATCGGTGAGGCGGCACGGGTGGCCCCACATGCGATCGGGCTTGCCGTTGACGGCGGCGCTCACGCTCGCAAACGTGATCGCTCCCGGCGCAGGGCACACGTACTGGCCGGGGCAGTCGTACGGCGGCTGCGAGATGCCCGGGTTGCAGCCCGCCGACGAGGCGCCCTTTGCCGGCGGCACCGTGCACGCCGGGAAGATCTTGTCGATCGGGAGGAGCGTTCCGTAGATCGGCAGCTGCGTCGCGTCGCGACCCTTCGCGTCGTGGAAGATGTCGTTGACGACGCGGTCGGCGCCGCTGTTCTGGATGGCGGCGATGCACGCCGCAGGGCCGCCGCCGATGTCACACGTCGGGCCGGTCGCCCGTGCCTCGCCGCTCACGAAGAAGAGCGCGACGGCGAGCGCAAGAACCAGCGCAGGTGCCTGCGAAGAGCGAGATCGGAACATGAGCGGCATTGTCGCGGCTGCGGCCCGGCTCCGCAATAGTGGTGCCCTCTCTTCTCAGTCCTCGCCGTCGCCGCGACGCGCGGCTGCTGCCTGTCGGAGCCCCGCGAGACGCGCACGAATGCGCGTCTCCTCACCGTGCTCGGTCGGCTCGTAGATCGGCTCTCCCACGATCTCGTCCGGCAGGTAGGTCTCGCCCGGAACGACGCCGTCGTCGTAGTCGTGGGCGTACTTGTAGCCGGAGCCGTACCCGTCCTGCTTCATCAGCTTCGTCACCGCGTTCCGGAGCTTCATCGGGACGGGGAGGCTTCCGTGCTGCTCGACGAGCGCCTTGGCGCGCTGCCAGGCGTTCTTCACCGCGTTCGATTTGGGCGCGCAGGCGAGGTAGAGCGCGGCGTGGGTCATGGGGTAGAGCCCCTCGGGCAGGCCCATGCGCCGGAACGCGGCGTCGGCGCTCGTCACGACGACGAGCGCGCGCGGGTCGGCGTTGCCTACGTCCTCGCTCGCGAAGATCATCATGCGCCGCAGCACGAAGAGCGGGTCCTCGCCGGCCTCGAGCATGCGCATCATCCAGTAGACGGCGGCGTCCGGGTCGGAGCCGCGCATCGACTTGATGAACGCGCTGATGACGTTGTAGTGCTCCTCGCCTGACTTGTCGTAGAGGAGCGGCGCCATCTCCTCGGAGGCGGCGAGGCTCTCGGTCGTGATCGCCGTCTGCCCGCGTGAACGCGCGTACTCGGCGGCGGCCTCGAGCACCGAGAGCGCGCGACGAGCGTCGCCGCGTGCGAGCCGCGCGATCGTCCGGATGGCCTCCGGGTCCGCCGAGATCTCACCGTTCCCCAAGCCCTGCTCGGTGTCGACGAGGGCGCGCTGCAGGATCGAGACGAGCGCCTCCTCGCCGAGCGACTCGAGGCGGAAGACCTTGCACCGCGAGAGGAGGGCGGCGTTCACCGCGAACGACGGGTTCTCGGTGGTCGCGCCGATCACGGTGATCGTTCCCGCCTCGACGTGCGGGAGGAACGCGTCCTGCTGCGCCTTGTTGAAGCGGTGGATCTCGTCGACGAAGACGATCGTGCGCTCGCCGCGGTAGTCGAGCCGCTCCTTCGCGGCGGCGACGATGTCTCGCAGCTCCTGGATGCTGCCGAGCACCGCCGAGAACTGCACGAAGACGGACTTGGTCCGCGAGGCGATGACCTTCCCGAGCGTCGTCTTTCCGACGCCGGGTGGTCCCCAGAGGATCATCGAGGGCACCCGATCCTTGTCGATCGCGTTGGCGAGCAGCTTGCCCGGCCCGACGATGTGATCCTGGCCGACGTAGTCCTCGACGCGGCCCGGTCGCATGCGCTCGGCAAGCGGGACCGCGCCCGTGCTCACCGCTTCGCGTCGTGCAGCCGCCGCGAAGAGCGTGCTCGGTTCGAAGCCTCCCTTGCTGCTCCGGGGCCGTGCCACGTGGCGACCGTAGCAGAAACGCGTGTATCCTTCGCCGGCCCGCAATGCGCAAGACGACCACCACAGCTCGCGCTTCCTGCCTCGTCGCGCTGCTCGCGCTGGCCACGGTCGGCGCTTCTCCGCTCCTCTCGAGCTGCGGCGGGGAATCGGGAATGGTCCCGATCGATCCCTCGAAGGGCCGCACCCCGGTCGCCGAGGTGGCCGAGCTCGAGATACGCGCCCTCGGCGTGGACCGCTTCACGATCTGTCCGCCGCCCGGCGAGCTCGGCCAGCCGTGGTTCCCGCAGCCGCCCCCGTGGACGCCGCCGGCACCCGCGGCAGGCGCCGCGCCGCCGGAGCCCATCGATCAGGACTTCATCACGCGCACGAAGGATCGCACGCCCACCGAGCTCGCCGTCGAGGCGACCCATCGCGAGTTCCGCGCCTGCTACCGGCGTGGGCTCGTGCAAGACCCCGCACAGGACGGGCGCGTGGCCGTCGTGCTGCGCATCGGTCCCGACGGGCGCGTGGCGCGCGTCGACGAGTACGCCGCGTGCGAGATCTCCGTCGAGTCGATCTCCTGCATGAAGGCGGCCGCGGGCAGGCTTCGCTTCCCGCCGCCCGCGGCAGGCTCCGACACCGTGCTCATCCCCGCGGTGTTCACCTCGCGCGACGGCGTGCGCCGTTCGAGCGGTACCGCGAACGACTCGTACACCGCGGCGGCGTACATCGTGATGGAGTCGGCACGCCCGGGGTTTCACGCGTGCGAGCAGCAGGCGCGTCGCGATCTGCGTCCCGTCCAGGCCACGGGCACGTTCACGTTGACGCTGGGTGCCGGCGGCCAGGTGCTCCGCGCGCACGTCGACCCGTGGACCGGTGAGCAGTCGATCCTCGCGTGCGCGGCTCGTGAGCTGGAGAAGCTCCGTTTCGCGGCTCCGCCGAACGGCAACGGCTTCGTCATCGCGAGACTCAATTTCAATCCACGTCAAGGCAGTCGTTGACGGAATGGTGATCGATCGGGTCGTCGCAACAACTTGCACGATCCATCGATCGCACAGCTTGTGCTCTGGTTCAGCTCACGGCATGAAACATAGTGATGGCGAGCCCGCGAGCCGTGGTGATCCCCTTCGGCGTCCCCGATGATGGACGTGGATTGGGCCTTGGGCTTGCCGCGCTCGTCCACAGCTTCGCGCAGATCGACGGCGAGAGCGTGGCGCTCGCGCAGCTCCTCTCCAGCCAGCCCGTAGCGAGCACACGCCGCTCGCGCGCGCCGCGCTCGCGCGACGACGACGACGACGACGACGACGACGATGCGGATGATGCCGACGACGACGACGAGTCTCTCGACACGCGTACCGAGACCGGCCCGGTCGAGGCGTTCGTCCCCCCTCGCGCCTGGAAGGACCTGACGGGCTCGAGCTCCGAGCCCAACGGCGTGAGCTTCGTCGTCACGGGCGCGTTCGAGCCGCCGACCGACGGCCGCGGCCTCATCCAGCTGCTCGTCTTCGAGGCCAAGGACGGCCGCACGCGCGCGAAGGTCGAGGCGCAGGTCGATGGCGAGAACGCCGGGCGCGCGTTGCTCGCGGCCCTCGACGAGCTCTGGGCCCAGCTCGACACGTCGACCTCGCAGCTCGGAACGGTCCGGGACATCGGCGATCTCTCGTGGGAGGCCCTCGAGAGCGTTCTCCGTGCGGAGCGCTGCGCCCTCCACGACCCGCTCCGCGGCGGTCCCCATGATCGCCTCGCCGCGATGGTGCATCTCGGTCGTGCGATCGGCGACGCCCCGGACGCTCGGTTTCCCGCAAGCCGTCTCGCGTCGCTCGCGCTCGACGTCGCGACCTTCGTGCCTGCCGACCAGAAGCTCGCCGACGCCGCGCTCCGCGCGCTGCTCCGCGCGACGGCCGACGCGCCGGAGAACGCCGATCTCCTCGAGGCCATCGCGGCCCTGACGCTGCGCGTGGGGAAGGGCGACCTCGCCGAGCAGCGCGCGATGGAGGCGATCGCCATCGACCCCGAGCGCCCTCGCCTCTACGCGCTCCTCTCCGAGGCCCGTCGCTCTCGCGGTGACCTGCCCGGTGCGCTCTCCGCGATCGAGGAGGGCCTCCTCCGCGGCACGGACGACCCTCTCCTCAACACCGAGCGCGGCATCGTCCTCGCCGAGCGCGGCCATCACGACCAGGCCGAGCGCGCGTGGCGCATGGTCCTCGAGATGGATCCGCATCGGCCGCTCTACCCACCCGCGTTCACGAATCTCGCTTCACTGGTGATGGAGCGCCGCGACGCCGTCGCGGCTGCGCGCCTCGTCGATGACGCTCTCGTGCGTGGTCCCGCTCATCCGGACGTCCTGAAGCGCGCCATCCAGCTCTCGCTGGCTTCGGAGCCCGAAGGTGTCGCGCGCGCGGCGCGGGTCGGCAAGCTCGCGCATGCGCTCGTCGAGCGCGTTCCGAACGACGCATGGGCCACGCTCGCTCTTGCCCGTGCTCTCGCGCAGACGGGCGACAAACTCGCGGCGGTCCGTCGGCTCGCGCACGTCGAGGAGCTCGCGCCGGCGTCTTCTCTCGCGGCCGAGGCACAGCGTGCTCGCTTCGCGCTCGAGGACCCGCAAGCATCGCTCGAGCTCGACGCGGTTCTCCGCGCCGCCTATCAGGCGCCCGTGGACGATCTCGACGCGATCGCGGCTCGGGCTCGCAAGCTCGCGATGCTGCACTCGGCCTGGCCGGCCTACTTCGCGGTGGGCATCGCGGAGCGCCGCCTCGAGCGCTGGCGTCCTGCCCGCGACGCGTTCGGCGAGGCGCTACGCGTCTCGCCGGGCTGCACCCCGGCACACCTCGAGATCGTCGGCGCGCATGTCGCGCTGGAGAACCCCGAGGCCGCGCTCGAGCATGCGCAGCGTGCATGCGAGCTCGACGGCGACACGGCGCGCACGCTGGCGGTCCTTGCGACGGCGCTGCTCGCCGCGGGCCAGCGTGACGAGGCGCTCGAGGCGATCGATCGCTCGCTGTCGCTCGACGCGACGGACGAGGCGAACCGCGCGCTGGCGGAGCGCATCCGCGCGGGCCGCGCGCGCACTGGCACTCTCACGCGCCTCCGCGACACCTTCGCCCGCTGGCGCCGGCGCTAAGAGAACGAACCCAATTCGCAGCGAATCGGGTTCGTTCTCTTAGCTTCTACCCAGGTGGGGCCGGAGGCCCCCTCCTCGCTCCGCGAGGAGCCCTCCCCCATCGCCTTCGGCGACCGTCGTGCTTCGCACGACGATGAAGAACGGGAGATACGTTCTCGCCCGCCCAAGTGCCAGAGCCTGTCCCTCAATGCCCGCCCCGGATCTGAGACAGAATCAGGGTCGGTCCTTTAGCGGCCGCCGAAGATGGCGGTGCCGACGCGGACGAGCGTGGCGCCGCACGCCACGGCGATCTCGAGGTCGTCGCTCATGCCCATCGACAGCTCGGGCAGGCGCTTCTGGCCGCCATGGAGAGCGCGAAGGGACGAGAGCGCCTCGAAGGCGCGCCGCGCGGCCTCGAGGTCGTTCGGAGGCATCGTCATCAGGCCATGCAACGTGAGCGCGGGCTCGGCATCGACCGACGCGAGCACGTCCTTCAGCTCGGCGGCCGTCGCACCGTGCTTCTGCGGCTCGCCACCGACGTTCACCTCGACGAGCACCGGAAGAGGCTCGCGGCCCACCTTGGCCGCGCGCTTCCCGAGCTCGCGCGCGAGCGACGGACCGTCGACGGTGTGAACCATGCTCGCGATGCCGGCGACGAAGCGCGCCTTGTTGGTCTGCAGGTGCCCGATGAAGTGCCAGCGCAGCTCGGTGAGGTCGTTGAGCTCCTCGGCCTTCTGGACGAGCTCCTGCGCGTAGTTCTCGCCGAAGTCCCTCTGCCCCGCGGCGTATGCCTCACGGACCGCCGAGGCCGGCTTGGTCTTCGACACCGCGATGAGCCGCACCGTCGAGGGGTCGCGCCTGGCGGCCGCTGCGGCGCGCACGATGCGATCACGGACGCGCGCGAGGCCCTCGACGACGGAGGCGTCGGTCACTTCTTCCTCTTGCGCGCGTGCCAGATCATCGAGTCCGAGGATTGTACGAGCGGGCCGCCCTCGAAGTCGCCATGAACCGCCGTGGCCTCGAGGCCGTTGTAGTGAAGGAGAGCTTCGAACTCGCGCGGGAAGTACTGGCGGTGCGCGAGCGGCACCATGAACGGTTTCACGCCGCAGGTCTTCGGCTCGAAGCACATCGACACGAACAGGATCTGCCGGACGCGGTCGTAGTCGAACACCTCGCGATAGCCGACGAGCCCGGCCGTCGGGTGGACGAACGGCTTCATCGAGTAGGACGTGCCCGGCTCGTCCGCGAGGTCTTCGAGGATCGGCATCGAGATGTCGAGCACGAGCTCGCCACGCGGCTCCATGTGCTCGCGCACCCGGGAGAACCACTGCTCCATGTGCTCGCGCGTGTAGAGGTGGAGCGCCGTGTTGAACGGGCAGATGACGAGCGGGAAGCGCTTGCCGAGGCGCACCCTCCGCATGTCGCCGGTGCGGGTCGTGATCCGCGCGCGCAGCTCCGCGGGCTGCCGCTTCAAGCGGTCGCGCAGATCGGCGAGCATCGCCCGCGACTGGTCGATGCCCACCACCTGGGCGCCGCCGCGCGCGATGGGCAGCGCGATGCGGCCGCTGCCGATCCCGTACTCGAGGACGCGATCGTGCTTCTTGGCGACGCGCGCGTAGTACGCGACGTCGTCCTTACGCGTCGCGTAGCTCTGTGCGTAGTACTGCGGATCCTCGAAGTGCGCCCTCGCGCCCGCCTCGAGCTCGAGGTCGCGCTTGCGCTTGCGCTTCACGGCGAGCCTTTGAACGGCGCGAATGCCGCAGAGATCAGTAGATGCCGGTGCGCGCCACGTGGTCGATCCACTCCTGGACGACCTCGTTGCTCGTGCGATCGAAGTGGACCTTGCCGGTCGCGATCTCGCGGAGCGCGGTCACGGCGGCCTTGTTCTTCGAGTGGACGAGCGGGGCTGCGCCCTTCATGAGCTGGCGCGTGCGACGGGCCGCAAGGATGACCAGCGCGAAACGGTTCTCTTCACGTTCCAGACAGTCTTCGACGGTGACGCGCGCCATGGCATGCTCTCGTTCGGCTACGGCGAATGGACCAAAAACGGCCCGTTCGCGAAGGGGACCGAAACCTAGTCGCCCCTGACTCCCCCCGCAAGCGTTTCTGAAACACAAGCAATCACAGGCCCTTAGAGCCGCAACAATGACCCTCCTCTTCTTCGCACGCCACGGCGAGACCGACGACAACGCCAACCTCGTCTTCCAGGGGCAGGGGGGCAAAGGCCTCAACTCGCGCGGTCGAGCCCAGGCCCGTCGCCTCGCGGACCGGATGAAGAAGGCGCGCGTCACGACGATCCTCGCGAGCGACCTCGAGCGCGCCGACGAGACCGCACGGATCGTCGGCCAGGCGTGCGAGGTCGTCCATTCGGTCGACCCCGACCTCCGCGAGGTCGACGTGGGGCTCTGGACCGGCAAGGGCCACGAGGAGATCGCCGAGCTCTATCCTGACGAGTGGGCCGCCTGGTCGGCCGGCGTCGACCTCCGGCGCGGCGGCGGCGAGACCTACTCGGAGCTCGCGCAGCGGATCGAGCGAGCGGTCGCGAAGATCGTCGCGATGGAGGCCCGCGACCCGATCCTCGTCGTGTCGCACGGCGGCTCGATCAAGAGCTACGTCTCGAAGCTCCTCGGCGTCAGCGGCGACGGCATGCGCGCGCTCGCCGGCGTCGGTAACTGCGGGCTCACCGTGATCGAGCAGGACTCGCGCGGGCGCGTGCGCCTCCACACGTGGAACGACACCGCGCATCTCGAAGGCCTCCTCGTCGAGGAGCAGACCGACTGAGAGGGCGATCTCAGCCGGCGACGAGCTTGCGCGAGCCGCTCTCGAACAGGATGTGCGCGCGGCCCGGCTCGACGCCGACGACGACGCCCGGCCCGAACTTCGGATGCTCGACGACGTCGCCGGCGGCGACCTTCGCCGTCGCCGAGTAGGTCGTGCGTGCGCCCTTGGCCGCCGCGAGGGCTGTCTTCCATTCGCCGCCGGCGGCCTCCCCGGTCGTAGCGCCAGCGGTCTTGCCGAGGGCCTTGTCGCCCGTCGTCCGATCGTGGAGCTCTCGCACGACGTCGGAGGCGAGCCGCTGCAAGCGCTTGCGCGCCGCGGTCGGGTCGCCGGAGCGGCTGCTGACGCGGGCGCGAATGCGCTCGAGGCGCGACGCGTCCTCCTCGGAGAGTGGATGCAGATCGTCGTCCGCGACCGCGAGCAGATCGCGGACCTCCGGATTGAGCCGGCCGCCCGCGGTGTCGAGCACGCGTCGTACCTTCGCGAGGAAGTCCGTCGGTGACCAGGCCGTGGGCCCGCGCGTCGCGACGAGCTCCTCGTAAGCGTTGAGCAGGAGGAACCGCGCCTCCTCCGGGTAGCGCTCGTGGAGGATCGCCCACGCCTGATCGATGGGCATGCCGCCGCCGGCGTTGCGCGTCCACACGGCGTAGACGAGCGAGCGATCACTGCTGTCGCGAGAGACCTGGAGCGCCTTCTTCTGCGGGTCGGGCTTCTGGTCGTCGATGTCCTCGAACACGCGGGCTCCTCCTCGCCGTTCGGGGCACCCCCCCACAGGCTCGGACAAGCATCCTACGCCCAGCCGCGCGGGCACAGAAACAGGCGCGAAAGATACCTCTGCAGCTCCGCCACTCAGCGCAGGCCGCGGCCGAAGCCCCGGACGATCCCGGGCGGCGGGGTCAGCGTCGAGCGGAGCTCGCCGCCCTCGAAGACGCCGATGCGGCTGCCGTCGGCGGCGACCGCGGCCCAGCGGGCCTTGCCCGGGCGGCCCGGCCAGATCGTGGTGAGCCGGACGCCGAGGCCCGGGACGCCGATGGGCGCTGCGGTCGCGGCTCCGTCGCCGCCGATGCGCACGACGCGGACGCCGTCGACGTCGCCGGTGCGGGTCGTCGCGAGGAGCTCGTCGATGCCGTCGCCCTCGAGGTCGGCGGCCGTGAGGCTCGCGCCGAAGTCCTGGTCACCGGCAGCGCCCATGACGCAGGGCCCCTGCCGAAGCACCTTCGCGCGGTCACCGAACCAGATGCAGATGCGCGAGCCCTGATCGACGGCGGTGGTCAGCGCCACGTCGTCGATGCCGTCGCCGTCGAAGTCGCCGGCGGTGGAGGCCGTGGCGACGCGCGAGTCCGCCGCGTCGATCATCGTCGGCTCACCGACGCGGCCGATGCGGTCACCGAGCGAGACGGCGGCGCGAGCCGTCGGCTGGTAGGAATTCGAGACGCCGAAGGCGACGTCCGCGAGGCCGTCTCCGTTCGCGTCGAAGCTGCCCATCGCGATGCGCGAGAGAGCGTTCGGTCCGGGGTCGGCGTCGAGCCCGGGGTCGACGTTCACGAGCGCAGGAGAGCCCTTGAGCGTCGTGCCGAGGACGACGAGGCCGGTGTCGACGAACCCGACGACGGCATCGCCGTAGCCGTCGCCGTTGATGTCCGCGCCCTCGCGGACGTTCGGGAGCGCGGGCGAGGGGGCCGACGTGTAGAGCGGGCCGCCCTCCACGAGGTCGAACATCGCCTCGGGCTTGACCGCATCCGCGAACCACACGTTCACGTCGAAGTAGAAGGCGCCGGCGTGGGTGATGCCCTCGATGCCGGACTCGATGACGTCGGTCCGTCCGTCGCCGTTGATGTCGGTGCCGCCGCCGATCGACATCGGTCCGAAGTACTTCGAGGGATAGCCGCCGAGCCAGTCCGAGGGGCCGCCCGCGAAGCCGCGCTCGCGATTGCCGCCGTAGACGAGGAGCGCGCCGGCCGTGCCGCCCGCCGGAGGAGCGCCGGGGTTCGCGGCCGTGCCGGGGACGGGCTCGCCGTCCGCCGGAGGAGCACCGTCGTCGCTGATCGCGCCGACGAGAAGGTCGGGCTCGCCGTCGCCGTTCATGTCGACCATCGAACGAGTCGGCATGTCCGAGGAGCCGTGAGCGGCGGGACCGCGCACGAGCATCTCCCAGACGGCGCTCGGCGTGGTGCCGAGCGAGCCCGCGGCCTCGCCCTTCAGGCGCCAGAACCAGATCCCGGGCTCGAGGTCCTCGGGGACGACGAGCTCGATACCCTTGGCCGTGAACCGCCTCACTTCGCCTGCGAAATCGCGCTTGCGCGACAGCTCGACGACGGCGCCCGTGAGGCTCGCGGTCGGGGCGGCGGCGCTCGAGCCGAGGTCCCAGCGCAGGCGGGGCCGGCTCGAGGCGATGAGCGAAACGGAGATCGGAGAGATGGGACGAGGCGCCGTGACAGAAGCGTCTTCCTTCGTTCCCCCCGCCAGCCCGTCGTAGGACGCCGGGGCGGCGCACGCGCTGAGCGCGAGCGCCGCGACGAGGAGGACTCGCTTCACTTGAGCCTCGCCCTGATCAGCTGGAAGTAGCGGTGCGCGACGCCGCTGGCGCGCGCGGCCTTGGTGACGCTCCCGCCGTGACGCGCGAGCACGCGCTCGACGTAGCGGCGCTCGAACTCCTTCACCACGCGCTCGCGCGCGCTGGGGAACGGAAGGTCGTCCTCGATGACGGCGCTGAGAAAATCGAGGCCGTTGCCCTTCGCCTCTTCCGAGCGGTACGCCTGACCGAGCTCGCCGAGCGTCTTGCGCGCGACGACGGCCGCCTTCAGCTCGCGCACGTTGCCCGGCCACGGGTAGTGCTCGAAGCGCGGGAGGAAGTCCTCCGGGAGCTGCGCGACGGAGATGTCGTCGTCGGTCTCCGCGAGCTCGGTCCAGAAGAGCTTGGCGAGCATCGCGACGTCGCCCTCGCGCTCGCGGACGGGCGGAAGCTCGACGCGTCCGCCGGCGAGGAGGAAGAAGAGGTCGTCCGCGAACCGGCCGCTGGCGACGTCGCGATCGAGGTCGCGGCGCGTGCCGGCGATGATGCGCACGTCGGCGTCGCCGGTGAGCGCTGCGCGGAGGCGAGCCTGCACGTCGCGGGGGAGGTTGCCGATCTCGTTGACGAAGAGCACTCCGCCCTTCGCCTGCTCGACGAGACCGGCCTCGGTGTCAGTGCCGAAGAGGCGCCCGCCGAGCTCCTGCGTCGGGAGAGCGCTCGCATCGAGCGTCAGGAACGGCGCGTCCTTGCGGCGGCTCGCGAGGTGGAGCTCCTCGGCCACGAGCTCCTTGCCGGTGCCCGCCTCGCCCTCGAGGAGGACCGGCTGGTCGCTCGCCGCGAGGCTCGCGAGCACGGGGTAGAGCTTCTTCATCGCGGAGCTCTCGCCGATCACGCGACCGAACGAGGCAGCCTGCGCCAGCTCGACGAAGCGCGGCGCCTCGCGCTGGACCTTGATGACGGTGCTTCCGACGCGGATGGCCTCGCCGCCGTGGAGGCTCGCCTCCTTCACCGAGACGCCGTTGACCGTGGTGCCGTTCGTCGAGCCGAGCTCGATGAGCTGGAGATGCGTCGAGGTGACGGCGAGCGAGGCATGTCGCCTGGAGACCTCGGGGTCGGTCAGGCGGAGCGAGCACACCGGGCTCTGCCCGAGGAGCGCGCGCGGTCCGCTCGCGTCGAGCGTGATGATGAGGCCCGTGTCGGGGCCTTCGACGACGGCGAGCACGAACGTCGACCCCGCAGCGCCGGCCGCGGGCTTCGGACGCGTGAAGCGCTCGCGGCGGAGCGTGGCGATTTCACCGGGGCGCGTGACGATGTGCGAGCGGTCCATGATGATGCGAGCCTCTTTCGAAGTTTCGGCGCAGTCGCGCCGTCGGTTCGCGCTTTCGCGCGTGCCTCAGTGCCGGGGGTCGAAGAGCCAGGTCGCGGCGGCGAGGGCGATGGCCCCGATGCCGACGCCGAGCGCGACGTTTGCGACGACGAGCTTGTCGCTGAGAGCGTCGCGCGAAGACTGATCACAGGAGGGAGCGCAGCTGTTTCGGAGGTGGTCTGCGTCGGAGTCCGCGTTGAGGCGGACGTAGAAGGAGCCGCCGAGCGCGAGGAGCCCGGTGCCGCCGAGGATGACGGGAAGGAGCGGGAATCGACCGGACTCCACCTTCGGCGCCTCGGGCGCGGGAGCGGGGGTGCTCGTCATGAACGTCGCGCTGACGGCGCGGTTCTTCTCGCCCTCGCGGGCGACGATGCGCATCTCGGAACCGCCGCCGCCCGTGCGCTCGAAGCGCACGACGTGAGTGCCGGGGTCGAGGGCGACCGCGTGACCGTCGAGCGCGGAGGACACCGCTTCGCCGTCGAGGAGGACGCGCGCGTCGGTGACGTCGTGGCCGTCTGCGCGTGCCGAGAACACGACGGTGGGGATCGCGCCGTCGAGCTCGACGAGGGACCTGGAGCAGTCCTCGCGGAGGACCTCGGGGCAGGCCGCCGCAGAGCAGGCGAGGTAGCTCGTGCGAGCCTCGCGCAGCTTGCGTGCAGTCTGCAGTGATTGGGCGCGGTCGAGGTGCGAGATGCACTCGGCCTTCGGCGCGGCCGTCGTGCTCTCGACCGGAGCGGCCGTGTCGTCCGCGCCGGCCGTCGCCGAGGCGAGGAGCACGGCAGCGGCGAGCGCAGACGCGAGCGAGCGTGAGGGGCTCAGAGACATTCGACCTTGTAGTGGCGGTGCCCTTCGGTATCGACGGTGTATGGGAGGCGGCAGCCGGCGGGCTTCGAGTCAGCCGGGGGAGCGGCCGCGTTGCCCGCGGAGTCCGCGGCAGGCTTCGGGTCGGCGGCGGCCGGCTTCGGCGCAGCGGCCGGCGCCTTCGCGGCGGCGTGCGTGGTGCGGCCGACGACGGGCGCGGGGCTCGGTGCCGCCGGCGCGGTCTCGACCGCGGGCGCGACCGCCGCCGTCGTGGCCGGCGCGACGACGGGCGCCGTGGGGACGAGGCTCTCGGTGACCGTCGGCGCCGCGCGGTGCGACGTATCGGCATACGCGCGCTCGGCGCGCATCGTGCGACCGACGAGGACGCCGGCGAACGCGAACACCGCGATGCCGACGAACATCGTGAGGCGCGAGCTCGGCACCGCGGGGGCCATGCGTCGCGTCGAGCCCGCCACCGGCGCGATGCTCGGGCGAGACGCGATCGTGGGCATCCGGTGCTCGAGGACGGCGACGATCGCATCGGGGCTGGCGCCGACGCGCTCGGTGAGGTCCCGCGAGCAGCCGATGGCGTTTGCCGGGATCGACCGGGGGCGGCAGAAGCGCTTCATCCACGCCGAGATCTCGGTGCGGTGCGGGAGCGCGGCGATGCTCGAGAGCGCCTCGGCCATCGCGAGCGCGCTGGGGAAGCGGCCGTCCGCATCCTTGCAGAGTGCACGCATGACGAGGGCGTCGAGCTCGGGAGAGATGCCGCTCACCTTGGTGCTCGGCGCGGCGACGTCGCCGGCGTCGATGCGGCGGACGAGAGCCTCTTCGCTGGCGCTCTCGAAGAGGCGCTGGCCGACGAGGGCCTCCCAGAGGAGGACGCCCGCGGCGTAGACGTCGACGCGGCGATCGACGCCCTCGCCGAAGAGCTGCTCCGGCGGCATGTACGGGATCTTGCCCTTGATCTCGCCGGCGTTGCTGTGATGCACGCGGCTACAAGCCTTCGCGACGCCGAAGTCGAGGACGCGCGCGAGGCCGTCGAGGCCGACGATGACGTTCTGGGGAGAGACGTCGCGATGGATGATGCCGAGCCCTTCGCCGTCGTCGTCCTGCGCCTCGTGCGCCTCGTGGAGGCCGAGGAGGAGGTCGTGGATGATCGCGCAGGCCACGCCGACGGGGATGCGGTCGTCGGCGTCGCGGACGAGCCTGAGGAGGCCCGCGAGCGACTCGCCCTCGACGTAGTCCATGACGATGAGGAGCTGGCCGGCGCCCTCGACGATGTCCAGCGTGGGGACGATGTTGGGGTGACGGAGGCGGGCGGTGAGGCGGGCCTCGTCGACGAACATCGACGCGAAGGAAGGGTCCTTCGCGTACTGCGGATGCATGCACTTGATGGCGACGAGGCGGCTCCAGCCGTGCGACCGGCGCATGCGTCCGAGGTAGACGGTCGCCATCCCGCCCGTCGCGAGCTCGCCGAGGAGCTCGTACTGGGAGCCGTCGGCCTCGATGGGCTTCGCCGGTGCGGGGGTGACAACCGTGTCGTTCATCGTCCTGGCGGGTACTCACGCAAAGTCGGTGCCGCAGAGGCGTCAGGCCTGTTGTCTGCAGAGCATCGCTAATTTCCAGTCGGTCGTTGCTTTTCTCCTTCATCCGCTCACGTTGTACGACCTCCGGAACTTGGGGCGCGGGACCGGATCGCCTTCTCCACGGGGGGCAAAGCCCGAGGCGTGATCCAGATCACCCGCTGGCAACCCGACGAGGCCTTCGGGCAGTGTGCATGTGGAGGAGGCGCGTGCACGAGCGCTTGCGATGCGGACTTCTGTACCGGCGCGCAGCCGAGCGCCGCATGCGAGCCGTGCCTCGAGGCGACGTGTGAGCCCCAGGAGAACGATCTCTGCGCGACCGCCGCGTGCAAGGCCGGGCAGCCGTGCGCGCAGCAGTGTCAGTGATCGTCGCGACGTCGCCGCGGTGGACGGCGCCCTGCGGATCGGGCGAGAGTCGGGGGGATGGGTCAGCGGGGCAACGTCGTTCTCCTCTCGGCGCTCGCCGCGATGACGTCGCTGCACGTCCTCGCGTGTCGTAAGCGCGCGCCCGATGACTCGCATTCGCGCGACGCGTCGAGCAAGTCGGGCGACGCATCCGCCGAGGGCGGCTCGCTCGCGGAGCTCGACGCCGCCACACTCCCGGTCGCGCCCGCCGCTCCCACTCCCGCGCCCGCGCCGACGACCACCGAGCTCGCGGCGCTGCAGCCGCCGCCCATGCCGTTCACCGGCACGTATCGCTGCTTCGGCGGCATGAAGCTCGAACAGTCCGGTCGCATCGTGACCTCGACGATCCACAAGGGGACGACGGACACGGTCCTCGCGTGCACCGCCGGCATCGACACGTGCACGGGCACGGTCCGCGAGATCCAGATGCTCTCGGGCAGGCCGCCGAAGGTGATGCACGTGAAGCCCGTCACGTTGACTCGCCTGTCGGGCGGAGACGTCGTCTACGTGGTGGGGTCTTCGGAGAGGAAGGCCGCGCGAGGCGACCAGACGCTCTGTCAGCGCCGCTGATCGCGCGGGCGGTCGGCGTCTGCGTCGGTGAGCGCCCCGGCGTGAAGTAGTGACGTAGTGGATAGGCGTCGCAGTGGCACCGCGGTGCGCATTCGACGTCGGGTCTAGAGAGGTCCGCATCGTGCTTCGACTCTCCGCGACGGCGTGGAGAGGACGATGCACACCCACTGGCTCGGATGTGCCGTGACGGCCGTTGCAGTCGTCGTGGCGAGCTGCAGCTTTCCGACGGACAAGGGGTCGCCGTCCTGCGCGACGGACTCGCAGCTCTGTCCGAAGTCGTCGAAGGCGGCGACTTCGGTCACGTGTGACTGTCGATGTACGGTCGGACTCAGCGAGGACACCGGCCAGAGCTACGACGGGCATGTCGCAGTCTGTCTGCCTGCCGAGCTCAACGGGATGCTCGCCTCCGGCGATACGCTCTCCGGTCTCTCGGCACTCGACGCGCGTGTCTTCGATCAGCGCGTCTTTCAGTACTGCAGCGAGGACGTCGCGACGTTCCTGCGCTCGGCCATCAGGGCGCCCGTCGGGCTCTTCGCGTGTGCCGTGCCCATCCATTGCGAGTGCACGACCAAGGGAGCGCAGGGCGACTCCGGCGTGTGTCATTCGGACTGCGGCGAGATCGACTGCACGAAGAAGAATTGCCCGGGCGTGCTCTGGAAGGGCGCCAAGCTCGACACGTCGGTGTGCCAGTGCTCGCGGGCGACCGCGTGCGGGACCGTGTCCCCCAGCGCAGAGCGCCCCGCCGTGTGTCGGGACTGGGCGACCCGGGTGAACACCTCGCTGCCGGCCGACAACGGCGCTCTCTAGCTCACCGAGCTAACCCGTCGCGAGAAATCCCGGTTCGAGCGCCTGCTCGTGCTTCGAGATCCACGCAGCCGCGGCCTCTCCGCGCATCGCCTTGGCGTAGAGCCATCCCTGGATCTCGAGCGTCCCGAACCGCTCGAGGAAGATGCGCTGCTCGTTCGTCTCGACCCCCTCGGCCACGATGTCGATCTCGAGGCTCTGTGCGAGCGCGATGATCGCGCTGACGATCGCCTCGCTCTTTCGCGTCACGCCGATCTCCTTGATGAAGGAGCGGTCGATCTTGAGCGTGTCGATGGGGAAGTGCGTCAGGTAGGCGAGCGACGAGTACCCCGTCCCGAAGTCGTCGAGCGAGATGCGTACGCCGAGAAGCTTGAGCTCCTGGAGCATCCGCCCGCTCGCGACGGTGTCGAACATCATCACGCCCTCGGTGATCTCGAGCTCGAGCAGGTCGGGCGAGAGGTCGGTCTCGACGAGGACGCGCGCCACCTTCTCGGCGAAGTCGGGCTCGCGGAACTGGCGCGCGGAGATGTTCACCGCGACGCGGATCGGGCGAGGCCCCTCGTCGACCCAACGCTTCGCCTGCACGCATGCCGTCTGGAGAACCCAGTCACCGAGCTGGACGACCAGCCCGGTGTCCTCGGCCACTGCGACGAGCTCCATGGGCGAGATCGGGCCGGCCTCGTCGGGAGTCCATCGGAGGAGCGCCTCGACGCCTGCGACCCGTCCCGAAGGCACCTCCACCTTCGGCTGGTAGTGGAGCTCCATGCCGCGGCCGGAGGCGAGCGCGCTGCGGAGGCGACTCTCGATGCCCAGGCGTCGCTCGACCTTCTGCTGGAGCTCCGCCGCGAACATCTGGAATCCGTTGCGGCCGCGGTCCTTGGCAGAGTGCATCGCCGCGTCGGCGTGCATGAGGAGCGTGTCCACGTCGCCGCCGTTGGTCGGGTACGTCGCGATTCCCGCGCTGCACGAGATCACGACCTCCGCGCCGTCGATGAGGTAGGGCTCGGCGATCCGCTCGGCGAGCTGCCGGAAGAGCAGCGGGGCCTCCTCGTCCGTCTGCACGTCGCGCAGGATGACGACGAACTCGTCGCCGCCGAGCCGCGCGGCCATCGCCTGCGGACGCGCCGCCGGGTTGCTCCCCTCGCGATCCTTGACGACGCTACGGATCCGCCCGGCGACCTCCTGGAGGAGCGCGTTGCCCGCGAAGTGACCGATGCTGTCGTTGACGCGCCGGAAGAGATCGAGATCGAGCGAGATGATGGCGACGGACTCGCTGCAGAGCACCGCCTCGGCCAGCACGGTCTCGAGGAACCGGCAGGCGTGCGCGCGATTCGGCAAGTCGGTGAG
>Ga0105047_10003673_pt1 | contig 26989 bp, 27 predicted proteins | sample MAT04_FD_78384 | JGI IMG/M metagenome (GOLD analysis project Ga0105047, IMG submission 78384) | Freshwater microbial communities from Lake Fryxell liftoff mats and glacier meltwater in Antarctica - MAT-04 (megahit assembly) | ecosystem: Environmental > Aquatic > Freshwater > Ice > Liftoff... | reverse complement strand
TTCTTCAAGTGACGCGCGCCCCTCATCCCGCGTTCGCTTCGCTCACGTCGACCTTCTCCCCCGAACGGGGGGAGAAGGAAACTCTCAAGACTTCCGCTTCAACGCCCGCGCCGCGATGTCGCGCCGGAACTGCATGCCTTCGAACTTGATTTGATCCACCGCATTGTAGGCCCGGCTTACAGCCAGCGGCAATGTCGCCGCCGTTGCCGTCACGCCCAGCACCCGCCCGCCGCTAACGGCAACCGAACCGTCGCGCTTGCGCGTCGTGCCGCCGTGAAAGACCGTGACGCCCTCGGTGCCGTGAATCTGGCCGTAGCTATCGAGCCCCTCGATTGTCGCACCGCTCACGACTTTGCTGGGATAACCTTCGGCGGCCATCACCACGCAGGCAGTCGCCTCGTTCGACAGTTCCAGCACACAGTCGTCCAGTTTTCCGGCCAGCACGCATTCGATCGCGTCGAGCAGATCGGATTTGATGCGCGGGATAATCGCCTGACACTCCGGATCGCCGAAGCGCACGTTGAACTCCAGCACCTTCGGACCGCTCTCGGTCAGCATCAGGCCCGCGTAGAGCACTCCTTTATAAGGACGATCCTCGCGGCGCATGGCGTGCAGTGTCGGGACTAAAATATCGACCACGATCTGGCGCTCGATTTCAGGCGTCACCGCCGGCGCCGGCGAATACGCGCCCATGCCGCCGGTGTTGGGGCCGGTGTCGTTGTCGCCGATGCGCTTGTGATCCTGCGTGCTGGGCAGCACCAATAACGTTGTGCCGTCGGTCAAAGCGATTACCGATGTCTCTTCGCCGCGCAGCGTCTCTTCGATCAGAACTTTTCGCCCAGCCTCGCCGAACTCGCCGTCGATCATCATACGCGTGATCGCCTGCGTCGCTTCCTGCGCGTCGGCCGCCATGACCACGCCTTTTCCGCCGGCCAGTCCGTCCGCTTTAATCACCAGCGGGCCACCGTGCTCACTGACGTACTGCAGCGCCTTTTCGGAGTCTGAGAAGACATTATAATCCGCCGTCGGAATGCCGTGCTTGCGCAGCAATCCCTTGGTGAAAATCTTCGACGCCTCAAGCTCCGCGCCGCGTTTCTCCGGCCCGAAGCAGGGAATATTCAGCTCGTGATTGATCTTGTCGACGATGCCATTGCAGAGCGGGCCTTCGGGTCCAACGATGACCAGATCGGGGCGCTCGCGGCGTGCGTACCGGAGGATGCCTTCGATATCCTCGGCCTTGAGATTCACCAGTTCAACGGGCGTGTCGTTCTGGCAGCGAACCAACGAGATGCCGGCATTTCCAGGCGCGCAATACAACTTGGTGACGCGCTTGCTTTGAGCAAGCTTCCAACAGAGCGCATGCTCGCGCCCGCCCGAACCCAGAACAAGAATTTTCATGCAGAGAAAAGCTTTCGGAAACAGATGAAGGGTGAACGAAAACAGTCGTACAAAAACAGAATAACTGAACGGGTCTCGAAATAAAGAAATAAGTTCCCCGCAGCCATCCAAGTCCTCAAAAGTGTGTGGCACGGGCAGCTGTTGGGCTGCCCGTGTTGCGCCGGACAGACCCAAAATTTCACTTCGCACTTCACCGTCCTTAAAACGGCAACAACGCCTGCGGCGTCTTTGACTTTTTGCGCGACGCCGGCACGTCATAAAAAAGCCACGGCTTCAACAATGTAATCAGCACTGCGCCGCCGATATCGAAGCATTTAATCTTTTTGTCTTTGGCGATCAGTTCGAGCTTCTCGCGGAAAAATTGTTTGTTGAGGACGTTGTAGGGCAGAAGGCGGATGAGCGGATTCTCGTTGACGATGCCTTCTTCCGAAGTGGGGACGCCGCCAAAAGTGGCCTGCACGCCCAGCACGTCATGGCTGTTGAGCACCACCACATCGATGGCGCGCTCTTCGAGCGACTTGGCTGTAAATCGACCGATGGGAAAACTGAGTCCGCAGACGGCCACCAGCCGGTTCTCACACTTGCCGACGAACTCCATGCGGAATTTCGTACGCCGGTCCTCGCCCAGCGCCTCCGCCGGAGCGCGCTTGGCCGACTGCACGCCGAAACGCCCGGCGGTCAGGCTCTCCATCAATTCCTGGCGATTGACTTTTGTCTCCGCGTTGAATTGGTATGCGACCCAATCCAGCGGATCGGCGAACTGTCCGCCGTCAAGGACGCGGGCTACGTTGATGTGCGGATCGGATGGCGTGAAAGGCATTTTTTTTTCGGTTGTCTGTGAGGGTTGCCAGTTACAGGCGAAAGATTTGCTCCATTGAGTGTGCCGCGTCTGCTGAGTGTTACAACTGACAAGCTTGCGTTCTCTAAATCCCCATCTCCCTGGCCAGGAACGCCGTGTCGTAGTCGCCGGTCACGAATTTGAGATGACCCATCACTTCTTTCAGCACCGGGATAGTGGTGTGAATGCCTTCGAGCACCAACTGATCGAGCGCTAGACGCATGCGGCGCACAGCGTCGATGCGATCGGTGCCGTGAACAATCAATTTGCCCAGCATCGAATCGTAGTTCGGCGGCACCGTGTAGCCGGAATACACATGCGTGTCCATGCGGATGCGGTCGCCGGCCGGCGGTCCGAAGAGCGTAATTTTTCCAGGCGATGGCGCCCATTTCCGCGACGGATCTTCGGCGTTGATGCGGCATTCAATCGAATGGCCGCCTTCCTTAATGCGCGCGTCGATATCCTTCTGCCGCAGAGTCAGCTTTTCGCCGCAGGCCACTTTCAATTGCAGTTCCACCAGGTCCAGTCCCGTGACCATCTCGGTGACGGGATGCTCCACCTGCAGGCGCGTATTCACTTCCATGAAATAAAATTTGCGGTCCTTGATGTCGTAAATGAATTCGACGGTGCCGGCGTTGGTGTACTTCGCGGCCGTCATCAGCTTCACCGCGGCAACCTGGATATCGTAGCGCATACGCTTATCAAAACCCGGCGCGTTGCACGGCGTCTCTTCGATCAGTTTCTGGTTGCGGCGCTGGACAGTGCAATCGCGCTCGCCCAGGCTCAGCACATTTCCGAAATCGTCAGCCATGATCTGTACTTCGATGTGCCGTGCGCTCTCGATGAACTTTTCCATGTACAGCGTGCCGTTGCCAAAGGCCGCTTCGGCCTCGGTCTTGGCCTGGATGAAATTGGTACGCAGCGACACGTCGTTGTGGCTGACGCGCATGCCCTTGCCGCCGCCGCCGGCCGCAGCTTTGAGCAGCACCGGATAGCCGATCTTGTTCGCCGTCTTCAGCGCCGAGTCGACGTCAGGCAGCGCGCCGTCGGAGCCCGGAACGGTGGCCACGCGGGCCAGTTTGGCGATGTTCTTGGCGCTGATCTTATCGCCCATCATCTCGATCGCCTTCGTCGGCGGCCCGATGAAAGCAATCTTACATTCGCGGCATACTTCGGCGAAGTGAGCGTTTTCGCTTAAAAATCCGTAGCCGGGATGAATCGCTTCGACGTCAGCGATCTCCGCCGCGGCGATGATGTTGTTGATCTTTAGATAACTTTCGCGCGCCGGCGGCGGGCCGATGCAGATGGCACGGTCGGCCAGTTTCAAATACAGCGCATCCTTGTCGGCCTGTGAGTAAACCACCACCGTCTCGATGTTCAATTTTTTGCAAGTGCGAATAATACGCAGCGCGATTTCACCGCGATTTGCAATCAGGATGCGTTTGAACATTTAGTCAATTTCGACCAGCAGCAGCGGTTGGCCGAATTCCACAGACGAAGCATTTTCGACAAGAAACTTCTTGATCGTGGCATTGGCGCCCGGCTTCAGCTCACTGCGCTGGCCGGCCTTGATTTCATTCATCACCTTCATCGCTTCGATGATGCAGTAGACATCGTCCGCGCCGAGGTGATCGCCTTCCTGCTTGAAGTTGGACTGATCGGGTCCCGGCGCGCGGTAGAACGTGCCTACCAGCGGCGAGGTAATCTCGATCTGTTTTTTGGCCGGAGGCCCCGACGGCGCAACGGCCGCCTGCATGCCGCTTTGACCCGGCGCAAACTGGCCCGCCTGCATCATCGGCGGAGCCATCATGTAGGTCTGCGGCTTTTCCCCGCGCCGCGCGGAGAACTCCCAGCCTTCTTCTTTAACCTGCAGCTCACTGAGATCGTAGCGCTGCATCAGGTTGATCAGTTTTTCGACGTCTTCGAAATTCATTCAATCCGTTCGTACCGCCGACGTCCCGCCGGCCCGTAGCTTTCGATTCCAAGCGCTTCTTCAGGCAGACAGAATCGTCTGCCCTGCCCAGCCGATCACTCGTTGTCCCCGTTCCAGCGCAAGCCCTTCTTTAAACGGCTGAGCACCCGATGTCCGTTGGGTGTCACCAGCACGTCGTCTTCGATGCGCACTCCGCCGACACCGGGCAGATAAATCCCCGGCTCCACGGTCACCACCATTCCCACCGCCAGATTCCCCTTTGACCGCGAGGAAAGCGACGGCGATTCGTGAATGTCCAGCCCCAACCCATGCCCCGTTGAATGACCGAAAGCCTTGCCAAATCCGGCCTTCGTGATCACATCCCGGGCCGCGGCGTCGACATCCTTCATCGCGACCCCGGGCCCAATTCGCGCAATGGCAGCCTGCTGAGCTTCCATCACTACGCCATGTATCTTACGCAATTGGGCCGGAATCGTACCGAGGAAAAACGTGCGCGTCAAGTCGGAGTGGTAACCGCCGCGCTTTGCGCCCCAGTCCAGCAGGATCACCGCGTTGCCGTTCAGGCGCCGATCTGTCGGCCGCCCGTGCGGCAGGCTGGAGTTCGATCCGATCTGAAACATGACGTCGAAGGCCTGATCGTCCGCGCCGTTCTTCACCATAAGGAAGCGCAGCGTCGCCGCCGCCTCGCGCTCACTGATGCCGTTCTCGAGAACCTTGCAAAGTTGCTCAAACGACGCTTCTTGAATGCGCAGCGCATTATCGATCTGATGAATTTCCCAGGCGCTCTTGATCAGGCGCAACTCGTTGACCATGGCATCTTCCGGCTTCACCTTGATCCCGCGCGTGGCCTTGCGCAGCGCCTTGATGTCGGCCATCGTCAGATCGCCGGGCTCAACGGAGAGGCGGCGCAGATGCAGCTTCTTCGCGACATGCCCGGCTTTCTCCATCAGCCCGTGCGGCACAATAATTTTGGGGCCTTTCTTGGTCTGCTTATTTTTCTCGATCACCACATCCCAGCCGCGCGCCGTGTGCCCGGCTTCTTCGATGTAGCGAAAATCCGTCAGCAGCACTTTCTTCGTCGGAGTAATCAGCAGCGCGCTGTCGTTACCGGTGAAGCCGGAGAGGTAGCGGACGTTGCGTTCGTTACTGATCAATGCCGCCGCAAGCTTGCGCTGGCGCAGCAGATTTCGAAAGCGTTCGACACGATGCTTCAATTCGGCGGGCGGCGGTACGTTGGTCATCGGGCGTCAGCAGAGCTCCCCATCGGATGCGTCAGCACGGCCTGCCGTAGCGCAGGCTCCGTGCTCCTCAATTCTGGCGAAAGGATAATGAATAGTGCGTGATCCACGCCCGCACAAGCACATTTGACGGCCCACCGTAACGCAAACGTCCGGATCAATCCTCGTTCTCGCGCGCAATCATGCTCATCACGAATCGAAAAATAGAACACGCCCGATTACGAAAAGAAGAGTAGTTTCTTGCCGCTGAACGGTTCTTCCGTAGGATAGCACAGTTTTGATCGGGAGGATGATCGTGGATCTGACGCAGTACGCAACATTCGGCGCGCAGCAGATTGCAGAAAACGTGCGCTCAAGGACGGTTACCGCGGCTCAAGTGGTCGAGGCGGCGCTCGCGCGCGCGCACGCGGTCGATCCGAAGATCAAGGCCTTCATCTCGATTCTCGACGATCAAGCGCGTGCTTCGGCGAAGGCCGTCGACAGCGCGGTGGCTTCGGGCGGAAAAGTCGGCCGGCTGGCCGGCGTGCCCGTCGTGCTTAAAGACAATCTCTGCCTGAAGGGAACGCGCACAACCTGTTCGTCGAAAATTCTCGAAAACTATGTTCCGCCCTATACGGCCACGGCCGTGCAGCGCATCATCGACGAAGGCGGCATACCGATCGCCAAGGCCAATCTCGACGAATTCGCGATGGGCAGCTCGACCGAAAACTCGGCATATTTCACAACGCGCAACCCGTGGGATTTGAGCCGCGTTCCCGGCGGATCGTCCGGCGGTTCGGCCGCCGCAGTGGCCGCCGGCATCGCTCCGCTGGCGCTCGGTTCGGACACCGGCGGATCGATTCGCCAGCCCGCGGCGCTCTGCGGGATCAGCGGATTCAAGCCTACCTACGGCCGCATTTCGCGCTACGGCCTGATTGCATTCGCAAGCTCGCTCGACCAGATCGGCCCCTTCGCGCGCAACGTTGAAGACATCGCGCTGATCACCGCCGTAATGAGCGGCTCTGATATCCAGGACGCCACTTGCGCCGACCGCGCCGTGCCCGAAGAACTGAGCAATCTGAAAGCACCGGCCAGCCTGAAGGGTGTGCGCATCGGCATTCCGCGCGAATATTTTATTCCGGGCACCGACAAGGAAGTCGACAGCGCGATCCGCGCGGCGATCGACGTGTACCGCTCGCTGGGCGCTGAGACCGTCGAGGTTTCTCTGCCCAACACCGATCACGCCGTGGCGGTGTATTACATCGTCGCGACCGCCGAAGCCTCGTCGAATCTGGCGCGCTTCGATGGCGTGCATTACGGGCACCGCACCAAAGATAAATGCAGCCTGATCGAACTGTATTCGCGCTCGCGCGCCGAAGGTTTCGGCGCTGAGGTCAAGCGCCGCATCATGCTCGGCACGTACGTGCTGTCGAGCGGCTACTACGACGCCTATTACCTCAAGGCGCAGAAAGTGCGCGCGCTGGTGCGCAGCGATTTCACAGAAGCCTACAAAAAATGCGACGTGATCGCCTGCCCGACGTCTCCGACGGCGGCGTTTAAAATCGGCGAGAAATCCGCCGACCCGCTCTCGATGTATCTCTCGGACATCTTCACCATCTCGGCCAACCTTGCGGCAATTCCCGGCATCTCGATTCCGTGCGGATTCACGGCGGGCGGACTGCCCATCGGCTTGCAGTTGATGGGAAAAGATTTTGACGAACTGGGACTGCTGCGCATCGCCTCCGCGTATCAGGCCCAGACAAAACACCACTTGGCAAGCCCGCAGGGGCTGGCCTGATCCATTGTCGGCGCAGTTAAGTGAGTCCATTCAGGAACTTGAAACGAAGTGGCGCTACCCGAATCAGTCACCTGCACATGCGGTGAAGTCCTTTTCAAAGTCGGGGCGCGCAAATCGGGCGTCACCGTCTCATGTCCGGACTGCAACAAAGAATTTATATACATGGGCGGCGACCGGCTCGAGTCCATCGAGAACGCCGAGACGCAATCGATGGACGTGGTTGTGGTCGAAGGATCCGAAGAGATCATCACGCTCGATACCGAAGAGCTTACCGAAAAAGAAAAACTCAAGCTCAAGTTGAACGAAAAAGAGAAGACACTCTCTCCCACCAGCGCGCGCGAGAAAAGCATGGCGCGGCTGAAGAAGAAAAAAGATGCCGCATTCTCGCGTTCGCAGTTGATGGCCAAAGCCGTCGCAGGCAACGCTCCGCCGATCACCACCACCACCAAGCCGCCGCCGGAAGCGCCAGGCGGAGTCATGCCCATGATTGGTTTCATGGTCGGTTCGACAGGATTTGCGCTGATGATTCTGTTCGTCTTTTTCCCGGCGCAGGAGAACGGAACGCGCCTGACGCCCTGGGGCGACTCCCTCGCTCATACGCGCGTGCCCTGGCCCGAACTGGCGGCCCTGATCTTCGGCCAGGTAGTCGGATTTCTGGGCTGGGCCGGCTGGGTCTATCGACTCCACAAGAAGGAGAAGGAAGAGGCGCTGCAGAAAGAAGAGGACGACGAGTACGAAGAAGAAGAAAAGCGCCGAACCGAACGGAAGCGCAACGACGAGCGCAAGAAGGTCGCGAGCCCCTCTGCCCGCGCTGCCACAAAAGTCCGCGCTGATGCCGGTGAAGATGACGAAGCAGATGATGACGATGACGCAGGAGACGACGACGACGGGGACGAAGATGCTCGATCGACTCCTGATCGCCGAAAGCCGGAGCCCAAACCTCTCAACCGTAAGCCCAAGAGTTGACGCGTGAAGGATTGTTAATGAGTTGCGCGTAATGAAAGTGATAGAGGAATACGCCCCAACAGCCGGTCGTATTGCTCTATTACTTCACTTTATTAATGCGCGACTCAATAATTTAACAATGCGCTTGCGCTTTTCATTCGATGCGGAAATTATGTAGCTATCATCATTTAGAGGGGTTTTGAAAGGCGCCGTACGCGTCGTATCGCACTGCATGAATGACATCGACACTCACTCATCTACGGCCCCCATCATCGTGGCTTGCGCCACGTTCAAGGGAACGCTCTCGTCAAAGGCCGCTGGCGAATCGATCGCGCGCGGGCTTCAGGCAGCCGGGCTGAGTTCCAAAGTGGTGGTGCTCGCCGACGGCGGAGAAGGCTTGGTCGAGGCGCTCGCCTGCCAGGTGAAAGGCGCCTTGATGGTCGGCGCGCCATGCCGAAGTCCGCTCCAGACGCCGCGCACCGCGATATTCGCCATGCTACCGCAGAGCGGCGGGCGGCATGGCAAATTGGCCGTGATCGAATCGGCGGCTTCCAGCGGGCTGTCATTGGTGCCCGAATCCGAACGCGATCCCAAGATCACCACCACTCTGGGTGTCGGAGACCAGATCCTCGCCGCGCTGGAACAACATAGCGAAGGTGGCCTCCAGATTCTGCTTGGCCTTGGCGGCAGCGCCACCAACGACGGCGGCGCCGGAATGGCGCAGGCTCTCGGCGCGCAGTTGCTGGACTGCAACGGCAACGAACTTCTCCCCGGCGGCGCCTATCTGAAAGAACTGGCGCGCATTGACATCTCCAATTTCGATCCGCGTTTGAAAAACGTGCCGGTCACCGTCGCCTGCGACGTACGCAACCCGCTCTGCGGCGCCGCTGGAGCGACCTATATCTTCGGCAAACAAAAAGGTGCGACGCCGGATGATCAGAAAATCCTGGACGAGGCGCTCGCGCACTTTGCCGAGATCATCAAGCGTGATCTGGGCAAGGACGTCGCCAACATTCCCGGCGCAGGAGCTGCTGGCGGACTGGGCGCCGGTTGCCTGGCATTCCTGGATGCAAAATTGAAACCCGGCATTGAACTGGTGCTGGACGCGATCGATTTCGACGCGACCATCGCCGGCGCATCACTGGTGATCACCGGTGAAGGCGGCCTCGACGACCAGACACTGATGGGCAAGGCGCCCGCCGGCGTCGCGGCCCATGCCACCAGGGCCGGATTGCGCTGCATCTGCATCGGCGGCGGCATCGACCACGAACACGACATGCTGCTAAAACGCGTCTTCAGTCGCCTCGAATCGCTCAGTGAATTCGCCGGTTCCACCGAAGCCGCCATGCACGAACCCGGCCGCTGGCTGGAGAACCTGGCCAAGGCCAAAGCGCGCGAATGGCTGCAAGCTTAGCAGCCAGATCGACACACGGCCGCCTTGTCTCGACAATGAAGAAAACCACTCGCACGCAATCCATCAAACGCCCGGCACCGGCAAGCACCGATCTGCGCAGCCTCGCCACCGAACAACCCAATCAGCGCAGCCGGAATCTGGACACGCTTCCTGTCGGCGAACTGCTCCGCGTCATCAACCGCGAGGATGCAACAGTCGCCCGCGCGGTGGCGCGAGCCATTCCGCAGATTGAGAAGGCTGTCAAAAAAATCGTGGCTCGATTGAAGAAAGGCGGGCGCCTTTTTTATATCGGAGCCGGCACGAGCGGACGACTGGGCTGCACCGACGCCAGCGAGATGCCGCCGACCTACGGCGTTCCGGCGGAGATGGTGCAGGGCATTATCGCAGGCGGCTACGACGCGCTGCTGAAAAGTAAGGAAGGCGCCGAAGACGATGGCGTCGCGGGCATCGCCGATCTCGCCGCGCGGAAAGTCGGCCCCGCCGATTGCGTCGTGGGGCTCTCGGTCTCCGGCCGCGCGCGCTACGTCCGCGACGCGCTCAGCGCCGCGCGCCGCATCGGCGCGTTCACCGCCTGCATCACCTGCAATAAAAACTCCGCGCTGATCGATTGCGCCGACGTGGCCATCGTCGCCGAGACCGGCCCCGAGGTCGTCGCCGGTTCAACGCGCATGAAAGCCGGCACCGCGCAGAAGATGATTCTGAATATGATCTCGACCGCCGCGATGGTGCGGCTCGGCCGCGTCAAAGGCAATCGCATGGTCGATCTGCAGATCAAATGCGAGAAGCTGCGCGATCGCGCGCAGCAGATGATCATGGATCAGACCGGCGCGCCAGCCGACGCTGCGCTCGCGGCATTGAATGCGGCTGGCGGATCGGTGCGCACGGCTATTGCAACGATAAAGAAGAAGCGCTGAATTAACTCTGCAAACACTTAAACACTTCGCGATAAAACTCCGGGTGCGATTGCCACGTCTGGCCGGTGACGACGTGGCCGTCGCGCACGGCCTGCTCGCTGATGAAGGTGCCGCCGTTGCATTCCACTTCGGAGCGCACGTGCTCGTAGCAGGTCAGGCGCATGCCTTTGATAATGCCGGCGGTGATCATGATCTGCACGCCGTGGCAGATGGCGAAGATCCACTTTTTCTCGGTGTGAAACTGGCGCGTGATTTCTTTGGCCAATTTGTTGTGGCGGAGGTATTCGGGGGCGCGGCCGCCGGGAATGAGCAGCGCGTCGAAGTCTTTGACCTTAACCTCTTCGAGACTCAGGTCAGCATCCTGCGCGTAACCGGCGCGCTCAATATAGGTGTCCCAACCGGGCTCGAAATCGTGCTGAACCAGATGCAGCGAGCGCTTGGACGGCGCGGCGATCAGCGGTTTGTAGCCGGCCTCTTGAAAACGGTGTTTGCCGTAGAGCACTTCGTAACATTCACCGCCGTCACCGGTGAGAATCAGAATGTTTTTGCCCATGCGCCTGCCCTCCTCTTGTAAAAAGGTTGAACTACCAGACTGAATTTGGATCGGGAAATTCTTCCTGCTCTAAAATAAGAAGCGCCTCGCGCGCCACGCCGGGTCCGGGAATGCGGCAGCGCGTTCCGCCTTCGAGGCCTTCGCCGATATCGAGGCCCTTGCCGTTGCGTGGATCGAACCAGAGATAACGGTACGTGCCAGCGAGAATCGTCAGGTCGAGGCCTTTGCCGACGCCGTTTCCGGAGTACACAAAATAGCGCCCCCAGCCATCGGTCGCGGCGCTGATTTTATCGGCATCAATTCGCGCTGCGGACATCGGCTCGAGCATCTCGGGACACGCGCGCAGGTAACCCTGGCCGACCCACTGCCGGCCAAAGGTGGCGATCTGTGCGAGATCCTTCCAATGCTGGCGGCTGATTTGATCGATCGGCCCGATCGGAACAACAGGCCAGCAGCCGCGAAAAACACTGCGCCACAAATCCGAGCGCTTCGGCCAGCGGATTTTTGCGCCGGGGCGTCCGGGCGAGAAAAAATGGCGAAGAAATGCAACGCGATGCGTTGCAGGCGCTGGCGCATTGACAATGACCGGCGTTTTTTCCGGAGTGATGGACGGATTCTCGGAGAACGTCAGCGGAAATGAATCGAGCGCGCAATCGTCGCGCACTCCGAACGGCGCGCGGTGCACGCCCGCTTCGCTGACGGCGGGGATGACGACCCACGGGCCCATGCGCGCCTTGACCGGATCTTCGCCGGGCTTGGTCAGCGATCCTGCCAGCCGGACGGCGAGATGTTCTTCGAGCCGGTCGGTCGCCTGGCGTTCGCGCTCGGCAGCGACGCGCCGCTCGCGCGTCAGACGTTTCGGCTTCGACGGCTCGCGACGAAAAATTTCGGCCCACACGCCAGGCCGTCCGCGCATCGCCGCGCTGATCCATTCCGTCGCGAGCAGCATCGGCGCAACGATCGGCTCCTGCAAGATGGCCGAGGGTTCATCGGCGACACGCTCGCTGGCCAGAGAATCCTTCAGTGAAATCCCTTGCGCGTTTCCGCTCTTTTTCAAGGGGCCGTCCTGACCGGAATCTGCGCTGAATAAGGAGAGGCCGATCAGCACGCCCGTTGCGTCGGCGCTTTCAAAGAGGAACTGCAGACGCGAAAAAAATCCTTCGTCGCGGTGGTTCAAATCATAAAGCGCCGCGCCGCCGGACTCTGTGGGATGGCTACGCGCGAAGACGCAGGTGTCTTCGGCGCTGCAGTTGAGCGGCAGAATCAGGTGGCGGATGCCCTGCATGATCAGACGTTCGAGCCACTCGCGCTGGTCGCAGCCGCGCACCAGCGGTTCAAGCGAGAGAACGCCGGGCAGGGCGACGCGATGTGCGCGCAGTTCAATCACACTGGGGCGCAGCGCGAGAGTGTTGACGATCGAATTCAGGTAAAACGGTTTCAAGTCTATGTGCTCGTTTCGTTATCGTTGATCAGATCATGTATCGCATCGAGCACCTCGTCCACTGCCAGTTGCTCCATTGCGCCGCCGGGCGCCTGCAGCACGCGGACGTTGCGCCCAAGCGGCGACCAGATGCGGGGGTCAGTGGGTCCGAAAAGCGCGAGCGTAGGGCAGGCGCGCGCGGCCAGATGCGTCATGCCGGAATCGTTGCCGACGTATCCCTTGCAGAAATGCAGCAGGGCGAGCACATCGCGCTGCGGCAGATTGCTGGCGTTCTCCCAGCTCACGCCCGGCGGAACGGAGTGCTCGAACTCCGCGCGCACGTCGTCATCGGCCGGTCCGAAAAAAACCAGCGGCGTTGCGCCTGTGGTATGTTTCATCTGCGTGACCAGCCGTGCGAAAGAGTCGGCGGGCCAGCATTTTTTCCGGCCGCCGCTGCCGATGTGCACGGCAAAAAATCCTTCGGGCGGAATGGATTCAAATCCGGCGCGCTCCAGCGCGCGCGAATGCTCGTGCTGATCGAGCGTCAGAAAAAGATCGTGATCGAGGCCGAGAATATTCTGTGCCGCATTCAGATGCTGCGCCGAAAGGGGCAGCGCATGCAGCAATCGCCACGCGGCGTGCTGAGCCGGATGCGCGTCGCCGATCCTGGGCGGCAATGCAAAGAGCACCTGCGCGACGCCGGCCTCCTTTAAGGAGCGTTCCATGGGAGCGGAATCGGGCAGATAAATCACGGCGCTTTGCGTGCGGGCCAGCGCCGCTTTGGCCGACGGACCCATCGACGCGCCATCGGCAAAAAGCCCCAGCCAGTCGCTGGACGTAAAATCACGGACGCGCAGACTTTCGTGCGCGCTGCGAATAAATCCCCAACTCGACGGCGTGCCCAGAACGGTTAAGCTGGCGGCCCCGGCCAGCCGCAGCGCGTGCAGGGCGGGCAGAGTCAGCACGGCGTCGCCGAGCGCTCCGGGTCGGATGATGAGCGTGTGGCCCAGTTTGTTTTCGTGAAACATTGAACTCCTGAAGCGCCTTCGAGGTGGACATCTATCTAAAGGAGACCCGGCATATTCGGTAAGTCTTGTCGATAAGGCAAAAAATCAGGTTGCCTCAGCCCGCCGGGTATGTTAAAAGTTTTCTCCCCTGTGACCCGGAGCCTTCATGCTCCGGGCGCGCGTTTAATGGGTGTTCTAGTACCGATTGAGAACTGGCGCAACATTTTGCGCTTGTAGGAAAGGATTTTAGTCATGCCAGGTCGTTGCAGCGTTTGTGACAAAGAACCCACCACCGGAAACAAGTATGTCACGCGCGGTGTGGCGAAGTGGAAGGGTGGAATCGGCGTTAAGGTGACCGGCAAGACTCGCCGCTGGTTCAAGCCGAATCTGCAGCGCATGAAGGTGATCGAGCCCAACGGGCACGTGCACCGCAAGTGGGTCTGCAGCAAGTGCATCAAGAGCGATCGCATCATCAAGGCGCCCAACCAGAAGCAGCTTGCTGGATTGCGTGCCGAGAAGACGGTGGCAAAGGCCAAGGCTAAAGCCAGCGTCAAAAAGTAAATCCCGACATCTGGCGGGCGAGGACAAAACTCTGTTTTGTCCGGCGATGCCTGCGGGACGTTTGGCCTGGGCCCGGGTCAGATCGATGAGAGCGCAGAATCTGCTGCGCCTTAAAATGGGCAGACAGGAATGTCTGCTCGACGCCGATGGAAACCGAATTCCCGTTCTCCCTCTATCACAATGATCTGAGCGCCCTCACACCAGGACCGCAGCATTCGGCGGGGCGCATTGCGCCGCCTGAATTCGGCGACGATCTGGTGATTCCCGTGCCTGCCTCAGGCGCATTCCGCGTGATCGAACGCGGCCTGGGGAAATACATCGAAACAATCGGCGGTTTCAGTTCGATCAACCGGCTGATCGTCTGCGGCGACCCGCGCTGGATGAATTACCGCGTTCGCGTCGTTGTCACGCCGCTCGATTTTGAGAACGCCAGTCCCGGCGGAGCGCTCTGCGGCATCGTCGCACGCTATAGCGATCCTGAAAATTACATGGCCGTCATGCTGAGCATCGACTATCAGGTACGCCTGCTGCAACGCCGCGGCGGCGTCTTCGAACAGCTCGACGCAAAGCCACTTGAATACTGCCTGGGCCAGTCACTGACTCTGGCGCTGACTTTTGACGGCGACAAAGTAACGGGCATGGCCGGGCCATACGCGGGTGCGACTTTTGTGCGTGGAGTCACCACGCTGCCGAGCGGCAACGTTGGATTTATCTCAGACGTGCGCACGCGGCTTGGTCCGATCAACGTGGAATGCAAGGAAGACGAAGCGCGGCGAATGGGACTTGTGTAGCGCCGGAGTAGAATTCAAAAAATCGAAAATTAGAGGAGCCCAGCCATGAGCAAAGTGTACGGAAATTTTATCGGCGGGGAATGGGTTGCCTGCCAGTCGAAGAAAACCTTTGCCGATTACAATCCGGCGCACACCAAAGAAATCGTCGCCGAGTTCCAGGACTCGGGCGCGCCGGAAGTAAAGAGCGCCATCGATGCGGCCAGTGGAGCACTCGATGCCTGGGGCCGCATGCAGGCGCCCAAGCGCGCCGATTTTTTCCGCAAGGCCGCCGAAATTCTGCGCCGCCGCCGCGATGAAGCCGCCGACGCACTGACGCGCGAAGAAGGCAAGAACATCGGCGAGGCGCGCGGCGAGATCGATCGCGGCATCGCGCTGATGAGCTTTTACGCCGGGCAGTGGCCCGCGCTTGGCGGCGAGATGGTTCCCTCCTTTAATGAAGGCCGCATGCTCTACACGCTGCGCGTGCCGGTCGGCGTCGTGGCGCTGATCACGCCGTGGAATTTTCCGGCGGCGATCCCGATGTGGAAGACGCTGCCGGCGCTGCTCTGCGGAAATACGGTGGTGCTCAAACCCTCGTCGCTGGCGCCGCATTCCAGCGCGCTCTTTGCGGAAGTGCTCGCCGAAGCCGGCCTGCCCGCAGGCGTCTTCAACATGGTCACCGGCGGCGGCCGCGAAGTGGGCGACGTGCTGGTCTCCGATCCGCGCATCCGCGCCATCTCGTTCACCGGATCGCGCGAAGTCGGCAAGGCGATCATGCGCAAAGTCGCCGATCGCCTGATCCGCGTGGGCCTCGAGATGGGCGGAAAAAATCCGATGATCGTGATGGACGATGCCAATCTCGATCGCGCCGTCGAAGACACCGTCGTCGGCGCATTCTGGGCGGCTGGACATAAATGCACCGCGACCAGTCGAGCCATCGTCACTGAGAAAATCCACGATCAGTTCGTTGAGAAACTTGTCACGCGCACCAAGGCCCTGCGCATCGGCGACGGCATGGACCCGAAGACCGAAGTCTGTCCGGTGATCGACGAGAACCAGACGAAGAAAATTCTGGAGTACATCGAGATAGGCAAGAAGGAAGGCGCCAAACTGCTCTGCGGCGGCGAGCGGCTTAAAGGCGGCATCTACGACGAAGGCTGCTACGTCGCGCCGGCGGTCTTCGCTGGCCTCAGTCCCGATATGCGCACGGCTCAGGAGGAGATCTTCGGGCCGGTTGTCGGCGTGATCAAAGTCAAAGATTTCGACGAAGCGATGCGCGTGGCCAACAACATCGAGTTCGGACTATCCGCAAGCATCTCGACGCGCGACCTCAAGACGGCGCTCGAATTTGCACGCCGCAGCGAAGCGGGAATCGTGCACGTCAATTCCCCGACTGCGGGCTTGGAACTGCAGGCGCCATTTGGCGGATGCAAGGAATCGACCAGCGGCTACCGCGAAATGGGGAAGGTGGCGCTGGATTTCTATTCGCAGATCAAGACAGTTTACGTCGACGCCTGATTTTTGATAAACGGGTGGAGCAGGCATTCTTGCCTGCGCATTGCGGGCAGACAGGAATGTCTGCCCCACTTATTTACTCGCCTTCTTTGAATCCAAAGTATTCCATCCACTCTTCCATTTCGCGCGGAGTCAATGCGCCGTTGCTGAATTTGCGCGGGTCTTCGCCGCCGAGCGGGTCGGCGGCTTTGCGCATCGAGCGGCGCATCTCGCGAAGAAAATCGCGGCAGCCCTGGTGCTTTCCCTGCGCGCGCAGCACGTGGCGGATGATAAATTTATCGCTGGTGATGACGGTGTAGCCGCCGGGCTGCGGAGCGTCCTCGATCAGTTGAATGATCAGGTGGTCGGCTTCGCTGCGCGGGTCGGAGTAGAGAATCACGACGCGGCCCGATGCTTCGCGCTCGGTGCGCGGGCGGTGCGCGGCCTTTTGGGAGCCGTCGAAGACGAGGATGACTTCGTCGACGCCGCCACTGCGCGCAAAGCGGCTCATGATTTCCACGAGCATCTCTTTGACCGCGACGAAGCCGCGCGCATCGAACGTGTCGTGCAGTTTGTCGTCTTTAAAAATCAAATTGTATGCATCAACCACGTAGCGCATCGGCGTAGTTTGCGGGCGCGGGCGAAAGTTGCAAGCGAGGTATCCATTTGAATCCGTGCTTTTGCTCTGCTAAATTTTATGTGTCAGCCCCTTGGAGCCATAGTGAACGGCCACATCCAGAAAATTCCGCCGCCTGCCGATACTGTTCCGCGTGTCTGGACTTCGCTCGACCTGATCAAGTGGACCACCGATTACTTCAAGAAAAAAGGGATAGAGAGCCCGCGCCTGGAAGCCGAAATTCTGCTGGCCGAGGTGCTCGGCTGCGCGCGCATCCGCCTGTATGTGGATTTCGAAAAAGCGGTTGAGGCCGAAAAACTGGCGCGCTTCAAAGAGTTCGTCAAACGCCGCGCCGAAGGGCGCGAGCCGATTCAGTATATTGTCGGCCACTGTCAGTTCATCGATCTAAAGCTGGTTGTAAAACCCGGCGTACTGATCCCGCGCCCCGAAACAGAATTGCTCGCGGCGTGGGCATTGGAGCGCGCAAAAGCAGTGACCGGCGAACGCGTGCGCGTGCTCGATCTATGCACGGGAAGCGGATGCCTGGGGCTGTATCTTGCAGCAAAGGAACCGCGCGCGGACGTGGTCGCAACCGATATTTCCGCGGAAGCGCTGAGCATCGCTACGATCAATGCGCTCGCGCTGAAAGTTGAAGCGCGGTTGACGTTTGTATCCGGCGATCTTTACGCGCCGCTGGCGCCGGAGTTCAAATCGAGTTTCGATATTCTTGTCTCCAATCCGCCGTACATCGACCCCGCGCTGCGTTCGACGCTGCAACCGGAAGTCGAAAAGCACGAGCCGGTCGAGGCGCTCTTTGCCGACGAAGCGGGCCTGGCGGTGATCCGGCGATTGATCAATGCGGCCGCGGAGTGGCTCAAGCCGGGCGGCTGGCTGGGCATGGAATTTGGATCCGGACAGGCCAAAAGCGTTGAAGAGATCGCGACCGGCGCGGGCATGTTTGAGAGCATCGAGATCCGCGTCGACGACGCGAAGATTCCGCGCATGGTGCTGGCGAAGAAGAAAATAATTTAAAACTCGACACCGAATTTAAACTAAATAAATGATCATCGTCTCTCGTCTCGCTCCGTCGCCAACAGGCGTGCTCCATCTTGGAAACGTGCGCACATTTCTGTGGGCGTGGCTGTCGGCGCGGGCGCAGAATGGAAAGGTTATCCTGCGCATCGAGGATCTCGAAACGCGCGGCAAGCCGGGCGTCACCGAGCGCATGCTCGACGATTTGATCTGGCTGGGATTGGATTGGGACGAAGGGCCGCGCCTACCGCTCGACGCAAGCAGCGCCCCTTACATACAGAGCCAGCGCCGCGAAACTTACAAACAGGCGCATGCGCAGCTTGCGGCGGCTGGCGCGATTTATCCATGCACTTGCAGCCGCGCCGACATCGCGGCAGCGCAGAGCGCGCCGCACGAAGGTGACGTTGAGCCGCGTTATCCCGGCACCTGCCGCGGCAAATATGCGACGGAGCGCGATGCGCAGCTTGCGATCGGCGATTCTGCGCGGCAGCCGGCGTGGCGCTTGATTGTTCCGCCGGGCGAGGTGGCGTTCGATGATCTGCTTTATGGAATGCAACGCATCGACGTGGCGACGAGCGTCGGTGATTTTGTGGTCGCCAAGGCGCCGGATAATCCGGCGTATCAGCTCGCGGTCGCGGCCGACGACATCGCGATGGGCGTCAACGAAGTCGTGCGCGGCGACGACCTGATTCCCAGCACGGCGCGGCAGATGCTCATCTATAGAGCGCTGGGCGCGGCGGACACGATTCCGCGCTACGGGCATGTGCCGCTGGTTGTCGGGCCGGATGGAAAACGACTGGCCAAACGCCACGGCGACGCGCGCATCAGTTCGTTTCGCGAGCGCGGATTGAGCGCGCGGAGAATCATCGGCGTGCTGGCGCGCTGGTCGGGGCTGCATGTTTCGGGCGACGTCAGTGCGAAAGAATTATTGCCTCTATGGTCGTGGAAGGCCGTCAGCAAAGAGCGCGTGATCCTGACGCCAGAGCGGCTTGCTGAGTTCACGTAATGGAGTTTTGAGCATGTTTTTGAGAGGGTGAAAAAGAGGGTGTGCGCGGGTGCGCGAGGGCAAAGTCGGCGCGACACTTCGTGATCGCGGCACCCTTAACTGCGGGCGACGTAGTCCAGAAATCAGGTTGCAGTATCCGAATATCGGAGTAGGAAAACGATGCTGGCGGGTATGCAAAAATAATCCTAATATTTTGAATTTTGAATGCAATAAAAGGGCGGCTTCTTCGTCATACTCTTTGATGAATATTAGGTGGTGCATTGCACGTGTGCAAAAAGTTTTGAACGAAGGACGCTGGAGGTGAGTTTAAAATCGTATAAAGCGCACGTAGTGCAGTTCGGAACTGATTTTTGTGGAGCAGGTTCGACTCGTAAACTGGAAGGTTGCGTTACTGCGTATCGTGCACTTTTGGACAGGTCCTTTTGGATGAACACGCAGGCAGGATGCCTGCGGTACGGCTGGGTTGATTACTCATGCGAATGCGGGCGGTCGCGAGTGCGTTGAACTGTGCGCTCTTGCAACTTAGACTGTTGCTTTCCTTCTGGAGTGTTCACTAAATGAATGTTTACAACATTACCGAGCTGATGGGCGACGGGATCGCCGATGAGCTTTCCAAGTCTGTGCACACGGTCATCGCCGCGTTGCCGCTGAAGCTGGAGATTGAGCAGATCGATCTGTCGCTCGAGGAGCGGCGCAAGGATAACAAGGGTTGCTACGAGCGCGCGTTTACCAGCATGTCGCGCACGGCGGCGACGTTGAAATATCCGACGGTCACGGAGACCGAGAGCCCCAACAAAGTGCTGCGCGAGCGTTGCAAGTTTTCGGTAATCCACCGGCCGTGCGTGAGCATTCCAGGCGTGCCGACGAATTTTAAGAAGCCGATCGATATCGATATCGTGCGCGTTGCCACCGGCGGAACATACGACGATGCCGGACGGCGGATTGGATTGCACTCGGCTGTATCGGTGCGCGTGATTGAGAAGCTACCTTGCAGGCTCGCGGCACAGTACGCGTATCAGCTTGCCGGAAAGCGCGGACGGACGGTGATCAGTTCGTCGAAGTACACAATCCAGAAAGCGACGGATGGACTTTTTGAAGAGGCGGTCGACGAGGTGGCGCGGCAGTATCAATTTATCAAGCATGAACGGGTACTGTTCGATGCACTGCTGGCGAAATTGACGATGCAGCCCGAGAGCGTGCAGGTGGTGGTCTGCCCCAACGAGTACGGCGATTTTCTCAGCGACGCGGCGGCGGGATTGATCGGCAGCCTGGGCCTGGCCGACAGCGCAAATTATTCGTACAGAGAGGATGGCAGCGTCCACCTGGCCATGTTCGATCCGGCCGGCGGAACGGCTCCGGATATCGCGGGCAAGAATCTGGCCAACCCAACGGCGGCGCTCTTCGCGCTCAGTACGATGCTGATTTTTCTGGGCGAGGTCGAGGTTGGCGGCAGAGTTAAGGCTGCGGTTTTGAAGTGTCTCGAAGAGGGAAAACGCACGAAGGATCTGGGCGGTTCGCTGGGGACGGATGCGTTTACGGGGGCGGTGGCTGAGCTATTAAAGGGCGCGGCAAAATAAAGACGTTGATACACGCTAATCATTCTGTTGTGCGTGTACGTTTTATTTTGAAGCGGATTTAGATTTCGAAACGGCGCGACTGAGCGCGGCGGGCGCTTCGGCAGGGGCGGGAATTTTCGATGCTTGCGTTGCTGCTGGCGGCGGTTGATGAGCGCGCATGATTTGTTGCTGCATCGATTGCTGTGTGCCGGCGGTGGCGGCGAGTACTTTTGCGGTGACGCCGCAGCCGGAATCGGAGTATGGCAAATCCGCGGGGGGGCGCGTATTTAAGCGGGCTCGAACGGACGGATCGGCGCGGCGATCGACGAGGCGCAATTCGATCTCTTCCGGCAAGGCGGTGCCGTACCAGTTTTCGCCGATGAGCAGTTCGAGGTCTTTGCCTTTTGACACCGGCATGGCTCGAATGTGGGCGCCTTTCGTGCCGATGAAATGATTCTGTTCGATGACCAGTCGCGCCTGCCCGGGATTGCTTCCCAGGACGATGCCTTCTCGGCAGCGCTCGAAGATTGTTCTGCGTACCAAGAGTGACCAGGGGCCGTTGTTGTAGGTCGCGAAAATACCACCGCATTCGCGAAGCGTGCAATGCGTAAAGAGCGCGCCGCCGGCGGCGACGGCGTAGTGCGGCAGTTTCTGAAATTCGCAGTTTGTCCAGAGGCAGAGCCCGCCGGATTGGACGATGCCGATGCCTTTTAATTTCGCGCCATCGAAGTGGCTCTGGCGCGAGCCGTAAAGAAGGAACATGGCGTCGGCGGTTTCCTGATTGAGGAACTCCACAGGGTTTCCGGTCACGCCTTCGCAGATCAGCGAGCCCCAGACGGTGAGCACCGCATTTTTGGAGGGATCGGGCGTGCTAGATTGGGCAGGCGGTAAAAGCGACGGGTCGGCGGCCAGATGCAGCATTGTTCCGGCTCGCAGGCGCAGCGTGGCGCCTTCGAGAATGACGTAACTGCCGCTGATCAGTACCGGCGAATTTTCAGGGCCCAGTTCGAGATTTTTTTCGAGCACTCCGCTGAGCACCGTGCAATAGGACTTGTTTCGATTGATCGAAGCGGCGGGGCCGGGTGCAGGCGCGCTTCGCCGGGGGGCGGGCGGCGCGCTGACTGAAGGCAATGCAACGATCTCGGCGCGAAGCAACGGTTCGAGCGGGAGGGTTTCGGTCGACGTTTGAGGCAACAACGACTCGTCCTGCGCGGCTCCGCAGAGACAGACTGTTGCAAGGATAAAAGTGCTCAATCTGATGACACGCATGCGCAAACACGAAAGAGGGTTGGCGCCGGTCCAACGGCTGGACCAGTCTCTCTCGTTTGAATCGTCTGCTTTGGCGCCGGTCTAAAGAAAAAAACGGGTTATTGAGTTCGAGTGGTTAAAGGAGAGAAGAAAATTGAAACGATTGGTTCAACTTTCTTTCCTCCTCACCGAACTCATTATTGCAAATCGCGCATGGCGTCTTCAATTGCGGAGGCATATTCCTTGGGGAGCACGCCGGGTTCCATCATCGTTTCTTCGACTTCGATGCGCTGCTTGGTTTTGCCCTCAAGCGCGGCGGCCAGCATTGAACAGCAGTGCGAGAGCTGGGCCATGCAGGCGGTCATGGTCTGCCATTCTTCCAGGCCCACGGGGCGCTCGCGCGATGCATCATGCAGAATCTGAGAGGCGCAATGGACACGAAAAACGGCGAGTTCCAAGGTGGATTTCATAGCATTGCCTTTCGAGGACTTTCACTCAACATAGTCAGAGCAGCCTCCACATTGGGAGCACTGTGCAGCACGTCGCGAAGGTTCAACAAGTCGAGAACGTCTCGAACGCCCGGTGTCGGTTGCACCAGAACCAGGAGGCCCTGCTTCTCCTGTGCCTGAAGATAGGCGTTCATCAGCACGCCGGCGCCGGCGGAGGAGATATATTTCACGCCTGAAAGTACCATGATGATGTCAATGGCGCCGCCGGCAAAGGCCTGATTGATCGCCGTTTCGACCTGATCAAAAGTATGGACGTTAATGGAGCCACGGACACTGAAAAGAACGATTTTTCCGGAGTGCAGCACTTCAGTCGTGATTTCGAAGGGCTCTTTCATAAAAACACTCCTGGCTGCCTCACTGGCGCGGCATGCAGCAGCGGCGGTATTGAAATGCGTCACAAACATACAAAGGACCTTCGCACACGTGCTGGAGAACTTGCAGACGCAACTACTTTGCCCAGTCAGCGAAAATTCGCAAGCGAGCTCTACAAAAAGGACGCATGTGCCAATATGACTTTAAGGAAAAAGATTACCTTTTACGATTCCTTTTCAGTGGTACAAGGGGCTCGAACATTTTATTTTAATGAGTCGCGCGTTGTGAAAGTGAAAGAGGAATACGCCCCAACAGCCGGTCGTATTCCTCTTTCACTTCATACCAATGCGCGACTTAACCGAGGAGACTTTGTGGCGCGACGCAGATCCGTGCCGACACGCTATGTGGTGCAGGCCGTGGTTCGCCGCGGCAACTCTTTTCTGCTCGTTTTAGAACGCAAAGACAACAAGTGGCATCTGCCGACGGGGCGCGTTGAACACAACGAGAGCCTCTTCGACGCCGCCTGCCGCGAGACACTCGAAGAATCCGGAATCAAAATCAGACTTGATGGAATCCTGCGCATCACACGCAGCCTGCGGCGGCGCGGCGTGGCGCGGGTCTCGGTGGTTTTTTTGGCCAGCCCGTTGGACAACAAGCCGCCCAAGATTACACCCGACAGCGAGTCGCTCGGCGCTGCGTGGGTGACGTTGAGCGAGATTGCCGACCTGCCACTGCGCCTCGAATCGACGCGCGACCTGCTCGAAAGCGTCTCCGCAGGACGGCCGGTTTATCCGCTGGATTTGATTTATGAATGGGAGATCAGGTAATGCATCAGACCATCTTGCGGTACTCGGCAATAATTCCGACGGCCAGCCAGCCCAGCAGCGCAATGAATCCCCACAGCAGCGCCCAGCCACGCGTCTTCTGCTCGGAGTCCCAGCGGAAAAGTTTCGCGCCGGCAAGGCAGGCGGACGCGCCGATCAGGCCCAGGGCAAAGATCTCGAAGCTGGCGGCGGACAATCCTATCGGCACCGGGCGCGTTAACTTGCTCGGATCGAGGATGCAGAGCCGCATGATCTCCACGGCATATCGCCCAGGCAGAAACACCGAGACGTGCTTGGCCCACAGGGGCAGCATGCGCCAATCGATGCCCACTCCGCCGACGATAATCATCGGCAGAAAAATCATCTGCCCGATTGCTTGCACCGCCGACGCCGTGCGCGCGACCATCGCGATCACCAGGCCCATTCCCAGGAATGCAAACGAGACCAGCGTGAACGCGGCTAACAGTTGAAGCGGACTCGCCGGCCATTCAGTTTTAAAGATCAGACGCGCTAGTGCGATCTGCAGCAACGCCGACGAGAGCATGATTAAAAAACGCGTGATCATCACGCTTGCAATCAGAGTCACTGTCGAGACCGGCGCCAAGCGGTAGCGCCGCCACACGCCGCGCTCGCGGTCGCTGACGATCGAGACGGGCATTCCGAAGCAGGCGCCGCCGAGGGCCGTGATGGTCAGCACCTGCGCCAGTTCCAGCGCATCGACGGTCTTTCCGAAGATGCTACCGAATGCAAAAAGGGAGATGATCGGTACGCCATAACCAAAAACGAGCGCCTGCTTGTTTCGATGATTCAGGCGTAACGTAGTCAATAGATGAGTGAGAAAACCGTGCATTCGTTCTTAATCCCGCAGCCGCCGGCCTGTCAATTCGATGAACACATCTTCCAGCGAGGGCTGCTTGATATGCAAATCGAGCAACTCGTTTTTCTCCGCTTCCAGCATCTTGACCAGATCGATGATTGTCTCGCCGACCTTGCGCGTGCTGATCTGGCTGCCGCGCGAACCGTTGGCGTTCTCGATCGCTTCGACGACTCCGTGCAGGCCGCGCAGCCGTTCGAGGTTCAGCGGGCAAACCGTGTTGACCACGATGCGCGGCAGCGCTTTTGCCTTTGAGATCAGTTCGGCCGGCGTACCGAGCGCGATGATTTTTCCCTGGTCGATGATGGCGATGCGATCGCAGAGCAGTTCGGCTTCCTCAATGTAATGCGTGGTCAGCAGCACGCTGCGTCCGTCGCTGCGCATCGCCTTGATCGCGTCATGCAGCTCGCGCCGCGACTGCGGGTCGAGCCCCGCCGTGGGCTCGTCGAGCAGCAGAAATTCAGGTTCGTTGATCAGCGCCAGCGCCAGCCCCAGGCGCTGCCGCTGCCCGCCAGAGAGGCTATCGAAGTACGCGTCGGCTTTCTCATTTAGTGAGAAACGATTGAGCAGCGTCGGTACGTCCGCAGGCTTGCGATAAAAACTGGCGAAGAGCTTAAGCGCCTCGCGCGGCGTGATTTTATCCTGCAGCGCCGTGTTCTGAAGCTGCGCGCCGATGCGCTCTTTCACTTCACGGCGATTGCGGCGCGCGTCGAGGCCGCTGATCTCGATCGACCCGCCGTCCGGGTCGCGCAGCCCGATCACACATTCCAGCGTCGTGGTTTTTCCCGCACCGTTGGGCCCGAGCATTCCGAAAATCTCCCCGCGCGCGATCTCGAAGCTGACGCCGCGCACGGCTTGCAATGCGCCGTAGCTTTTGATGAGATCGCGAACAATGACTTGAGATGGCATGACCGCAAGCTAACAAAAGAGACGGCGTGGTTCAACCGGGTTGTCTGTTCTCCCGTTGCAATAGTCGAATCTTTGTTGGTTCGCGTGGTCAAAGAGACAACCACGGCGGAAATTGTCCGGTGGTTGGGACTTTTCCGTTGTGGCTTTCACAACGCGCGAACCAATAACGCTATTGCCCGTGGAAGACGCCTGCTATACTGACTTTGGTTTTCGAGGATCTATCATGCAGACGCTGGTGCCACGCCCCAAATCGACCGCTTATCCCACCGGCCGCTTGATTAGCGGCGAAGAATTGCTCGACCATCCCGAATGGGGTCACTGCGAACTGGTTCGCGGAAAGGTTGTGCCCGTGAGTCCACCGCGCTTTGAACACGGTTTCGTCACCAACTGGCTTGCGTTCAAAATAACCGCCTTTGTGACGAGACAAAGGCTCGGCAAAGTGACCGTCGCCGACGCTGGAATTTACACGGCGCGCAATCCCGACACCGTGCGCGGCCCGGACGTGGCGTATTTCAGCAAGGAGCGACTGAAAAAGGAGCGAAGGCCCGTGGGCTATTCCACGGTCGCTCCGGACCTGTGCGTGGAGATCGTTTCACCCCGCGACCGCTGGAGCGATATAACGGAAAAAGTGAATGAATACCTGGCCATCGGCGTGCGCCTGGTGTGGGTGATCGATCCGGCGCGACGCAAGGCGCATGTCTACGCGCCCAAGATGCCGCCGCAGGTTCTGCAGGGCAAAGAGAAGCTGGACAGAGAGACGGTTCTGCCGGGATTCAAGCTGTCGATTGAGGAGCTATTCTCAGAATTGGATTAAACGCTGGAATGCTCCTTCACACCCGCCCTTATCACCCGCGCAGGCGCGGGCAAGCTCAAGGAGAGACCGCATGATTCTGCAGGAAGAACAGGCCGACTTGACCACAACAACCGGACCGATGCGCACGTACATCTACCGCCCGGTCGCGCCGGGACGCTATCCGGGATTGCTCCTCTTCTCCGAAATCTTCCAGCGCACTGCGCCCATCAAGCGCATGGCGGCCATATTCGCGGGCCATGGTTTTGTCGTCGCTGTGCCAGAGATTTTCCACGAGTTCGAAAAGCCCGGCGCGGAGCTGGCTTACGATCAGGCCGGCGCCGACCGCGGCAACCACTGCAAGATCACCAAGACGATCGCTTCGTACGATAGCGATTCGCGCGCGACGATCGACTTCCTGAAAACGTATCCGCATTGCAACGGCAGGATCGGCAGCATGGGCGTCTGCATCGGCGGCCATCTCTCGTTCCGCGCCTGCATGAATCCGGAGATTCTCGCGGGAGCCTGCCTGTACCCGACCGACATCCACAAGCGCAGCTTGGGCGAGGGTCTGCACGACAATTCGCTCGACCGCATCCCCGAGATCAAAGGCGAGATCATGATGATCTTCGGGCGCCAGGACCCGCACGTTTCGACAGAGGGCCGCGTGCTGATCAATGCAGCGATGGCAAAAGCCGGAAGCAACTTCACCTGGCACGAATTCAACGCCGCTCACGCCTTCATGCGCGACGAAGGCCCGCGCTACGATCCCGCGCTGGCATTGCAGTGCTACAAATTGGTGATCGATCTCTTCAAACGCAAACTGGGTGACGGCGACGTAAATGTGTAATGAAACGTAAAGCGTAAAACGTAAAGGGACGCTCCGACCGCGCCGTTGCCCCTTACGTTTTACGTTTCACGTTTTACTTTTTATGCAAATCATTCCAAGGCGCCTCGGTGAACACATCGATGGTCCCGATGCCTTTCTCCGCCTTGCACGGGCCCAAGATCGCCATGATCTTCGCTGGCGCTTTGCTCCGGTTGTAGGTGG
>Ga0105047_10003672_pt1 | contig 26991 bp, 31 predicted proteins | sample MAT04_FD_78384 | JGI IMG/M metagenome (GOLD analysis project Ga0105047, IMG submission 78384) | Freshwater microbial communities from Lake Fryxell liftoff mats and glacier meltwater in Antarctica - MAT-04 (megahit assembly) | ecosystem: Environmental > Aquatic > Freshwater > Ice > Liftoff... | reverse complement strand
CCGTGCTCACCGAGCTCCAAGAGTCATTGGTCGGGCTCCTGGTCGATGCGCTGCCGCCGGTCCGTGACACCGGCTCGGTCTAGGCTCGCCCCGTGAACGACGCACCGATCGGCATCTTCGACTCCGGTGTGGGGGGCCTGACCGTCGCTCGCGCCGTGCTGGACCAGCTGCCGCACGAGGCGATCCTCTACATCGGTGACACGGCCAACGGTCCGTACGGCCCCAAGCCGTTGGCCGCGGTACGTGCCCATGCGCTCGAGGTGATGGACGACCTCGTCGACGCCGGCGTCAAGATGCTCGTCATCGCGTGCAACACCGCCTCGGCCGCCGTGCTGCGCGACGCGCGTGAGCGGTACACCCAACGCCGCGGCCTGCCGGTCGTCGAGGTCATCCTGCCCGCCGCCCGGCGCGCCGCTGCCGCGACCCGGACCGGGCGGGTCGGCGTCATCGGTACCCGGGCGACGGTCGAGTCGCGGGCCTACGACGACGCTCTCGAGGCCGCCCAGGGCGTGAGCGTCACCTCGCAGGCCTGCCCGCAGTTCGTCGAGCTCGTCGAGACCGGCCGCACGTCCGGGCCGGAGGTGCTCGCCATCGCCCGGTCATCCCTCGCCCACATCCAGGCAGCCGACGTCGACACCCTCGTGCTGGGCTGTACCCACTACCCGCTGCTCACCGGGGTGATCAGCTACGTCATGGGGGAGGGGGTGACACTGGTGTCGAGCGCAGAGGAGACGGCCAAGGACGTCTACCGCACGCTCGTGGCCCATGGGCTGGAGCGCGACCCGTCGCTGGGGCCACCGCAGCACCGGTTCGTCGCCACGGGTGATGCGGCGGCCTTCGCAACGCTGGCCCGCAGGTTCCTCGGCCCGGAGGTCGCCGCGGTCGAGCACTCCTCGAGCCTGCGGTGACATGCGCCTGACCGTCGTCGGCTGCGCCGGGTCGTTCCCCGGGCCGACCTCCGCCGCCTCCTGCTACCTCGTCCAGGCCCTGGACGCCGCCGGGCGCACCTGGAACGTGCTGCTCGACCTGGGCAGCGGGGCGCTGGGCGCGCTCCAGCAGCACCTCGACCCCGGGGACGTCGACGCGGTGGCGCTGTCCCACCTGCACCCCGACCACATGGCCGACCTGTGCGGGCTGTACGTGTACCTGCGGTACCGGCCCGATCGTCGGCCCCGTGGGCGGGTCGGACCGCTGCCGGTCCACGGCCCCTTCGGGACAGCCTCGCGGCTCGGCGAGGCCTACGGGCTGGAGCCCGGGGAGACCATGGCGGGGCAGCTGTCGGTGCACACCTGGCAGGCGGGCTACCCAGTGCGGGTCGGACCCCTGGAGATCACCCCGCTGGCGGTGCGCCACCCGGTCCCGGCCTACGGGATGCGCGTGCGCGGCCCAGCCGAGGACGACCCGTCGCGGCTCGTGACGCTCGCCTACACCGGCGACACCGACGAGTGCCCCGGTCTCGACGAGCTGGCGCTCGGGGCGGACGTGCTGCTCGCCGAGGCGTCGTTCGTCGAGGGGCGCGACGACGCTGTCCGCAGCATCCACCTCACCGGCCGGCGTGCGGGCGAGGCCGCTGCCCGTGGCGGCGCCGGCACCCTCGTCCTCACCCACATCCCGGCGTGGAATCCGCAGGACGCCGCCCTCGCCGAGGCCCAGGACGTCTACGACGGCCCTGTCCTCGCCGCCCGCCCCGGCCTCGTCCTCCACCTCTGACGGCCAACCAGCGGCGGACGGCGAACTCCTGGACTTCGCACTCCGGACAGCTGTTCGCCGAACGCGGGGTGGGCGCACACGGGCGCCCCGGGTGTGGTCGGGCTGGCCTAGGGTCGTGGCATGACCACCTCCTCCACCTCCGCCCTCGTGCGCGGCGACGGCCGCCGCGCCGACGAGCTGCGCCCCGTGACGATCACCCGCAGCTGGCTCGACGAGGCCGAGGGCAGCGTGCTCGTCGAGTTCGGCCGCACCCGGGTGCTGTGCGTCGCCTCGTTCACCGAAGGCGTCCCGCGCTGGCGCAAGGGCAGCGGCAAGGGCTGGGTGACCGCCGAGTACGCGATGCTGCCGCGGGCCACGTCCACCCGCAGCGACCGCGAGTCCGTCCGTGGACGCATCGGCGGGCGCACGCACGAGATCTCCCGCCTCATCGGCCGGTCCCTGCGCGCGATCATCGACGTTCAGGCGCTGGGCGAGAACACCGTCGTCCTGGACTGCGACGTCCTGCAGGCCGACGGCGGCACCCGCACGGCGGCGATCACCGGCGCCTACGTCGCGCTCGCCGACGCGGTCGCCTGGGGACGGCGCACCGGCAAGATCGGTGGCACCAGCCCCGTCCTGACCGACTCGGTCGCGGCCGTGAGCGTCGGCATCATCGACGGCACGGCCATGCTCGACCTGCCGTACGTCGAGGACGTCCGCGCCGAGACGGACATGAACGTCGTCGTCACCGGCCGGGGCAAGTTCGTCGAGGTGCAGGGCACCGCGGAGCAGACCGCCTTCGACCGGGCCGAGCTCGACACGCTCCTGGACCTGGCCGTCGGCGGGATCGCCCGGCTCACCCAGCTCCAGGCGGAGGCCTTGGCCCAGGACCCGCAGCGGCGATGAGCCCGCGCCTGGTCCTGGCGACGCACAACGCGCACAAGCTCGCCGAGCTGCGCGCCATCCTCGCGGTCGTGCCCGGCCTCGACCCCGCCGACATCGTCACCGCCGGCGACCTCGGTGCTCCCGAGCCGGTCGAGGACGAGGTGACCTTCGCCGGCAACGCCCTGCTCAAGGCGCGCGCGCTGGCGCACGCCACGGGCCTGCCCGCGGTCGCGGACGACTCGGGCCTTGCCGTCGACGTGCTCGGCGGCGCACCGGGGATCTTCTCGGCGCGCTGGGCCGGTCGGCACGGGGACGACGCCGCCAACCTCACCCTCTTGCTCGCCCAGCTTGCCGACGTCCCGGCCGAGCACCGCGGCGCGCAGTTCGTCTGCGCCGCGGCCCTGGTAACACCGGACGGGTACGAGCATGTCGAGACGGGGGTGCTGCGGGGACGCCTGGCGACGACGCCGCGCGGTACCGGCGGGTTCGGCTACGACCCCGTGCTGGTCGCCGACCGGCAGCCCGGACGGGCCGCCGGCGGCCCGCTGACCTGCGCCGAGCTGACAGGTGCGGAGAAGAACGCCATCTCCCACCGCGGGCAGGCGTTCCGCGCGCTCGCCCCCCTCATCGCGGCGAGGCTGTCCTGACGGGCGTGCCCCTGGACCCCGGCGGCCCCGGACCGTCCGGCCCGGTGCACCTGGGTGTGCGTGACCTCGTCGTCGGGTTCCCGGGCCGCGCGGTGCTGTCCGGCGTCACCTTCGCCGCGGGCGCCGGGGACCGGATCGGACTGGTCGGCGAGAACGGCACCGGCAAGACGACGCTGCTGCGTGTGCTGGGCGGCGAGCTGGCCGCGACCAGCGGCACGGTGAGCGTGCGCGGCAGCGTGGCGACCGTCCGTCAGGACCTGGAGGCGGCACCGTCGACCACCGTCGGCGACCTCGTCGACGACGCGCTCGCGCCCGTCCGGGAGGTCGCCACGCGGTACGCCGAGGCGCTGGACGCGCTGAGCTCCCTCGCGGCGGGCGACGACGGTCACGGTGCCGCGGCGGAGCGGCTCACCCGGGCGCTCGCCGAGGCGGAGCGGGCACAGGTCTGGGACGCCGACCGGCGGGCCGATGAGGCGCTGAGCCGGTTCGGCGCGCCGCGAGACCCCGCCCGCCCGTTGGCGACGCTGTCCGTCGGCGAGCGCTATCGCGCGCGGCTGGCCTGCACCATCGCCGGCAGGGCCGACATCCTGCTGCTCGACGAGCCGACCAACCACCTGGACGCCGAGGGCATCGACTACCTCACGGCCCGGTTGCAGGCCTGGCCCGGGGCCGTGGTCATCGTCACCCACGACCGGCGGCTGCTCGACGACGTCATGACGGCCATCCTCGACCTCGACCCGTCGGTCGACGGCCGGCCGGTGCTCTACGGGGAGTCGAGCTACGCCGCCTACCGGTTCGCGCGGGCGGCGGCGCTGCGCCGCTGGCGCGCCCGCTACGCCGCCGAGCGCCAGCGGGCCGCCACCCTGGCCCGCCGCCTCGACGACGCGTACGAGGGGCTGTCCGACGAGTGGCGTCCACCCAAGGGGAGTCAGACCCACCGCCGGGCGACCCGCGCCCGGACCCACGTCAAGGCCGCCGACCGCCTGGTCCAGCGACTCGAGGCCGACGCCGTCGAGGTGCCGGTGCCGCCTCCGGTGCTGGCGTTCCCCGACCTGCCGTCCCTGCCCCCGGGCGACGACGGCGGCCACCCGCTGCTCGAGGTCCGCGGCGCCCACGTCCCGGGGCGTCTGGACCTGCCGGGCGTCCGGGTCGACCTGCCAGCCTGCGGGCGGCTGCTGGTCACCGGGCCGAACGGGTCGGGCAAGTCGACCCTCCTGGCCGTGCTCGCCGGGCGCCTGGAGCCGGCCCGGGGGATGCGGCGTCAGGCGTCGGGGGTGCGGTTCAGCCTGCTCGCCCAGGACGACGGCCCCGGGTCACGCGTCACGGACGGGCGCACCGGGTTCGAGACCTATGCCGCTCATGCCCTCGAGATGCTCGCCGCGGGCCGGTTGGACCCCCAGCGGCTGGTCCCGGTCGCCGCCCTCGGCGTGCTCAGCGAGGAGGATCTCGACCGGCCGCTGAGGGAGCTGTCGGTGGGTCAGCGACGCCGGTTCGACCTGGCGTGCGCCCTGCTCGCCGCCCCGCACGTGCTGCTGCTCGACGAGCCGACCAACCACCTGTCGGTCACCCTGGTGGACGAGCTGACGGCCGCGCTGGGCACGACCGGCTCCGCCGTCGTCGTCGCCACGCACGACCGGGCGTTGCGGGCCGACCTGGCCGGCTGGCCGGAGCTCGCCTTGGGCTGAGGCTCTCAGCCCGACGGGGTCGACGGGCTCGCGGCCGTCGCCGGCCGAGCCCCGCTCGGCGCAGCCGGCAACACCCGCTCGAGCAGCTGCGCGCCGCCTCCCAGCACCAGGAACACCGCCGCGACGACCGCCGTGTTGACCAGGGCGGCCGGGTACCCGATCACGGTGACGTCGAGGAAGGGATACGGGTACCAGTCGAGGACGGCACCGCGCGCGAAGGTGCACGCGATCTAGACCATCGGGTAGGCCACCGCCCACAGCGCGGTGACCCGGTCGATCCTCGGTCGCGGGCCGGTGAGGAGCCAGGCGAGCAGCGCGCCGATCGGCACCGCGGTGTGCAGCAGAAGGTTGGACAGCTCGCCGGCGGGGGTGAGGTCTGCGACGCCCGTGAGCACGGCGTGGTAGACGATCCCGGTCACCACGATGCACAGCAGCCCGTCGAGCCGGGCCACCCGGAACACCCGGCCGTCGCGGTCCGGCCGGACCGCGAGCAGCGCCGAGGTGACTCCGAGGAGGATGTTGGACTGGATGGTGAAGTAGCTGAAGAGCCGGGTCAGGCGCTCGGCCTTCGTGCCGGCGATGCCAGGACCCTGGCGGAACGCCGTCCACGGCTCCAACGCGATCGCGCCGAGGACCAACAGGGCGACGACGGCGTGCGGCACCCGGGCCGCGCGCGCGCTCGCCGACGACTGCCTCACCCGAGGCGTCCCACGTGGGCCATCGCCTGGCGCAGCAGGTAGCCGTGCCCGCCGGTCATCTCCACCTGGACCTGCTCGCCGCAGGCCTCCTCCGGGGTCAGCCAGGCCAGCTCGAGGGCGTTCCGCTGCGGCTGGCAGTCGCCCGAGACGGGCACGACGTAGGCGAGCGCCACCGCGTGCTGGCGCGCGTCGTGGTACGGCGTCACCCCCGGGGTGGGGAAGTACTCCGCGACCGTGAACGGCTGCGGGCTGGCCGGGACGTGCGGCAGCGCCATCGGGCCGAGGTCCTTCTCCAGGTGACGCAGCAGGGCGTCGCGCACGCGCTCGTGGAAGAGCACCCGGCCCGAGACGAGCGCCCGGGTGATCGCGCCGGCGCCGTTGACGCGCAGCAGAAGGCCGACGGCCACGACGTCGCCGCTCTCGTCGACCCGTACGGGGACGGCGTCGACGTAGAGCACCGGCAGGTGGGCGCGGGCCGCGGCGAGGTCGTTCTCGCTCAACCAGCCGTCCGGCTGGGAGGAGTGCGGGTAGTCGGCGGTCTCGGTCATGGACGCGAGCCTAGGGGAGGCCCCGACCTGCGCCACCGCGGGGTGTGCGGGAATACCCGCCGGGGTGTGCTGTTGACATCGACGAATCGCAGCGGACCACCGAGAGGACCATCCATGCCGACCGTCGAGCTCACCGAGGCCGCGTTCGAGGAGACCATCACCAGCAGCGACATCGTGCTCGTCGACTTCTGGGCAGCGTGGTGCGGTCCTTGCCGCCAGTTCGGTCCGGTCTTCGAGGCCTCGTCCGAGGTTCACCCCGACGTCGTCCACGCCAAGGTCGACACCGAGGCGGAGCAGGGGCTGGCCGCTGCCGCCGGCATCACCTCGATCCCCACCCTCATGGCGTTCCGCGAGGGCATCCTCGTCTTCGCCCAGCCGGGCGCCCTGCCCGCGCCGGCGCTGGAGCAGGTGCTGCAGGCTGTCAAGGGGCTGGACATGGACGACGTGCGTCGCCAGGTCGCCGAGCACGACGAGGGCCACGACCACGAGGGGCACGACCACGAGGGCCACGACCACTGACGCTGCCGGCCGCCCGACGTCGCCCGATGAAGGTGCGCGAGGCGGGAGTCGAACCCGCACGCCCGTGGGCACCAGGACCTAAACCTGGCGCGTCTGCCTGTTCCGCCACTCGCGCGTTGGCCCGAGCCTAGAGGACCGTGAACTGCTCCACGCGGTCGTCGTGGGCCCGGCTTCAGGCCAGGCCGAGGGCCGTGCGCAGCGAGGCGACATGGCCGGTGGCCTTGACGTTGTAGCGCGCCAGCTCCACCAGACCGTCCGCCCCGACCACGATCGTCGAGCGGATCACCCCGACCACCTCCTTGCCGTAGAGCATCTTGCTCCCGTAGGCCGCGTAGGCCTCGAGCACGGAGCGGTCTGCGTCGGAGGCCAGCGGGTAGGTCAACCCTTCGGCAGCGGCAAACTGCGCGAGCTTCGCCGGAGCGTCGGGCGAGATACCCAGGACCGCGTACCCGGCCGCCTGCAGGGCCGCGTAGGAGTCGTTGAAGTCGCACGCCTCGCGGGTGCACCCCGGTGTCATCGCCGCCGGGAAGAAGAACAGGACAACCTTCTCCCTGCGCAGCGCCGACAGGGTCACCGACCCACCGTCGGCCGTCGGCAGGGTGAAGTCTGGGGCGAGGTCGCCGACGGCGAGGCGTGGCATGGGACTCCTTCAGGCGGGTGGCTCAGCCTACCCAGTACGGTCGGGACGTGGCCTCGACCGACCGACCGACCCCGACCCCCGACGACCGCCCACCGGTGCGCATGCTGCACGACCGCGTCCTGGTCCGGCTGGACGCCGAGTCCGCCGAGCGGCTGTCGTCGTCCGGAATCGTCATCCCCGCCACGGCGAGCGTCGGCAAGCGGTTGGCCTGGGGTGTCGTCGTGGCCACCGGCGAGCACGTCCGCCAGGTAGCGCTCGGCGACCGCGTCCTGTTCGACCCCGAGGACCGTGCCGAGGTCGAGCTCGGTGCGCTCACGTACCTGCTGCTGCGGGAGCGTGACATCCACGGGGTGGCCGAGCCGCTCTCGGCCGGGGAGGGCACGGGCCTGTACCTGTGAGCCGACGCGCCGGGGCTTGTGCCGCTGCGTCGGCTCAGAGATGATCGGCGCGGCCCGCTGACGTTGCGGTCCGGGCCGGCGGATGATGCAGTGTCCGTGGTCGTGCAGTCGAGGATGTGGAGAGGTGGACGTGGACGTCACCCCGCGTGAGGACGAGCCGTCGGTCACGGCGCTGGAGTCCGACCCCGCCGTCCTCGAGGCGATCGAGGAGGCCGACGCCGAGGCGTCGGCCGAGGTGATGCACCTGCTCGAGGAGGGTGTTCCACTCACGCTGCTCGCCGACCTGGCCAGCCCCGACGGCCCCGAGTCGCCGGCGATCCTCGCCGCGGAGGGCCTGCCAGCGGACTCCTGGTGGGTCCACGCCGAGGCCCCGACCCAGGACGCGGACGAGGCGCCCGACGACGAGCCCGCCACCGACGGCTGACCACGCCGCCGGCGCACCGGGCCCGCCGGCGTCCGGGTGAGACTCGGTTTCGCCGCACCCAGGGGCCGGTGGTAGCCTCGTGCACCGCGCGCCATTAGCTCAATTGGCAGAGCAGCTGACTCTTAATCAGCGGGTTCGGGGTTCGAGTCCCTGATGGCGCACCGATGGGGCTTCTGACCAGCAGGGATGCTGGGCGGAGGCCCTTGTCGCCCTCCCGACCTGTGCCCCGGTCGCTCCCCGGAAACCCGCGCTGGTCGACCGCGCTCGGCCCGCTGCGCGCACGGACCGCGATGACCGTCTCCGGCCGACTCAGCGGGTTCGGGGGTAGTGCGCCCTCACGGGTACCAGCCGAGGATCACGGCGAGGACCAGCACGACGAAGTAGGACTCGATGCCGTGCACGACGACGCCCATCCACATGCTGCGGTAGCGCTTGGCGGCCCAGGCGTAGCCGAACGAGCTGGCGATCATGCTGGGCAGGAACCAGATCTTGTGGACGTGGTAGAGGCCGAACAGCACGGTGTTGGCCACCCAGTCCGCACGGCCGAAGACCCCGGTCATCCTGGGCAGTAGCACCCCGCGAAACAGGAGCTCCTCGCCGAGGACGTAGTTGAACACGCTGCTGACCAGCGCCAACCCGAGGACCCACCACTGACCCTGGAGCGCGGGTGTAGCCAGCCCCTGGATCTGGGCGTGGGCCGGCTCGGCGAGAGCTGGCAGCCACCGTACCCACGCCGCGTCGAGGGTGATGGCGAGGTATCCGCCCAGGATGTTGGCGCCGATGGCGGGCATCGCCCACCACCACAGCACCTTGCGCGGCTGCCCGGACCGCGGGTCGAGCGGACCGTTGAGCCGGACGCGCGCCTTCACCGTCGGCCAGTGCAGGCCGCCCAGCTCTCGGTGGAGCACGACGAGGGAGACAACGAACTGCCAGACCATGCCGAGCACCATCAGGGTCCAGAACACCAGTCCGGAGTGCAGGCTCGTCCGCGGGATCAGGAACGGCGTGGCGACGAAGGTCAACAGCGCCATCGGCAATGTCACCGAGGCCCAGATGCCGAGAATCTTGCGCAGGGAGTACTGCGGGGTCTGTCCGGGGTTGGTGACTTGGGGGCGGGAGCTGATGCCGCGGGTGATGTCCATGGACCGAATCGTGGGCGCGGGGGTCCAGCTCTCACATCGCACGTCGGGCGCGAACCTGACGCGAGCGGTACGCCGCTCGGCAGGCCCCGACTACGCCTGCTGGCCGACGCGCGCCCTGTACCCAGACCGTACCGTTGTGTCATGGCTGGGAGCCCGCGGTGGACACAGCATGGAGTGGACGGTGCCGTCGCGACGGCGTTCCTGGTCATCGGGTGGGTCAGTACGGCGGCGGCCCTGACCACGGAGCCCCCGTTCGTCTACACCCAGCGCGACGGGCTGTTCGTCCTGCTGCTCGCCCTGGCCACGCTGCCCTACGCCGGCCGGGGTCGATGGCCCACGCCCGCGTTCCTCATCGGTCTCCTCGCGACGACCGCGCTCTGGGCGCTCGGCTACAACGGCAGCGCCCTCCCCCTGATCCTGCTGGTGGGTGCGTACTGGGTCGCAAGTGCGCGACGCGTCGGGGAGGTGGTGGTGTCCCTGACCTCCGCGCTGGTCGGCTTCACCTTCCTGCTCTGGGCAGACGGGGCACCGTTCGGGGGCGTGGAGTGGGTTTCCGCCGTGCTGGCGGTGACCGGCGCGGCGGCCCTGGGCAGTGCGACACGCCTGCGGGCCGACCTGGCCGATGCGCGAGCGCAGGCCGCGGAGGAGTCCGCTCGACGACGCAGCGGTGAAGAGCGGCTGCGGATCTCGGCTGAGCTGCATGACATCGTCGGTCACTCGCTGGGGATCATCGCGGTCCAGGCAGGTGTCGGTCGGCACCTGATGGCCACTGACGTTGCGCGCGGTGCAGAGGCGTTGGATGTCATCGTGCGCCTCAGCCGAAGCTCGCTCGATGAGGTGCGCAGCGTCGTCGCGAGCCTGCGCGAGGGCCCAGGCTCATCTCACAAAGTGGCGGGGGTCGGCGATCTGGGCAGGCTTGTCGAGACGGCCCGTTCGACCGGGCTGGTGGTGTCCCTCACGGTGCCCGCTGACGCGGACGCCATCCCTGATCAGGTGGGAGGGGCGGTGTACCGGATCGCCCAGGAGGCCCTGACCAACGTCGTCCGTCACGCGCACGCCTCCGAGGTGAGCGTGGACATCGATCACACCACGGACAAGGTCGACGTCTCGATTCGTGACAACGGGCGACCCGAAGGTTCTCGCACCGTGCCATTGAACCCCGGCCACGGCATCGCCGGAATGCGGGAGCGCGTCGAGACGCTGGGCGGAACCTTCACCGCAGGCCGAGACCCTCGCGGGGGCTTCGTTGTGTGGGCAACCTTCCCGCTGGAGCGTGGCTGATGGTCTCGGTCGTGGTGGTCGACGACGAGCACCTGGTGCGCTCGGGCTTCGCCGCCCTGCTGAGCTCCGACCCTGACATCGAGGTGGTCGGCATCGCCGAGTCGGGCGACCGTGCTCTCGAGGTCGTCCGCAGCCATCGACCCGATGTCGTGCTGATGGACATCCGGATGCCTGGGCGGGATGGCGTGAGCACCACCGCAGCCATCACGACGGACCCTCTGCTCCGTGGGACCCGGGTCGTCGTTCTCACGACCTTCGACCTGGATGAGCATGTTCACGCTGCCCTCCGCGCTGGTGCCAGCGGGTTCCTGCTCAAGGACACCCGTCCAGCCGACCTGCTTGACGCGGTGCACACCGTGGCCCGCGGCGAGACCGTTCTGGCCCCGACCCTCATCAGGCGGCTCGTCGCGACGTATCTGCAGACGCCGCTGACCCCCGTGCCACCAGCGTGGTTGGCGGGGCTGACGAGGAGGGAGGCCGACGTGCTGGGACAGGTGGCACAGGGTCTCAACAATGCCGAGATCGGCGCGGCCCTGCACATGTCCGCGGCCACGGCCAAGACCCACGTCGGCCGGCTGCTCGCAAAGGTGGACGCCCGCGACCGCACCCAGTTGGTGATCGCCGCCTACGAGGCCGGGCTGGTGGAGCCGGAGGCCACTCGCTCGCCCCTCCACCGACGCGACAGGGCGTGACCCCGCGGCTCATCCGGCGCATGTCAACTCACGGTTGACGCCGCGCACTTCGTCAACCTGGAGTTGACGCATGAGCCAGCAGGACATCCCCCGTACCCTTAGTGACCACCTCGCTGCGGCCCTCGAGGCCTCCGCGCGGGGACTGGGCGAGCGCCTCGCCGTCGGACCGCACCGAAGGAGTCACCATGACCGAGTCCCGCACCTACGACGTCGTCGTCCTCGGCGCGGGGGCGGTGGGGGAGAACGCCGCGGATCGCGCCGGCCGCAGCGGACTGAGCGTCGTGATCGTCGAGGCCGAGCTCGTCGGGGGGGAGTGCTCCTACTGGGCGTGCATGCCGTCCAAGGCGCTGCTGCGTCCCGGGGCCGTGCTCGCGGCAGCCCGCGACGTGCCCGGGGCGGTGCAGGCCGTCACCGGCAGCCTCGACCGGTCGGCGGTGCTCGCCCGCCGGGACTCCTTCGCCTCGCAGTGGGACGACGCGTCGCAGGTCGCCTGGCTCGAGGGCGTCGGGATCGACCTGGTCCGCGGTCGCGCCCGGTTCACCGCCCCGCGCACGGTGGAGGTGACGGCCGAAGACGGCCCGCTCACGCTCGTGGCGCGGCACGCCGTCGTCGTGGCCACCGGCAGCGAGCCTGTGCTGCCGGACGTCCCCGGGCTCGTCGAGTCGGCGCCGTGGACCAGTCGCGAGGCGACGGCGGTCCAGGACCTGCCGGACTCGCTGGTCGTGCTGGGCGGCGGGGTGGTCGGGGTGGAGATGGCCACCGCCTACACCGACCTCGGCTGCCGGGTGACGCTGCTGGTGCGCGGTGACCGCCTGCTCACGGGGGCGGAGCCCTTCGCGGGGCAGGCGGTGGCCGAGGCGCTGACCGGCCTGGGGGTCGACGTGCGCTACGGCGTCGAGGTCACCAGGGTGGTCCGCGACGACCACGGGGTCCGGGTCGAGGCCACCGGCCCCGACGGGCCGTCCTGGTCGGTGCTGGCCGACGAGCTGCTCGTCGCCACCGGGCGACGTCCCGCGACCGGCGACCTAGGGCTCGACGTCCTCGGCCTGGCGCCGGGCAGTGCCCTCGCGGTCGACGACGCGCTCCAGGTCACCGCCGTGCCGGACGCCTGGCTCTTCGCGGTCGGCGACGTCACCGGTCGCACGGCGACCACCCACCAGGGCAAGTACGACGCGCGCGTGGTCGGGGATGTCGTCGCCGCACGGTTCGGTGGCGCGCGGCCGGTCGACGAGGTCGCGTGGGGTCGGTACCGGGCCAGCGCGGACCACGAGGCGGTACCGCAGGTCGTCTTCACCCGGCCCGAGGTCGCGTGGGTCGGCCTGACCGCCGATGCGGCCCGGCGGGCCGGCTACCCGGTGCGGACGGTCGAGGTCGCCCTGCGCTCGGCCGCGGGGGCCGCGCTCGCGGGGGACTCCGTCGACGGCACCCTGCACGCCGTGGTGGACGCGGAACGCGAGGTGCTGCTCGGTGTCACCTTCGTCGGCCCGGACGTCGCGGAGATGCTGCACGCCGCGACGATCGCCGTCGTCGGCCAGGTGCCGCTGACGCGGCTGTGGCACGCGGTGCCGGCCTACCCGACGACGAGCGAGGTCTGGCTCCGGCTGCTGGAGGCCTACGGGCTGTAGGCCCCCAGCGGCGGTTCACTCCCCGGCGAGGGCTGCGTCCGAGGAGAAGACCAGACCGAGGGCGATCTGCCCGCCGGTGAGGGCGGACTTGGTCAGCGGGCCGCCGGCGTCCAGCGAGACGAACTCGTCGATCGTCAGGCCGTAGACGTCCTCGAGGCCCGGCTGGCAGAAGGTGCGCTCCGGGCACTCCGGCGGGCCACCGAGGACGATCCCGCCGCAGGTGGCGGCCAGCTCGGACAGCGTGGCCACGGCGTACTGGTCGGCGAAGGCCGTCGTCACGGCGAAGGCGTTCTGGTCCTGGGCGGCCGACGGCGTGGCGAACACGAGCCCGACGGCCTCGCCGAGCGTCGTGAGCTCGGCGACTGTCGCGTCGAGGTCGCCGTTGGCCACCGGCTCGGCGTCGGGGCCGTTGGCGCCCTTGTTGAGGAACTCCGTCAGCGTTCCGACGTACTCCGGCACGATGGTCAGGGTGCCGTCCTGCAGGGCCGGCAGGTAGGTCTCGCGGTTGCCGATCGTCTGTGTCGAGGCGTCGTAGCCCGCGGCGTCGAGCACGCCGGCGTACAGCTCGGCGAGCGTGGCGCTCTCGGAGAAGTTCCCCGCGCCCACGACGACGGCGACGCCCTGGCCGACCTGCTCCTGGGTGTCGAGGCCCTGCTCCACGAGGAAGTCCGCCGCCACGACTGTCGAGGTCTGGCGATCGACGTCGACGGCCTTGTTGAGGCCGATGAGGATGTCGGTGTCCAGAGTCGCCGAGACGGCGTCGAGCAGGCCGAGGATCGCGTCGTCACCGGCGACGGCCCCGGCGTTGACCGCCGGGACGATGTTGTCGACGGTCTGCAGTCCCAGGTCGTCGTCGAGCACGACGAGGCCCTCGCCCGGGACGGCCTCGCAGGCTGCCAGTCCGACGACGGTCTCCTGCGCGGACGGCTCGGTGGACTCCCCGGAGCCGGAGGAGCCCGGGGCGCCGCAGGCGGCCAGGACCAGGCTCAACGCGGCGAGAGTGGTGAGGGCGAGGGAAGAACGCACGGATCTGCTCCCTGAGTCGGCCGCCGGTTGCGGCACCGGGACCATCCGAACCCGGATCACTGCGGGCGGCAACCCCAGGCGAGCGAGGTGGGGTCACAGTCTGATCACGGTCGGCGAGCCCAGGGCGAGTCACCGCCGCTGCCCCGCGAGGTGGGCCCGCACCGGCGCCGGGGTGGCGGCCCGCTGGGCCCACGACAGCACGAGCTCTGCGCCCAGGGCCAGTGCGGCGACGAGCAGCCCGCCGGCGAGCACCTCGCCGAACCGCCGGGTGCCGAAACCCACGACGATGAACGTGCCCAGCCCGCCGCCGCCGACCAGTGCGGCCAGCGGGACGGTGGCGATCACCTGGACGACGGCGGTACGCAGCCCGGCGGCGATCAGCGGCAGCGCGAGCGGGATCTCCACCACAGCGAGCGATCGACCCGCCGACATGCCCATCCCGCGGGCGGCATCCCGGGCGGCGGCGTCCACCGTGAGCAGGCCGGTGTGGGCGTGGGTGAGGATCGGCGGGATCGCGAAGATGGCCGCGGCGAGCACCGTCGGGCGGTTCCCGAAGCCCACGGACGTCGAGGCGAACAGGAGCAGCAGGGCGAACGTCGGCAGCGCGCGCGAGGTGTTGACCGCGACGATGGTCAGCGTGCCGCCACGCCCCCGGTGGCCGAGCCAGATGCCGAGCGGCAGTGCGACGAGCGTGGCCAGCAGCACCGCGAGGACGGACATCGTCAGGTGCTCGCCCAGCCGGGCCCAGATCCCCTGCGGGCCGGACCAGTTGAGCGGGTCGTTGAGCCAGGCGAAGGCCTCGGCCAGGATCGTCATCGGGCACCGACCCTGGTCCACGGCGTGGCGAGTCGTCCGCCGAACCACAGCAGCAGGTCGCCGACGAGCGCGACGGCGAGGGTGAGCAGCGTCGCGGTGGCGATCTCGGCGCGGTAGCTGCTGGCGAACCCGCGGAACATCAGCTGGCCGAGCCCGCCGTAGCCGATGACCACCCCGATGGTCACCAGCGCCACGGTGGTCACGGTCGCCAGCCGCAGCCCGACGACGACGCTCGGCAGGGCATGCGGCAGCTCGACCGTGAGCAGCATCCGCAGCCGCCCGTAGCCCAGACCTCTCGCCGCGTCGCGCACGCCAGGGCTGACCCCCTCCAGGCCGACGAGGATGTTGCGCACTAGCACGAGCAGTCCGTAGGCCACCAGCCCGATGAGCACGGTGGTGCGACCGATCCCGGTGAACGGGGCGAGGATCGCGAACAGGGCCAGTGACGGGATCGTGTACAGCACCCCCGAGATGCCGAGCACTGCCGTGGCCACCCGGGGCCGACCGTGCGCCAGGACGGCCAGTGGCAGGGCCATGGCCAGGGCGATGACGACTGCCTGGACGGTGAGGGTGACGTGCTGGCCCAGGGCCTCGACGATGTCGGCCTGGTTGTCCCGGACGTAGGCCAAGGAGAACCAGGGGTTGGCCGGGGCGTCGAGGCTCACCGGTCGGAGGCTACCGCCGCCGACAGCGTGCCGCGACGGCTCACCGGTCGGCGGTGTGCAGCCGGTACGAGACGTGGGTCGACAGGCGGGCGCGACGGCGCACTCGCGGGTAGCCTGCTGGCGCATGGAGCACCCCCGGCCGTCGCTCAGCTCCGCCGAGCCGGTGATCCGGTACGAGCAGGCCCGCAAGGAGTACCCGGACGGCACCGTCGCGGTCGGTGCTCTCGACCTCGCCGTGCTGCCCGGCGAGCTCATGGTCCTCGTCGGTCCCTCGGGTTGCGGCAAGTCGACGATCCTGCGGATGGCCAACCGGCTCGTCGAGCCGACCTCGGGCCGGGTGCTCGTCGAGGGCCGGGACATCGCCGACCAAGAGCCGGTCGCCCTGCGCCGCCGGATGGGCTACGTCATCCAGGACGTCGGGCTCTTCCCGCACCGCACGGTCGGCCAGAACGTCGGGACCGTACCCGCGCTGCTCGGCTGGGAGCGGGCGCGCACCCGCAGCCGGTCGGCCGAGCTGCTCGCGCTGGTCGGCCTCGACCCGGCCGTCGTCACCGGCCGCTACCCCCACCAGCTCTCCGGCGGGGAACGGCAGCGGGTCGGCGTCGCTCGAGCGCTCGCGGCAGACCCACCGGTCCTGCTCATGGACGAGCCGTTCGGGGCGGTCGACCCGGCGGGGCGCCGACGGCTCCAGGAGGAGTTCTGGCGGATCCAGCGCGACCTCGGCACGACGGTGATGTTTGTCACCCACGACGTCGACGAGGCCGTGCGCCTCGGTGACCGGATCGCCGTCTTCAGCCGCGGCGGGAGGCTCGAGCAGCTGTCCGACGCCGTCACCCTGCTCGCCCGTCCGGCCAGCCCGATGGTCGCCGACCTCGTGGGCAGCGGCCGGGCGGCCCGCCTGCTGGCGATCGGCGAGCTCGAGGCCGGGGACCTCGACCCCGCGGGCGAGCACACCGGAACGGGTGCGGTACCCGAGCTGGCCCCCGCCGAGCCGCTGCGCCTCGGCAGCCGGCTCGACGACGCGCTCGCCGCGCTCGCCGCGACCGGCGGTCGCCCGGTCCCGGTGGCCGGACCCGACCACGAGGTCGTCGGCCGGCTGACCGCCGACGGCCTGCTCGCCGCCCTGCGACGGACGACCGCGTCCGCCGAGATCAGCTGAGAGGCTCCCCATGCCCGTCGCCCTCGTCACCGGTGCCTCCTCGGGGATCGGTGAGCAGACCGCGCTCCGGCTCGCCGCCCTCGGCTGGACTGTCCACGCCGTCGCGCGCCGGGTGGACCGGATGGCAGGACTCGCCGCCCGCGGGATCGACACCTTCGCGATGGACGTCACCGACGACGCATCGATGGTCGCCGGCGTCGAGCGCGTCCTGGCGGCGTCCGGTCACGTCGACGTCCTGATCAACAACGCCGGGTACGGCTCGTTCGGGGCGCTCGAGGACGTTCCGATGGCCGAGGCACGGGCCCAGCTCGAGGTCAACCTCCTCGGCCTGGCCCGGCTCACCCAGCTGCTGCTGCCCTCGATGCGCGAGCGCGGCCGCGGGCGCATCGTCAACGTCTCGTCCATCGGCGGGGTGTTCTACGAGCCTCTCGGCGCCTGGTACCACGCGACGAAGTTCGCCGTCGAGGGGCTGAGCGACAGCCTGCGGGTCGAGCTCGCCCCGTTCGGGATCGACGTCGTGCTCGTCCAGCCGGGACCCATCCGCACCGAGTGGAACGCCATCGCACGGGACAACCTCGTGCGGCGCTCGGCCGGCACCGCGTACGCCGCCCAGGCCGCGAGCGTCGCCCGCACGATGGCGTCGGCCGACCGGCCGGGTGCCGGCTCGCCGCCCGAGGTGGTCGCACGCACCATCGTCCGGGCCGCGACGGCCGCCCGGCCCCGCACGCGCTACCCGTCCGGTCGCGGGGCAGCCACGCTGATCGCTGCGGTGCGGCTCCTGCCCGACCGCGTGGTCGACGCCGTCGTCGCGCGCAGCTACCTGCGCTGAGCTCGCGTCGTCATCGAGCCGGGTTCGTCCGCCTGCCCAGCCTGGACACGGCCGCCGCGACCTCGGCATCGCTGAGCACTCCGTCGTGATGCAGGGAGAGCAGCGCGGCGAGGGCGGCGGCGTCGTCCCGCCCTGGACCCCGCCCGGCCGCGACGTCGCGAGCCGTGGCGACGTCGGGACGCGGGCCGACGAACCACGTGGTCGCACCGGCCGTCAGCACGCCGACGACGCTGATCCCCATGAGCATGAGCATCGCCGCGACCGCGCGGCCCGTGCTCGTCACCGGGTACAGGTCGCCGTAGCCCACGGTCGTGACCGTGGTGATCGACCACCACAGGGCGTCCGGGAACGTCTTGATGAGCGCCTGCGGGTCGCCCTGCTCGGCGTCCAGCACGGACACCGCGCCGATGACGATGAGGATGAGGGCCGAGACCAGCACGGCGCGCCCCGTCCGCACCAGTCCGCCTCGGCGGGTGAGCAGGCTGTGTCCGCCGGCGAAGACGCGCAGTGCTCGTAGCGGGCGCAGCATCGGGAGGAACACGGCCAGCACGTCGACGGGGTTGCGTGCCAGGTAGTGCAGCGGGCGGTCGGCGAGCACAGCCCGGATGATCAGGTCGACACCGAACAGCAGCCAGATGGCGAAGGCCGCGACCTGGAAGGCGGTCGCGGCGCCCGGCGTGAGGTCGGGCCGCACCACGGGGGCGGCGTAGACGACCAGGAACACCAGGGCCAGGAGGGACATCAGGCGCGACGTGCGCGCCTCGTAGCGTTCTACTCTCACCGGACCGACGGTGCCCGACGGAGCGGCCGGGTCCGTCGAGACGCGGCCGTGGCGTCGCCGCGTCTAGGCTGGGGAGGTGAGAATCGCTCTGGCCACGTGCGCCGCCCTGACCGAGCTCGACGCCGATGACACCCCGCTGCTGGCCGCACTCGGCGAGCGTGGGGTGGAGGCTGTCGCAGCAGTCTGGGACGACCACGCCGTCGACTGGTCCTCCTTCGACCTGGTCGTCGTGCGCTCCACCTGGGACTACGCCCAGCGTCGGCCCGCCTACCTCGACTGGGCGCACCGGGTCACGGTCGTGTCCCGTCTGGTCAACCCGCTGCCGGTGATCCGCTGGAACACCGACAAGCACTACCTGCGCGAGCTCGAGCAGGCGGGTGTCCCGGTCGTCCCGACCATCTGGCTCGAGCCGGAGCGCCACCTGTCCTCGCGGGCGCTGCACACCCGGTTCCCGGCCGGCGGGGAGTTCGTCATCAAGCCGGCGGTCTCCGCCGGGTCGGTGGACACCGGGCGGTACACCGCGATCGACGCCAACTCGCGTGGTCTGGCGATCCAGCACGCCAAGCGTCTGCTCGGCGCCGAGCGGACGGTCATGGTTCAGCGCTATCTCACCAGCGTCGACACCGTCGGCGAGCGGGCGCACATCTTCATCGCGGGTGAGTATTCCCACAGCGTGCTCAAGGGCGCCATGCTCGACGGCCCGGACGTCGGCGTCGACGGCGTCTACAAGGAGGAGCGGATGAGCCCGATCATCGCCTCCGACGCCGAGCTGGAGACGGCGCGCCACGTCATCCGCACCGCCCGCACCCTGCTGACCGACCAGGCCGACGGCGCCGTCGCCCCCGAGCCGTTCCTCTACGCGCGGGTCGACCTGGTCAGCGACGAGCAGGACAACCCCGTGCTCATGGAGCTGGAGATGGTCGAACCGTCCCTGTTCACCGCGCTGGGCGACGGCGCCCTCGACCGGTTCGCCGACGCGATCGTCGCCCGCGCCCGCTGAACCGCGACCTCCGGGTCCGGACCTCGGCGCGGACCGGGTAGACTTCTCGCCGGTCCAGGGCACGCCCCGGATCGTGGTGGCTATAGCTCAGTTGGTAGAGCACCTGGTTGTGGTCCAGGGGGTCGCGGGTTCAAGTCCCGTTAGCCACCCCAGCGCGTCAGCGGGCACGCGTGGGCGCCCCGCGGGACCGGTCAGTACCTGATCGCGTCGATCACCCGCACGCGTACGGCGACCGTCGCCGGGATGATCCCCGCCAGCGCCCCGACCGCGCCCGCCGCCGCCATCCCGACCAGCGCGGCCGACACGGGGAACGGCGGGGTGTCCTGCAGGCCAGCCCCGAAGAGCCGTTCGACCGGGATCGCCTTGATCGCCGCGACCGCGAGGACCACGCCGACGAGCCCCGCGACGACCGTGGCCACGACCGACTCCATGAGGACGCCGAAGAACACCCGGCCCGAGGTCGCGCCGAAGGAGCGGCGGATGCCGATCTCGCGGATCCGGTACCGGACGGTGACCAGCGAGATGTTGACCAGCCCGAGCCCGCCGAGCAGCAGGGCGAAGCCGCCCACCCCGATCGCGATCCACCGGGCCGCGCCGTCCAGACCCGCGCTGCCGCCCTCGCGGTTGTCGTAGACGTCGACCATCCACCCGGGGGCGGCAGCCTGGACGTCGCTGGTGATGAGGTCGCCCAGCGCCTCGGCCTGGTCGGGCGGGACCCAGGCGACGAGCGTCGGGACCAGCTGGCCGCCCATGGCTGCCTGGTCGGGGTTCAGCTCCCAGCGCTCCAGGTGGTCGTAGAGCAGGTAGCCCGAGGCCATCTCCCCGGGCCACCGGTCAGCCATCACCCCGATGATGGTGGCCCGGACCGACGCGTCACCGCCGAGGAGCGCCGTGGGGCGGGTGGACAGGTCCGTCTCGCCGATCGCGGCGAGCATCGCCTCGTTGACCACCAGCACCGGGGCGAAGGACTCCGTGTCCGCGTCGGTGAACCAACGGCCCTGGTCCGGGACGATCCGCCGGATGACCCCCAGATCGGGGTCGACGGCCTGCATGTCCACGCTGCGCGTGCCGTCGGGGAGCCGGACCGGCAGCTGGGTGTACAGCGTGCGGCTGGCGTACTCGATGCCGTAGCGCTCCAGGGCCAGCGTGTACTGGGCGTCGATCCGGTCGGCGTCGGTGGCGTCCGCGGTGCTGCTCCACGCCTGGATGTTGAGGGTGACCGAGCGACCCATGTCCCGCTCGGCCTGCTCCTGGTAGGCCTGGGCGAGCATCTGAACGGCCGCGGTCACCCCGGTGATCGCCGCGACGGCCGAGGCGACCCCGATGAGCGCGAGCAGCACGCGCATCTTGTGGATCCGCACCTCGTCCCAGGCCTCGACGACGGCGCCGACGAGGCCGGTCACGGCGACACCGCCGGCAGCCGTCGCTCGGTCGCCGCCGAGCGGTCCGCCACGACCGGGCGGCCCATCGGGACGTCACCGACCCAGTCGGCCGTGGCCGCGTCGATCGCGACCGGCACGAGCACCCCGTCGGCCAGCCGGAACTGACGGTCAGCGCGCGCCGCGACCGCGAGGTCGTGGGTGATCGTCACGAGCGCGGCCCCCGTCTGGGCGGCGATCTCGTCGAGCAGGTCCATCACCTCGCTCCCGGTCTCTACGTCCAGGGCACCGGTCGGCTCGTCCGCCAGGATGACCCGCGGGCCCCGGACCAGCGCCCTGGCGATCGCGACCCGCTGCTGCTCGCCACCGGAGAGCTTGTCGGGCATGGTCGCGACCCGGTCACCCAGACCGACCCGGTCGAGCATCTGGGCCGCCAGGCGCGACCGGGACCAGAACTGCCTACCCGTGGCGTACAGCAGCGGCGCCGCGACGTTCTCCAGCGCCGTGCGGCCCGGCAGCAGCTGGAACTGCTGGAAGACGAACCCGAAGTCGCGACCGCGGCGCCGGGTCCGGGTGCGCTGGGACAGCGAGTGCGCCGGGACGCCCTCGAGCAGGTACTGACCGGTGGTCGGCGAGTCGAGCAGGCCGAGGATGTTGAGCAGCGTGGACTTGCCGGTCCCCGAGCGCCCGACGACGGCGACGTGCTCGCCCTCGTCCACCCGCAGGTCGACCCCACGCAGGATGTGCAGCATCCGGTCGTCGGGGAGCCGGACCGACCGGGTGACGTCGGCGAGCTCGATCATCGCGCTCATCCGCCGCAGACCATCGGGTCGTACTGGCTCGGGTCGCCGCAGTCGATCTCGTCGGACCCACCGGGTACTGGGATGAATTCGAGGATCTCCTGGCCCTGCACCAGGCCGTCGACCACCTGCACCACCTCACCGTCGGTCAGCCCGAGCGTCACCGGTGTCTCGACCGAGGTGCCGTCGGGCTGCAGGAGCCAGACGTTGCCGGTCTGCACGCTGCCCTGCACGGCCGAGACCGGCACGACGAGGGCGTCGACCGCCTCCCCGTTGATGATCTCCATGCTCGCGCCGAGGCCCGCGAAGGCGATCACCCCGGCCGGGACGGCGCAGGTCAGGCTGCCGGTCGGGGCGACCGAGCCCTCGGCGCCCTCGCCGGTCGTCGCGGCCGGCGCGCCCATCCGTAGCCCGGTGCACGCGAAGGGTGCGGGACCGCCGGTCAGCGAGACGCTCGCCTCGGCCGGCAAGCCGAGGAGCCGGTACTGCTGGGCGGCCGACATCGTGCCGGTGACCGAAAGGGTGCCCGGGGAGACGGAGCCGAAATCGTCTCCGACCGAGACCACCTGGTCCTTGAGCGTCGCCATGGTCAGGGTGCCGGCCACGGGTGCGGTGACCGTCTCGCGGGTGAGCTTGTCCGGGCGTTCGGTGACGGTCTGGACACCGGTCTCGGCGTCGGTCTTGACCAACGGGTCCTGGGGCTCGGCGTGCACGATCTGCAGCAGCGGCGTACCGGCGGCCACCGCCTGGCCGTCGGTGGCCAGCAGCTTCTCGACCGTGCCGGCAAGGGTGGCCCGGACCACCACGGGGGGATCGGCCACCACCGTCCCCTGCACGGTCACGGCGTTGGTCACCGTGGCGGTGGCGACCGCGACTGTCGGCTCCACCACCCCGCCGCTCGGCGTCAGGGCGTCGTCGGTCGTCGACAGGTCGGCACCGGCGAAAGCGAGCTTGACCAGCGCGACGGCGATCACCGCCCAGATGACGAGCCGAAGCCCGGGAAAGATCCAGCGTCGGGTCACGCCCACCGTTTGCCCCCTCGTTCGGATGTCGTGCACGCCACACTAGTGCGCACTGCGCGTTAGCGGGGGGAGTTCCGGGGTGGCGTGTCGGACGGCGGTGCGGGCTCTATCGGCGCGGGGGCCGCGGCGGTGGGGGCTGTGTCGGCGCGGAGCCGGTGCCGGTGGCTGTGTCGGCGCGGAGCCGGTGGTTGTGCCAGGCCGGTGGCGGCCGGCTGGGTCAGCCGGTGACGCGGCCGCGGGCCGAGCTGGCCAGGACCTCGGCGGCGATCCTCTTGGCGGCCGATGAGTCGGGACCGGGCAGGTCCACCATGAGCGCCGCGCGGTAGTACCGCAGCTCGTCGATGCTCTCGAGGATGTCCGCCAGGGCGCGGTGGCCGCCGTCCTTCTGCGGGGAGGCGAAGTAGACCCTCGGGTACCAGCGTCGGGCGAGCTCCTTGATCGACGACACGTCGATGATCCGGTAGTGGAGGTGGCCGACCAGCCCCGGCATGTCGCGCTCAAGGAACGCCTTGTCCGTGCCCACCGAGTTGCCGGCCAGCGGGGCGCGGCCGGCCTCGGGGATCCACTCCTGCAGGTGCGCGAGCACGAGGTCCTGCGCATCGGTCAGGGACATCCCCCCGGGCAGGGCGTCGAGCAGCCCTGAGGTCGTGTGCATGGCGTGCACGAACGGGTCCATCTGCTCCAGCGCCTGCGCGGGAGGGGTGATGATGACGTCGATCCCGGTGTCCAGCACGGTGAGCTCGGAGTCCGTGACCACTGCGGCGACCTCGATGAGGGCGTCGCGGGTGAGGTCGAGACCCGTCATCTCGCAGTCGATCCACACGATCCGGTCATTGGCGCTGGGGGCGGGGCTCACGCCGTCATGCTACGGGGTCAGTCCGACCGGACCGGCCCGTGGTGGGGCAGCCGCGAGGCGGTCCAGGCCGCGGCCAGCACGACGACGGCCGCGGCGAGAGCCCCGAGGAGGGCCGTCCGCCAGCCGGCCCCGACCCAGGCCGTGACGCCCCCCACGGCCAGGGCGGCCACGACGGCGAGGATCACGTGGTCCCACCACCCGCGGGCGGTCGCGCGCTGCTGTTCCGGCTCGGCCTGCGGCACCGGCTTGCCGTCGGGCTCGGGTGCGGGCGCGGGCGCGGCGTGCCTGCCCATCAGCGGCGGCCGTCCCGGTGCTCCATGGGCCCATGGTGGCAGAGCCCGGACAGACGTCCGGCCCCGGCCGGCATCAGCCGGGCGGGGCCGGAGGTCCTCAGGCGGCGTGACCCGAGACATCGCGTGCCTTGCGGGACGTGAGCTCGACGCGCTCGAGGCGCCAGCGGTCGACGATGACGTCCCGCTCGCGTTCGGCGGTCGCGCGGGCATGCTCCTGGGTCGCCTGGTAGACGAGGAGGGGGTGCATGGTGATGCTCCGTTCGGTGTGCGGGATGAGGGTGGTCGGACGGGCCAGGTCCGGGACCGCGGTACCCCGACGGTCTCAGATCACGGGGTTCGCCGGCACCGGGTCTTCTCCGTCGATTTCTCGGGCCGATGGCCGCCGGGGCTGCGCCGCGCGGCGAGCCCTGGGATGATCGCCTGATGCCCGAGACGAGCACGACCCCGACCCAGCCGGGCGCGGGGTCAGGCCGATCGGGCCCCCCCTGGTCCCGATGGCGTGACCAGGTCGGCGAGAACGCCGCTGTCGTCATCGGGCTGCTGCTCGTCGTGGTGGGAGTTGCCGGGTTCGTCGGCGTGCTGGACGCAGTCCGGGAGGCCGACGACCTGGCCGAGCTCGACCAGCCGGTGCTCGACCTCCTCCGTGGCCTGCGCAGCCCGGTGCTGACCTCGCTGCTGACCGCCGTGACGACGGTCGCGGGACCGGTGGTGCTCCCCGTCCTCGTCCTCGTCGGCTCGCTGGTCTGGGGGCTGTGGCGGCGCGACTGGTGGCAGGCGGCGGTGCTGGCCGCCTCGATGGTCGTGGCGTCGCTCGTCTCGCTCGTGGCCAAGGCCGCCGTCGCCCGCCCCCGACCGCCGGCTGACGCCATGGTGGTGCCGGGGCTCGAGACCACCTACTCCTTCCCGTCGGGCCACACGATCGGGGCGGCGACCTTCCTGCTGGTGCTCGGCTACCTGGTGTGGGTGCGCCGCCCGAGCCCGCCTGCCCTCGCCGCCTGGGGTGGGGCTGTCGCGGTCGGGGTGGGACTCGTGGCCCTGAGCCGGCTGTACCTCGGCTACCACTTCGTCACCGACGTGGTGGCCTCGGTCGCGGTTGCCCTGGCAGTGCTCGGGGTGGTCATCGTCGTGGACCGGCGGCGGGCCGCCCGCGCCACGCGGACGGCTGTGCCGGGAGTGCAGGCGGTGCCGGGGTGACGAGCGGTGCCGGGGTGACGAGCGGTGCCGGGAGGGCAGGTCGGCCCGATAGGGTGACCTCCGGACAAGAGGTCCGTGCGTCGTGCCGGCACGGCAGCCCGGCACAGACGACGATGGTGCCCGACGGCGTGCCGCGGGCGGGTGCAGAGAGGCCGTGACATGGCGAGCACTGCTGGAACACCCTCTGCTCGATGGGTGGATCAGCCGGATCACGCCGCGTGGTTGCGGGGTCAGCTCGCTGCGCAGCTGCGGTTCGCTCGGGGATTCGTCCACCCCGAGGGGGGTGCCTGGTACCTGGGTGAGGGCGGTGTGCCGGATCCCTCGCGACCGGTGGCGACGTGGATCACGGCGCGGATGACGCACGTGTACAGCCTGGGTCATCTCGCGGGGCTGCCGGGCTGTCGGTCGTTGGCAGCGGCGGGGATCGGGGGGTTGACGGGCAGGCTGCGTGATGAGGTCAACGGGGGCTGGTTCGCGTCGCTCGGCCCGGGCGGGCAGCGTGACGAGACCAAGGCCGCCTATGCCCATGCGTTCGTGGTGTTCGCGTCCTCCAGTGCGAGCGTTGCGGGGGTTCCGGGGGCCAGGGAGCTGCTGGACGAGGCCCTGGCGGTGCTCGACGAGCGGTTCTGGCAGGAGGGCCCGGGGTTGCACCGGGACTCGGCGGTGGCGGACTGGTCGACCTTCAGCGACTACCGCGGGGTGAATGCGAACATGCATGCGGTCGAGGCGCTGCTCTCGGCTGCGGACACCACCGGGCAGGTGCGGTGGTTGGAGCGGGCGGCGCGGATCACCGGCACGGTGCTGGGCTGGGCGTCGGGCAATGACTGGCGGATCCCGGAGCACTTCGACCCGTCGTGGGGTCCGTTGCTCGAGCACCACCGCGACCAGCCCGACCACCCCTTCGAGCCCTACGGAGCGACCGTCGGACACGGGCTGGAGTGGGCGCGGTTGGCGTTGCACGTGCGGGCAGCCCTGGGCGACGAGGCCCCGGCGAGCGTGTCCGACGGCATGCTGGAGGGTGCGCGGGCCTTGTTCGCCCGGGCGGTGGGTGACGGCTGGGCCGCGGACGGCGCCGACGGGTTCGTCTACACCACCGACTGGTCCGGTGCCCCGGTGGTGCGTCAGCGGATGCACTGGGTGGCCGCCGAGGCGATCTCCGCCGCCGGTGCCCTGTCCACGGCGACCGGCGACCCCGCCTACGAGGCCTGGTACCGCACGTGGTGGGACTACGCGGTGGCCCACCTGATCGACGTCGACGGGTCCTGGCGCCACGAACTCGACCCCACCAACCAGCCCGCCGGCACCGTCTGGCCCGGCAGACCCGACCTCTACCACTCGATCCACGCCGTCCTGCTCCAGCGACTGCCGCTGGCCCCCAGCGCACCCACCGCCCTCGCCAACGGACTGTGGCGGGCTGGCTGAGGCGCGCCGGCTGAGCCGGGCTGCCGCCGGCTGGGGTGGGCGGGGCGCGCTGCGCGGAGGGTCCGGCGGGTGCCCCCGGCTGGATTCGAACCAGCGACCTGCGGATTAGAAGTCCGATGCTCTATCCACTGAGCTACGGGGGCGGGGCCTGCGGGTACCCACCGAGCTTCCCTAGGGACAAGGATCGGGCGAACCTCGCATCGCCGCACAGGTTAGCGCCAGGAGGTCCGTGTGCGGGCATGCGGGGGTCGAGGTTCGTGGTGCGGCGATCCGGTGGTGGGCCACTCGAGCTCCGCGCCGCCGGTGGCGGGCCGGTCCACGTGGAGCTGCGCGCGTTCGACCGGCTCAGCAGCGACGTCATCGGGACTTTCGTCGGGTACCGGATGCAGCAGGTGCTTGGTGCGCCCCGGCCCCGCGGTGGTCCAGCCGCTGGTCAGCGTCACGGACAAGCACCCGGCGCTCCTCGCCGCATGGGGCGGGCTCACCGAGCGGCCGAGCGGCCGCTCGCGTCGCAGCACTTTCGCGGGCGGGTGTGGTCGACGTCCGATCTGATGCAGGCGATCGTCCGCACGTGTTGCCGCCGCACCGAGGAGATCCGCCCGGAGCCGCCCGTCAAGCGCGTCGGGACCTCGTCGAGGCGCCCGGCTGACGGACGGCGCGGTTGTCCACAGGGCACGGCACGCCGGAGCAATGATCAGAACCTGTGGATGGTCCTCGGCCTGGTGATGTGAAGGGGCGCACCTTCCCGGGGATGATCTGAAGCCCAAGCAGGTCCCAAGCAGGTCCTGATCATGGCCGGCGTTGACGCGCCGGTCGGGAAGGTGCGCTCATGCTCACGGTAGTTGAGGACACGCACGCCACGACCGAGGATCCCGT
>Ga0105047_10003671_pt1 | contig 26999 bp, 26 predicted proteins | sample MAT04_FD_78384 | JGI IMG/M metagenome (GOLD analysis project Ga0105047, IMG submission 78384) | Freshwater microbial communities from Lake Fryxell liftoff mats and glacier meltwater in Antarctica - MAT-04 (megahit assembly) | ecosystem: Environmental > Aquatic > Freshwater > Ice > Liftoff... | reverse complement strand
GACCATTTAGCGGTTTCGCAATTAGTCCGTCAAGGCCAGCCCCTTCGAAGTCGACGAACCAGCGCTTCGCTTGGTCAATGTTCGTAGTGCCCGGAGCCAAGTGAACCGGCCCGGCAGGATTGGCTGTAGCCAGAACCCGCTCAAGGGAGGCTCGTCGATCACTGAAGGGCCTCTGCATTAAGTCGTCATCGCCGAGGGCGAGCAGATCAAAAGCGACGAACGAGGCAGGCGTTTCTTGGGCTAGTAGCTTCACGCGTGAATCTGCTGGATGAATTCGATTCAGCAGGGCGTCGAAGTCCAAATGACCCCTGGTAGCGATGATGATCTCGCCATCAACAACGCATCGCTCAGGCAGGTTCTCCCGCAACGCTTCTACCAACTCTGGAAAATAGCGGGTCAGGGGTTTCTCGTTGCGAGAACCGATGACGATCTCATCTCCGGCGCGGAAGACAATCGCCCGAAAGCCATCCCATTTGCCCTCGTAGTGCATTCCTGCAGGGATCGTCGATGCCGGTTTGGCCAACATCGGCGCGATCGGTGGTTCAACTGGGAGATGCATCTGGATTCGTCGCCTTTCTGGAGGGCTGCACACGCAATGGCTCGCCGGGCATCTTCGGGTAGTCAGGCGGGTAGGGCATCTCGGCGCTACCGGTGTTGGTTTCGTCGCGTTCGTACATCTCCAAGAACGGAGTCAGGTCGTGCGCCACATCGTCGATCGACCCATGCAGATCTCCAAGGCGGGCAAATCGTTCGGGAACTGTGAGAACGGTGAAGTCAAGTGGAGCGACTTGCGTGAGTTCCTCCCACGTGACAGGTGTCGACACTGGCGCGCCAGGTCGGGGCCGAACTGAATAGGCAGACGCGATAGTGCGATCACGGGCATTCTGGTTGTAGTCGACAAAGACCTTCTGACCGCGCTCTTCCTTCCACCATTTGGTGGTAACCAGATCGGGCCGGCGTCGCTCGAGTTCCCTACCGATCGCTATCGCTGCGTGCCGAACGTCGGTGAAATCCCAATGCCGCTCGATGCGCACGTAGATGTGCACGCCACGCCCACCTGATGTCTTCGGGTAGGCACGCACACCCAAATCGTCGAAGAAGTTGTGGAGCTCGCCTGCCACTTCCACGGCGTCGGAGAAGTCCGTCCCCGGCTGGGGATCAAGATCGATCCGAAGTTCGTCGGGATGATCGACGTCATTCGAGCGCACCGGCCACGGGTGGAAAGTGATCGTTCCGAGGTTCGCCGCCCAGGCGATGACTGCAAGTTGATCAGGGGCGATCTCGTCTGCGACCCGACCTGAGGGAAAGCTGATCCGCGCGGTCTTCACCCAATCTGGCGCCCCTTTGGGCACACGCTTTTGGAAAAACGCGTCTTTTGGCTTCTCATGTCGAGCAGAGACGACTTGACCCGGGATAACGCCCTCCACCCAGCGCTCCAACGTGGTCGGCCGATCGCGCAACGCCCGCAAAATCCCCGGACCGACACCGATGTAAAAGTCGATCATTTGCCGCTTCGTCACGCCAATATCAGCGAACATCGGTTTGTCTGGATTCGATACCCGTACCTCAACGTCGCCAACTTCAAGTTGAATTGCCGATCCATATCCCGCCACCATGCGACCATACGGTGCCAGGATGGTCTCTGGCTCGGTACGATCCGGCGCAGGAGGCGAAGTACTCGCAACGATTCGTCGAAGATTCACATGAGCTTGTGAGCTTCGGAAGTGCGCACAAGCCAATGCAGAGAGGTTCTCATGACGACCGATATCGCTCGTTCCACCCTCACCGCTTCGGCGGCGGGGGAGTTCAAGGAACGATTCGACGCAATCGTTGCCAACGTGGAGAACTTCATCCAGGGCAAGGACGCCGTTGTTCGGCTCGCGCTCACCTCGATGCTCGCCGAAGGTCACCTGCTTCTTGAAGATGTGCCTGGACTGGGCAAGACCTCCCTAGCCCGAGCACTCGCTGCTTCCCTCGGACTCTCAGGGTCGCGGATTCAGTTCACTCCTGACCTGCTACCAAGCGACGTCACAGGCATCACTATCTATCACCAAAACAGCGGGCAATTCGAATTCAAGGAAGGCCCGATCTTCGCCAACGTGGTGCTGGCCGATGAGATCAACCGGGCCTCCCCCAAGACTCAGTCTGCACTGCTGGAGGTCATGGCCGAGCGCACTGTGACCGTAGACGGTGTCAGCCGGCCGGTTCAGCGCCCGTTCCTTGTCATCGCCACCCAGAACCCCGTCGATATGGACGGAACCTTCCCGCTGCCCGAGGCCCAACTCGACCGGTTCCTTATGCGGATCAGCGTTGGCTATCCCGACCACGCGGCTGAGGAATCAATCCTCAAGAACTCCCATAACGGGAATTTGCTGACCGACCTGGCACCCGTTGCAACGCCAGATGAAGTCATGACACTGATCGAAGCCGCTGGTCGGGTTCACGTCGCTGACGCCGTGTTCTCCTACATCGTCTCTTTGTGTGAAGCCACCCGGAAGCACCCGGGCATCCGTTTGGGCGCCAGCCCGCGAGGCGGTTTGGGCTTGCTGGCGGCTTCACGAGTCTGGGCTGTAACCCAGGGCCGTCACTACGTCATTCCTGATGACATCGTTGCGTTGACGTCATCAGTGCTGACCCACCGCTTGGTCTTGTCGCCGGAGTCGCTGGCCGAAGGGTCAACCCCTTTTGAGCTACTTCGACAAGCGACATCAACTGTTGCGATTCCGCAGGGCTGAGCCATGACCGGCCGCACAATAGGTGTGGGCCTCGCGATTCCCGCGCTGGCCGCGCTTTCCTATGTCATTGGCTACGAGGTGCTTGCGGTGTTTGCGGCTGCGGGGACGGTTCTCGTGATTGTTGCGGCACTGTCGGTCATTCGCCCACCCGGTGCAAATCTCGAACGGACCATCGAACCCACACAGGTGACGCGCGGCGAGACTGCCAATGTCACCCTCGGTCGGCGCAACCGAAGCCCGGTCCCCGCCGCACCGCTAGAAGCGATTGACCGAATTGGGCACTTGACGGTCGAGGTCCGCATTCCCCTAGCTCCACCTGGCAGCGGCAGCGATGCCTCGTACCGGTTCGTCACCACTCGCCGCGGGCAGCTCCAAATTGGCCCAGCCCGGCTCCTGCGCCGCGACCCATGGGGACTGTTCCAGCGTACGCGCGAAGTCGGCGGTGTCGGGGAATTACTGGTCTATCCTCGCGTTCTGCCAATGGCAGCACCTGAAATCGTCACCCGCCTCGGTCGCGATGCCAGTGCGGCCGATGTTGCTGCGGGATCAGATCGCTTTCACACCCTGCGCGAATATGTTCCCGGTGACGAACTTCGCAAGGTGCACTGGCCCTCAAGTGCGCGCACCGGGACCATGATGGTCAAGCAGATGGTCGACGCACCGCAACCGAGACTGATGCTCTATCTCGACTGCGACACCTCGGCCTATCCTCGACCTGAGGACTTCGAGGAAGCCGTTGACATCGCTGCGTCGCTGGCCCAAGCGATCGTCGCAACGGGAGTTGACCTGATCGCCTGCTCCGGTGGGACTCAACGGACAGTCGAAATCACCCGCCGCGATGATCTGCAGGAGCTACTCGACATTCTTGCTTTGGTCGAGGCCGAACCCACAGCCTCTTCGGCGGTCAAGTTGCGTGGCTTAGTAATGACTAACCGAGCCACTGCACTGCTGGGGATCACCGGACCTGGCAACGGATTCCTAGCATCCCTGACTGGCGTGCGGTCTCTGATCGGTGAGGCGAGTGTATTTCGAGTCGGCACCTCTGGGCAACCATCGACCACGCGGCGGCCCGGTCTGGTCATCAACGACGCCCCAACTGCAGATGACTTCGCCAGACTCTTCGCACTCCGCTCCGCACCAAAGAATCCAAGCCAATGACCCGGCGCGACGTTATCCGTCGGACTGCCGCCGCAAGTCTGGTCTGTATCGCCGCTGCGTCGGCTTGGTGGCGACTACTGAGCCCCAACGTAGTTCTGTTCCGGATGCTTCCAGCCATCTTGTTCGTGGCCTTTGCATTCGCTCTAGGTACGTCAGGGGGCAAGCGCATTGCTCGGGGCGCCGGGGCGATCCTCGGCCTCATTGGGACATTCCTCGCTGCCTTGGTATTCGGAGCAATGAGCTTGCCCGATACCAACGGCAACACGTCCCCTGGTGCTTTGGTCACAGGAACCATCAAGGGTCTCGGGATCCTGCTGCGATCACCTGTGCCGGCTCCAATCACGTCAGAAGTCGTCACCGCAGCAATTGTGTTCACTGGATACGCAACTGTGGTCGCGTGTCTGCTCGCGTGCACTACAGCACCAATCACCACTCTCGTCCCGTCTTTCTGCCTGTTCCTCGGCGCCTCGGTACTCAGTCAAGGCTCCCCTCTTTCTCCGATCACCTCTGCCCTCGGATTTACTATCGCTGCCCTCGGCGCAATGGCGTTGATACCCACGGGAGGGAGCAAGGGGGACGTCTCGGACGGGGTCGAGTTTGCCCAGCCGGTCAAGTCCGCCTCCGCTGGCGTAACCGCTAACGCCCTACTGATAACCGTGTTGAGCGCCGCAATCGCGCTAGCCGGAGGCGCCATTGGCTTGTCGTCGGGCATCGGTGATCACGAGTCGCCGTATGACCCGCATCAGACAGACAACTACCGGCCTGAGACCAAGATCCAGCCGATAACGCAGGTCAACAACTGGCAGACCGTGCAGCGCACGGACCGAGTGATCTTCAGCATCCTCGGAACGGAGCTTCCCAAGGCAGTTGTTTGGGCTATCGACGAAAACTACAACGGCGTCGAATGGCAAACGCTGCGCGGGTTTGACAACACTGACGGCACCATCCCTTACGTCGGACCAGCAGCGAAGCTGACCCGCACGGTTGACTCGAGCTTCAATACGACCAACGACCTGGACGGGCCCTGGCTTCCCACCCCGTATCGACCAACGAAGATCACCGAGACCGAGATCCGCGCCAGCGAGCACGGAGTTGTCATCGTCCAAAGTGAAAACGCCAAGCAACTGCGCTACCGCGCGACATCGCGGGTGTTGGCCTTGAAGGACATGAATGTACTTTATCGGGCGAACTCCGCTTCCAACGATCGCAATCAGATCACCGTGGCTTTGCCACCGGACTTCCCACTTGAATTGCGAGTATTCGCGGCCGACACTATGGGCAAGGGAGGCAGTGGCTACACCCGTCTCCAGCGGCTAGCCGATGCCCTTTCAAGCTCTCCTTACCGCGAGGAGAAAACCGATGATCCTGGACCGTCGCCGTTTAGCCAACGTGCGATAGCCAACCTAGTGCTTAGTTCGAGAAAGGGAACGCAAGCCCAGTTCGCGACCGCCTTTGCGTTGCTAGCCCGAGCGCAAGGATTCGAGACGCGCGTGGTCGCGGGCTTCTCGGTGCCATCTAGCGTCGGTGGTCGTGTAACAAGTGACCGCGGAATCGTGTGGCCTGAGGTTAACCTCAAACAGGTCGGTTGGGTGCCATTCGCGCCCGCCCCCAAGGACGCGGCGCGCCAGGTTCCGGTTCCAGTCAAGTACAAGGCCCCTGTCATACCCAAACCGATCAAGTCCCCCACTCCTACAGCCAAACCGACGCCCACTCCAACGGCGACCCCCAAGCCGAAGCCGCAAGAAGATCAATCCTTGCCGTTACCTCTACCTGTGTTGGTTGGGCTTGGAATTCTGGTGGTCGTCCTCGGTTGGATCGCCCTCGTAGCAGTCACACGGCGCCGGTTGCGCTCAAGCTTGCGGCGCGACCCAGGCCTCGCTGCTGGAGCCGGAGCATGGGTCTGGATGCGCTCGGGCCAGCGCCATGTGCACGCTGTCCTGCCTGAAACGCCTCGCAGTGTCTTGTCTGACCCCACTGCAAGTGAGTCCGCGCGCCTGGTCGCTGCAGTAGCTGAGAGCGCTTTATACGGTCCAGCAGGTGACGGCTCATCGCAAGACATTAAGGCCGCCTGGGCAGGAGCCGATCACGAGATAGCCGCTGCCAAATCTGCAACCGGCTTCAAGGGCCGGTCTAGGTGGTGGCTGGTGCCCATGAGTCGCCTTCGCGATGCGTTGCCGGTCTTGCCACCTAGCGACGAAGACCGGCCAGCGGATCAGTCTGGTCCTGATGATTCTGACCAACCCCCTGGCGCAGATAACCCCAGTCAGGGACGCTCGGGGCTCAGGCGCCTGGCACGTCTTCCAGGCGGACGCTGATCGAGTTAATGCACCAACGCTCATCGGTGGGTGTGTCATACCCTTCACCCTCGAACACGTGGCCCAGGTGTGATCCGCAGTTGGCACAACGGGCCTCAACCCGCTTCATTCCCAAGCTGCGATCCTCAATCAGCACGACGGAATCACCAGCAAGTGGTGTGAAGAATGACGGCCAACCGCAGTGCGAGTCGAACTTGGTGTCTGAAGAGAACAACGGCGCCTGACACGCTCGACACAGGTAAGTACCCCGTGTCTTGGTATCTACATACTCGCCGCTGAATGCGCGTTCTGTGCCAGCTTCGCGCAGAACCTTGTACTCCTGCTCAGTCAGACTCTCCCGCCACTCTTGCTCACTCTTGGCCACTTTGTAACTCGTGTCCGCCTTGTGGCTCGCGGCGTCTTTGGCCGGTGACTTCGACATGTTCAGCTCCTCGCGTCAGGTCTTTTAGGAGGTCGTCAAGCTCGCGCAGCCGACCGGTGTAGAAGGGAATCTCTTCCCGTACATGCATTCGCGCTCCCGAGGCCCGTAGATGGCGCATCAGGTCAACAATTCGATCGAGCTTGTCGGCTTCGAAAGCGAGGATCCATTCGTAGTCCCCTAGAGCGAAAGCGGGCACAGTATTGGCTCGAACATCGACGTACTCACGCCCCATCTGACCATGTTCGACCAGCAATGCCCGCCGCTGCTCGTCGGGCAGCAAGTACCACTCGTATGAGCGAACAAAGGGATACACACAAACATAATTTCGGACTTGCTCATCGGTCATGAACGCAGGAACGTGCGACTTGTTGAACTCGGCGGGACGATGCAGTGCCATCTGTGACCAGACCGGTTCAAGGCGAGCACCGAGGGCGGTGTTCATTACGGCGTGGTAGAGGTCTTGCAAAGCATCTGAGGTGGGGGCGTGGGACCACAGCATCAGATCAGCATCTGCACGAAGTCCGGACACGTCGTACCATCCGCGAACAACCACGTCCTGCTCGGCGAGCGCATCGATAGCTTGCTGGACTTCGTGGGCTATCGCGAACTGGTCTGTCTCGTCCTTGGGGTTTCTGTCGATTCGGAAGACAGACCACATGACATAACGGATGACGTCATTCAGGTCGCGGGCCTTGGGTCGCTTTTCACTCATGGACCCATTCTGCCTGTCCCACAAGACTGGCTAGGTCATGGGTTGGGCGCGCTCGGCAAGGTAAGCCGACACTTGCCCGGCGGCGAACTGCGCCGATCCAATGCATGCAGCGATCCCCACCCCGTCATACGCCGCCCCACATAAAGCCAATCCCGGTGAATCCACCAATGCTTCGCGGATACCGGCGATCCGGGTGCGATGCCCGACTGTGTACTGCGGCAGAGCCCCTCCCCAGCGCGTCACCTGGGCGGCAACGGGGGTCTTGGGGAACCCCGCGATCTGATTCAACTCACTCGCTGCGAGGGTGACGAGCTCACCGTTCTCACGTTGGAGCACCTTGGGCTCACCGAATCGACCCAGCGAAGCGCGCGCAACCATGAAGCCCTGGCGCGCAGGCTTTGCAGCCTTGCTCTTGGTTTTGGCCCGACCGCTGCCGGGCGCACCAGCGCGAGCGACCCACGCCCACTTGCGCGAGGAGTAGGTGGCGGCCTTGACTGCAAAGCCCTCAATTGGCGGCACTAGGAAGCCACTTCCCGCAACGCTGCCAGGGACCTTGTCCGGATCAAATAACATAGTCACGACAGCGACACTCGCGTAACCGATCGTGTCCAGCCCAGCAGATGCACCCGGATTGGCGTTGCGCAGCAGTTTCGCCGCTGCCGGGGCAGGCACGGCGAGAATCACTGAGTCGAACGTCGCGCGACGACTACCACCTGTCTCGGTGACCAGCAGGCGCCATCCATCTTGGGATCGCCGCAGACCGGTGACAGTCGTACCTGTGGAGACAGTGACACCGCGACGGCGCAGCTTGTCGGCGATGGCAATTGGTAGTCGCCCTACGCCACCGCTGATACCGGCAAATACCGGACCACGACGAGCACCACTTCCAGCAGCACCGGTTGCTCGGGCTTCTTTGGCGGCCGCGAGTAGTGAGCGCTCGTTACGTGCGAGACGAAACAGTGCCGGGACGGCCATCTCCAGGCTGAGCTCAGATGACCTACCCGCGTACACGCCTCCAAGCATTGGCTCGACCAAGCGATCAACAACCTCTTGGCCCATTCGCGCGCCGACGTACTCGCCTACCGACACGTCGCCGTCGATCGCAATCTTGGGCAGCATGTAGTCCAACGGTATCCGCATGAGCCCCTTGGAACTGAGAATGTCGCTAGCTGCCAAGGCCCGTAGATCCGTCGGAATGCCGGTGATCAGTCCAGCAGGAACGGGATGGAGCTTGCCGCGGGACAGAATCGATGCCTGGCTCGACGCGGGATGAACAATCGAAGACGTAAGTCCCACGCTGCGAGCCAGCCTCACGGCCTCGGGCCGGACCGCTAGCAGAGCTTCGGCACCTGCGTCGAGGGACATACCCTCCATTTCGATGAGCTTGAGCTTGCCACCGACCGTCTCGTCGGAGTCAAAGACAGTGAGCTCGCCTGCGAAACCTCTGTCCTTGACCAGTGACCAGGCCGCTGCCAGACCTGCGATTCCGCCGCCAATAATCGCGACTCGAGGCACCTGGGAAGCTCTCTCCCGGGAAGGCCCACTCGGTCGAGGGGAGGTTGTTGAGGCTCCCCGCTTCGCCCGGCCCGGAATGGCTAAATCAGCAACGCTGTCTATGTCATTGGCGATGGTATTGATCAGATCGCCGGCTATCAGACGCAAGCTGGGGCGCGAACCCGAATCCGCAGACATACCTGCAGTTTGTCACCTCAGCACCCCGATCCACCGCTTTGCATCGCCTTTAACCACGATTAGCCCGGGCACTCGGCGCTGTTGACGTAACGAGACGCTCTTCTACGCGGCTCTTGGAGCTCGGCGCGAGACCAAGGAATTCGCTGATGATCCGAACGAAGGTGACAGCGTCTCGCAAGTGATCGTCGGCCTCCCGAGAGGAAGCGGTCGCGGCTGATGACCCAATTCCTTTGCGACCACCCGGTCCAGCGGCGAACACCACGCACCATTCCTGCAAGTGAGGCGCGATCGCTGCGAGCACCGTCCACACGCTGCTCGCACGACCATTCGTCGATGCTGTACCTCGGAGCGCGATCACACTAGCCCCAGCACGAAGCGCTGCAAGCTGGGCTTCCACGTACCTGCCGCAAGGATCAGGGCTCGCGGCCCCTGCTTCAAGGCCGCGCACCGCAAGGTCGAGCAACTCGCTGGCGGCAAGAGCCTGCGCGCGGGTGACCTCGAACTCGAGATCATTTTTGGCTGAGTCGCTCTGCGCCGCCACCAGCCCTGGGTACGGTCGGAGGCGATCCAGTGGATTTTGCGCCGCTATCTGAGTCATTACTTGCGCCATGGCCGCCTCCAAGTTGTCGAACGTCTGTTCGATACAGACTCTAGGGATCCACATTGCGCGCGTCAACCGATTTGTGGCGCGTTTTGCTGAATTTCTCCGGGTTCAGTTTCGTACTGACACACTCACCGCCTAGCGTTAACCTCGTGCCCCCAAATCCGCGACCCACGCCGTTCGTGACGGTGCATTTGTGGGGTGTATCGACATCGCGGGTACCCCAGGCGTTATTGCAGATGGCCACGAGTCACCTCAACCTTCGCAAGACCCGTGGGTTGAATTTCTACAAGCTGATCGGTACCGGATCGGGACAGACCTTTAGTCCTCGCAGCGCAGACCTTCACCATTGGGGACTCGTCGCGAGTTGGGCCGATGAGGCCGACGCGCGGGTTTTCGAGTTCGGCAAGACTGTTTCTAGCTGGGATCGCTGCTCGTTCGAACGCGCGCGGTTTCTCCTGCGGCCTGTCGCCACCCGGGGCACCTGGGCTGGGGCCGACCCCTTCTCCCCCACGACTGGTCGCCCGCCCACGGGCCAAGTCGCAGCAATCACTCGAGCGCGAATCCGACCGTCGTTCTTGCGCACCTTTCATCGAAGCGTGCCACCGGTGGCCGCCTCGATCGCGCGGGCGAAGGGGGTCACTGTCCGAACCGGCATCGGAGAGGCACCGATCGGCCTGCAGGGGACATTCTCGGTCTGGGACAGTAACGCCGACCTCGTAGCGTTCGCGCGCGATACCGAACATGCCCACGTCGTCGAACAGACAAATCGCCTTGACTGGTATTCCGAAGAGCTCTTTGCCCGCTTCGATGTCCTGCGAGCCGAAGGCACGTTCTGCGGGTCCCCTGTGGACCTCCCACGAATAGACCAGCCACTCAATGCTGGGTACGCCCCATGAGGTGGGTGCCACGCTTAGGAGTCGCGCTGACAATCGTGTTGCAGATCTTGTGGCCGCTTGCCGACGGCCCAACTCGCACGACCTTAACTATCTCCACCGTGCTGGTTTTCACTACTACGACACTGAGTCACGCGTGGATCCACCGTGGCGGTCTATGGGCGTTGGCCTATGCGGGGATCACTATGTTGTTTGCCTTCACCCTTGAAGCGATCGGCGTGGCGACAGGCATCCCGTTTAGCCCCTACAGCTACTCAGATGCGCTCGGCCTAAAGCTCTTGGACGTGCCCCTGCTGATCCCGCTGGCATGGACGATGATGGCTTACCCCGCCCTCTTGCTGGCACGCACGCTCACGGCGAGCGCTCACCGGCTCATCACACCGCTCACAGCAGTCACCGGAGCGTGGGCCCTAACCTCATGGGACCTCTTCCTCGATCCACAGATGGTCACAGCTGGGTATTGGACGTGGGTCAATCCAACTCCGAACTTGCTCGGAGTCTCAGACATCCCCGCCGTCAACTTCCTCGGCTGGCTCTTCGCGACTTTCGCACTGATGCTGCTGCTCTACAAACTACCCACCGATCGCCCCCCGAGTAATCAGGGAGTCCCAGCGTCCCTTTGGACGTGGACTTGGATCGGTGGCGTCGTGGCCAACGCGTTCTTCTTCGGCCGCCCAGCGGTTGCAGCCTGGGGTGGGATCTGCATGGGATTGGTGACAATCCCCTACCTATTGGCATTGAAACGAAGGGAATCGGCATGAAGCCCGGCAGTCTCTGGCGATGCCTGGTGACCTTCGGCGCTGTCGGCGCAGCCGCAGCCGCCGCGCATTCGATCTACAACATCGGGGTATTGCGTCGGCCTTCACCGACGCTGCAGGGCGATGCAATTGCCACAGACGACAGTGACCTAATCACTGTGAGCATCCTGATTCCGGCCCGCGACGAAGAACACAACATCGCTGACTGCATACGTGGTGCGCAAGCTCAGTCAGCGCAAGAGGTACTCATTCTCGACGACAACTCCAGCGATAACACTCATGCTGTGGCCAGCACAGCCATCGCCGGCGACAACCGGGCGCGCATTGTCAGTGGCGGCAATCAGCCAATTCCAACCGACTGGACGGGCAAGGCTTGGGCGCTGACTCGACTGGCCGAGCATGCCTGCGGCGACGTCTTGGTCTTCATCGATGCCGACGTGACCCTGGCCCCCGGTGCGCTCAATGCATGTATCGCATTGATGCATAGTTCCGACATCGACATGCTTTGCCCATATCCCCGCCAACTCGCCGACGGATTCTTGCCGCGACTGGTGCAGCCGCTACTGCAATGGTCGTGGCTGACTTTCGTCCCGCTGCAAATCTCCGAGAACTCCCAGCGCGAGTCACTCGCAGTGGGCAACGGCCAATTTCTGATCATCAACCGCGATACCTACGAGTTGATCGGCGGGCATGCCGGCGTCGCCAGCAATGTGATCGAAGATGTGGCCCTTGCCCGCCTGGTTCGCTCCCATGGCCGACGCAGTGCTGTGGTCGACGGCACGACATTAGCCACGTGTCGAATGTATGGCTCTAGCGCCGAACTCGTCGAGGGCTATTCGAAATCCTTGTGGTCAGCGTTCGGTTCGCCTTTCGGCGCGCTAGCAGCCATCGGACTGCTCAAGGTGATGTATCTGGCCCCGCCGTTGGCAGCATTGGTTGGTCCAAGTCGTTATATCCGCACTGTCGGCACGTTGGGTTATCTCAGCGCAGTCGCTGGGCGCTTCGCTTGCGCACGCGTGACGCAATCACCCACCGTCCCCGACTGTGCGGCTCACCCGCTGTCCATCACAGCCTTGGCTAGTCTGACTGCCGTTTCACTCTGGCGTCGCCGCGCAGGCACGTTGACGTGGAAGGGCCGCGACCTTCCGATGGAGAAGTCCTAGAACGCAATTTCGCCATAGATCGGCTTGACTCCATTCACGGCCGCCCAGAGCCGAGTGCCGTACTCGAAGTGCCACCACTCATAGGACAACTGCACGAAGCCTGCCTCGACCATGACCGAACGCAGCAGCCGGCGCAGATCCCTGGCCAACACCTCCGGCCCACCTTCGGCAACGTCCTCCAACGATCGAGCATTAGCCGCGGGAACGAACTCGTCGAATCCGGTTCCTAGCGCGAGTGGGTGGTTGTTCCATGTGAGGGTGAGGTCAACAGTTCCGCCGGTGGAATGCGGCGAGGGCAATCGCGGATCCTGCGACGGTGGGTTGACGAACCCTGGCGCGAGGTGTGGGTCGGAGTACGCCGTGTCGTACAGGCGCTGCTGCAGGCGCGAGTCGCGCCAAGCGTCCCAGACAGCAACACCGAAGCCCTTGGGTAGGAGTGCGACAGCGTGGGTCAGTCGATGGGATGCGCCCTCGCGCAACAACGTCGCCGGGAGGGCCGCTGGCCAATTCGTATGCCAATACGCCGACATCACGCGGGTGCGAACACCTTCAACCGGGACCATGCGCTGTCCTGTGTTGATGGGCTCCAGGCACGGCGGGAACGGATGATCTTCAGTTTCAACCAGCAAATCCGGTATGCGCGGCTGTTCGCCGGGGTGGGGAACCCCGACTGTCAACGGATCAATGGCACACCAGTCAAAGGATGGGATCTGCATAGGCAATATGGTCGTGCACCGTGGCACGAATCGTTGTGATTGGCGCGGGTGTAGGCGGGATGGCCGCTGCCGCGCGCCTGCGCGTCAAGGGACACGACGTTCGGATTCTGGAACAGTCGGACACGGCTGGCGGCAAGGCCAAAGCATTCTCCCGCGACGGTTTCGTGTTCGACACCGGCCCGAGCCTGCTGACGATTCCTGCCGTCTACCGGGACTTGTTCCTCAAGACCGGTGCATCACTCGAGGACAGCCTCGATTTGCGCCCAGTCGACCCTGGCACCAAGTACCACTGGTCCGACGGCACCAAAGTGCAACTGCCGGGAGTTGGCACCGCCGCAAGTGCAGAGGCCCTAGCCGCAGTGGTGGGCACTCAAGCGGGTACGCAATGGCGCGCTTTGATGACGCGTGCGGCGAAAATGTGGCAACTCACCAGGAAACCGATCTTGGAATCACCCGTCAGCGGGCCGCGAGATCTGTTCAAGCTCATCTCCAGCATTGACGATGTTCGCACCATCGCTCCTGGAACCTCGTTGCGCAAACTGGGCAAGCAGACCTTTGATGACCCACGCATGGTGATGCTCCTCGATCGATTCGCAACCTACACAGGCTCAGACCCCCGAAAGGCCCCCGCTGCGCTAGCGACAGTGCCTTATGTCGAGCAGGTGTTTGGCAGTTGGCACATCGGCGGAGGAATCTCCAACCTCTCTGGAGCTCTCTACCAACGATGCCTTGAGCGGGGCGTGACTGTGGACTTCAATGCCGATGTCACCCAGGTCGTGACCGACGCCGGGCGCGTCAGCGCGGTTCGTCTAGCTGACGGACAAACCCTTACCTGTGACATCGTCGTGGCCAACTCCGATGCCACCCATCTCTATGCCGACCTACTCACGCGCTCTGTGTCGCGAGGTCCGCTGAAACAACTCCGCAAGTCCACTGCGTCGTTCTCCGGCTTCGTGCTGATGCTCGCTGTCCAGGGCCGCACTCCAGGAATCTCCCATCACAACCTGTGGTTCCCGGCTGACTACGACGCTGAGTTTGATTCGGTGTTCACCGGGCGAGAGGTCGCTGATCCGGCCATTTATGCGTGCGTACCTGACGACCCGGCGATGCGCCCCGACGACGACCACGAGTCCTGGTTCATCTTGGTCAACGCCCCTCGCCACGGGAACGATAAAGGCGCGCGAGACTGGAGCTCGCCGGAGTTCGCGAACACCTACGCCGACCAGATCTTGGAACGGCTCGCGCACCGGGGCACTGACTTGCGCGAGCGCGTGCTGTGGCGAGAATTGCGCACACCCGCCGATCTTGAGCGCCTCACTCGGGCGCCCGGCGGGGCGATTTATGGAACATCGAGCAATGGCGCTCGAGCAGCATTCCTACGCCCGGCAAACCAATCGCCGCTGCCAGGCCTGTACTTGGTCGGTGGCTCTTCTCATCCTGGGGGCGGACTGCCGCTCGTGGGAATGTCGGCCGAGATCGTTTCGAACTTAATCGGGCGCGCCCCCCGAAGCTGAGTACTCTGCGAGAATCACGCCGATGGCATTCGGGTGAATGCGAATTGGCGCGCGGATGAACTCGCGAGATTCTGACCTCATGAGATCGGTGATCATCGCGGCCGCAGTGGGCTGCCAGGTCGCAGCTCTCGCAGCCTGCAGCGGCGCTGACTCTGCTGGGTCAGATTGCACAGTCTCGATACAGGGCGGATACAACATCCCAGCCTTCGAGAAACTACCTGAAGTGACTTCGGATGTTGAACAAGCATCTACCGCACTTCTCACAGCTAAAGCCCAAGCCGCCGATGACTACGCCAAAGAACAGCGGGCTCTGGTCTCCCAAGGCGTACCCGCCAATCGCATCCCTGAGCTAGCCGACTGGGAGCAGGGCACCATATGGTCACAGCGACTAGCGATCAACGAGCATGCGCTCAATTCGGCAATCATCTTCGCCGACCAAGTCATTGACGCGACCGGTGGACAGTTCATGGTCAAGACCAATAGCGAGTGGACTGAGGTTGAATCTCCATCCGCAGAGCAACTCGCGATTTTGGGCAAAAGCGAGTGCTTGCCAGCAAACTCAAAGTAGCTGCTCCCAGGCCGAGGCCTTAAGACTCTTCAGTGGGTCTAGATTCCTTGGCCAAGATCGCGTAGAGGGCACGCTGGGTGTCCTCGATCACTACAGCAGCTTCAGCAATTTGGGGAGCAGTTCCGACTTCCCGTACCTGCTTCATGGCCTGGACAAGGCCGTGCAGCTTGCTCCACATCTCCCGCTGGGCGGCTCGGGCTGCGTCGGATCCAAGACCCGTTGCTGTGTCCCAGACCGTCTCAAGTTCGCCAGCATGCTCGGCGATGTATTCCTCACCAGCCTTGGTGAGCCTCGCGACGCTGCGGTTTGACTCATCCGTCTCGATTGTTATCAGGCCCTCATCCTGGAGTGCCTGTAGTGACGGGTAAACCGAACCTGGGCTCGGAGTCCAAACGCCGCTGGTGCGTTCGCCGATCTCTTGCATCAACTCGTATCCGTGTCGCGGCTGCTCGCCGAGCAACGCCAGCAGCGCGAGACGAACATCGCCGCGCGGACGACGCTGCGGGCCACCGCGGCGACCTCGGCCACCCCCACCGAACGGCGGTGGGCCACCACGCCCGTTGCGGACACCATCGGGCTCACCCTGGCCGCGTGTGCCTCGACCCCTGCGGTGGCGGTGTGGGCCACGACCTCGGCTGCGCATTTCTTCTTCGATCTGTATTTCTGGATTGAAGGGTGCATTCATGTGCACTCATCTCCGATTTCTATTTGAGGTTCATTTAGTTTAGATGTAGTCGGGAACCTTTCACCGACATGCTTACGATATATCGTTAGTGTGTCGTTATGCAAGCTCCATCGCGAAATTCCTTTTTGACTAGGGCAGTGACTTGCGAATAGCAAGCATGACTTGGGCAATACCAACGACCGCCAGGAGCAATGCCACCATCGCCGCGTAGCTGGCCCAGTCCTGGCTGGATCTCCCGTAAAGCGCCCACGCCGACAATCCCAGGAATACGGCCACGACGATGATGCGGGTGGGTCTCTCCCAAATGCTGACGACCCCGACTTCTGACATCCCGGCGGCTGCGGCCCGCGCGCGCGCATACTCCTGCGCGAAGGTCAGCACGATCACGATCGCAATCAGCCAACCAGGGGCGCCGGCAATCCACAATGCGCCGAGCAACAATGCATCAGCGAAGCGATCTGCGACCGAATCCAACACGTAGCCCCACACGCTTGTTTTTCCAGTCATGATGGCCACGGCGCCGTCGAGGTTGTCTAGCAGTCCAGAAATCGCGCTCACCACCACTGCCAGCCATAGCCACGTGGCTCCTCGGTCATGGGAAAGCCAGGCACACAGCGGCACGAGGCCAGCAACGACCAGACCGAGCATCGTCACTGCATTAGGGGTGAACCGCATCGCGACAAGAGGCCGGGCCGCAACATAGGCAAACGTAAGCCAGAACTTGATCAGCACAGAACCGCGCGGATCGACACCCCCATGCAGCGTTGACCAGCGCTGGAAGTACTCCTGAACAGATTCGGCCGGCTTTGCCCCACCGAGGGATGGCTGTGTCATTCGGACTGCGTCGACCTATGCCGATGCTGACAAACCGAGCTGGGTGTAGATCTCGCGTGTCGCAGTGGACCGATTCAGCGTATAGAAGTGCAAGCCTGGAGCGCCACCTTCGAGTAGGTCCGCGCATAGTTTGCTAGCCGCACCGATACCAATCTCGCGAACTTCTGATTCCGACACAGCCGCCAACTCGGCAGCAAACGCGGCTGGGAACTGTGCTCCGGACAACGTCGCGAATCGAGTGATCTGGGCCAGATTGGTAACCGGCATGATGCCCGGAATAATCGGGATCGTGACCCCAGCATCGCGAGATCGATTGACCAGATCGAAGTATTTGTCCGCCTCGAAGAAGAACTGGGTGATCGCGAACTCTGCCCCTGCCTGCTGCTTGGCGAGCAAGACCTCGATGTCGTTGTTAATCGACTCGGATGCCGGATGAGTGTCGGGAAAAGCAGCGACGCCGACACAGAAATCACCAGAGGCCCTCACCAGTCGCACAAGTTCGTCGGCATGATTGAGCCCGTCAGGGTGGGGCTCCCATTGGGCATCGGGCCCTCCGGGCGGATCCCCGCGCAGCGCCAAAATGTTGCCAACTCCTGCGTTTTGATATTCAGCGATGACAGCTTCAGTCTCAGCTACCGAGGCACTCACGCAGGTGAGGTGGCCTACCGGAATCATCGTGGTGTGCCTCGCAATGCGACCAGTGATGGCGACTGTTCGATCACGGGTGGATCCGCCGGCACCAAACGTCACCGAAACGAATGTCGGCTTCAAAGGCTCGAGCTCATCGAGTGCTGACCAAAGTGCGACCTCTCCCTCATCGGTACTGGGAGGGAAGAACTCGAAGGAGAACGACTTATCTCCCCGTGCGAGCAAATCTCTAACGAACTCGACCATGATGCAAGGCTAACCTGCTACGAATCTGAAGGGTGCAGACATACCGAAGCCTGGGTGCTTCTAGGCTGGACTCGTGACAGTCCCCCCAGCCTCACCATTCGATGTTGAGGACGTGCGAGCACGAGTCAGTTCAGCACTAAGGGTATTCATCGCCGAGCGCGAGACCATCCTCACTGATGTCGGGCAGGACGTCGGTGAATTGCACAGCGCGATTGTCGACTTCACAGGCGCAGGAAAGCGCTTGCGACCACTGTTTTGCTGGTGGGGTTGGCGCGCGGCAGGTGGCGATAACGTCGAAGCAGCGATCGTTGCTGCAGCTTCGTTGGAACTCTTGCAGGCTTGTGCGCTCATCCACGATGACGTGATGGACGGCAGCGACACTCGCCGGGGTGCACCCTCAATCCATCGACGAATTGCCGCACTGCATGAGGGCGAAGGGTGGCAAGGGGATGCAGCCGCTTTCGGCGTGGCAGGGGCGATCTTGCTCGGCGACCTTTGCCTGTCATGGTCCGACGAGATGTTGTTCGCCTCGGGGTTGCCCAGTGATGCGCTGATCCGCGCCAAACCGATTGCCGACATCATGCGTACAGAGCTCATGGCTGGCCAGTACCTCGATGTGGTCGCCCAGGCGCGCGCGAAGGCTTCAGCGACCGAAGCACTCCAAGTGGCTCGCTTTAAGTCAGCGAAGTACACAATCGAACGTCCACTGCACCTCGGTGTGGCCCTCGCGGGGGGTCCACCGGAGTTGATGACGACTTTCACCAGCTACGGATTGCCACTCGGTGAGGCGTTTCAGTTGCGAGACGACGTGCTAGGGGTCTTCGGTGACCCCGAAGTCACGGGCAAGCCCGCAGGCGACGACTTACGGGAAGGTAAGCGAACCTTCCTCGTCGCCTCTGCCTACGAACAGGCAAGCCCGACGGCCACCTCCCTACTCGACGAGCTGCTGGGCACCGACCTTGATGACTCACAGGTTGCAGCACTGCGACAGGTCATCATCGAGACTGGCGCGTTACAGAAGACCGAGAATCACATCTTAAAACGGACAGAGGAATCCCTTGGGGCGCTGGATCCGAATCAGGTGGAGGAGCCCGCCAGAAGCGTGCTGGCCGATCTCGCCCTGGCAGCTACGAACCGGCATGGCTAGAAAATCCCATACGCTATTCCGAAGGACGTGACATGCGCACAGTGACTGGACCGACCGAGTCGGTCGTCATCGTCGGGGCTGGCCTCGGTGGGCTATCTGCTGCACTGCGCCTGGCTGGTGCCGGCCGCCAAGTCACGATCCTAGAACGCGAAGACGTCCCGGGGGGCCGGGCAGGGCTTTGGCAGTCTGGCGGACACTCCTTCGACACTGGGCCCACTGTGTTGACGATGCCCCAACTCATCGAGGACGCATTCGACGCAGTCGGGGAGAACATGCGCGACTGGCTTGACCTCGAGCCGGTATCGCCGCTGTATCGGACGTACTTCCCCGATGGCTCCCAGCTCGACGTTCACTCCGACCCTGCCGCCATGGCAGCAGAGATCGAAAGCGTGATCGGCTCAGCTGAGGCCGGCGGTTATCTAAGATTCGTCGACTACGTGTCGAAGTTGTACAAGCTGGAGATGAGCGACTTCATCGACCGCAACATCGACTCTCCGCTGGATCTCATCACTGGGAACCTCGCTGGGCTGATCGCCTCGGGTGGTTTCCGTCACCTCGCACCCAAGGTCAACCAGTACCTCAAAGACCCACGCACACAACGAGTGTTCTCATTCCAGTCGATGTACGCGGGACTCTCACCGTTCGACGCACTGGCCATCTATGCAGTCATTGCCTACATGGACTCCGTCGCAGGTGTCTACTTCCCCAAAGGCGGTATGCATGCGCTGCCCGAGGCGCTCGCCGGTGCTGCCGAGAAGCACGGTGTCACGATTCAGTATGGGGTGACTGTCGACAAGGTGATCCACAACGGTCACCGTGCCAGTGCCGTCACCACGACCGACGGGGAACGCTTTGATGCCGATGTCGTGGTCCTGAACCCCGATCTACCCATCGCCTACCGGGACCTACTGGGAGAACAGCCGTGGTCGGTGCGTCGACTGCGCTACTCCCCCTCGTGCGCCGTGCTGCTCGCAGGGTCGTCAGCGACTTATAGCAAGATCGCCCACCACAACATTCATTTCGGCAAGGCTTGGCGCTCAGTGTTCGACGAGTTAATAGATCAGCAACAACTCATGAGTGACCCCAGCTTCTTTGTCACCAACTCCACCCTCAGTGACCCCTCGTTAGCGCCGGCGGGCAAGCAGAACTACTACGTCTTGTTTCCCACACCCAACAATCGCGCGGGCATTGATTGGGCCAAAGAGGGTCCGCGCTACCGAGACGAGATGGTCGCCCGGCTAGAGGCAGCCGGCTACGTCGGATTCGGCGACTCGATCGAAGTCGAGAAGCTCACCACCCCGGCGGACTGGGAGTCAATGGGGATGGAGGCCGGCGCACCGTTTGCCGCAAGCCACTCGTTCAGCCAGACCGGCCCATTCCGTCCACGCAATATCTGGGGCGAGAATGTGGTATTCACCGGGTCGGGCACTACCCCGGGCGTCGGCGTACCGATGGTGATGATCTCCGGACGGCTGGCCGCTCAACGCATCACGGGCTAGTCCGGACCACGCATGACCATTAGGCGCGCCCGAGCCTTGGTCGGATCGTCTGCTGGCACGATCCCTTCACTTTCAGGATCACCTAGGAGCAGGTGGCGTTCACGCGGACTCACGGCAAGCACGAGCGCTAGCACTGCTGCCACGCTGAGCACGGCGATAGCGTCTGGCACCTGAACCAACGAGTCCTGGGTCGCACTTGAGTTGATCAGGCCGTAAAGCGTAAGTCCGGCAGTGCCCAGTAGCGCGATCCGGAACTCCACCCGCTTAAGTCCAGAGGCTGCAAACAACGGCAGGCTCCACAGCAGGTACCAAGGCTGGACGACCGGGCCCAGAGCTACGAGTGCCAAGAAAGCAATTGCCGCACCTCGCACAGCAGTCCGACCGTAGGGCCGCAGACATAGCCAGGCCAGCACGCCGAGCAAGATCACCGAGCTCAGCACCCGGAACCCATCGACCAAATTGTCGGTGAGGTCCCAGCCGAAGAGATGGAGGAATCCCGCAACCGCCATGCCTAGAGCTGTCGGCGGCGACAACCAGGTACGTACCGCTCCAGGTGTACTCAGCGCCGAGATCCAACCGACGCCGGTACCGGTCACTAGGGCGAAACCGACCAGGATTGCCCCCGATACCAGCCCGACCAGGACCCACTTCTTGAAAATCCGACTCATTGGCGCACGCGGTCCAGCCCAAATAAGCCCGAGGAACGGCAGCGCCACCAAACCGATCGGTTTAGTGCTGCCAGCAAGTGCAATCAGGGCCGTGCCTAAGATCGGACGGTTGTCCAAAGCCAGTGCCAACCCGGCCGCTACCAAACCGGCCATGAGTGCGTCGTTATGTGCGCCAGCAACGAAATGCATCAAGACCAGCGGGTTGAGCACGCCGAGCCACAGTGCCTGCGAAGGCGAGATCCCACAACTGAAGGCGATTTTAGGCACCGCCCATGCCAGCAGGGCGACGCCGATAACGGCGAGTACTCGAAATACGAGTGCACCGCTGTAGGGGTGCGGTCCGCAGAACTGCGCGACACCGCGTGAAAGTAGCAGCCAGAACTGACCATACGGCGTCTTCGCCTCTGCCCACAGCGGATCGACACCGTCGTTGAACCACCCCGGGACGCTGGAGGAACCCTGCAAGTACGGGTCAACCCCAGCGATCATCAACTTGCCCTGGGCGAAATACGAGTACACGTCACGGCTGAAAAGCGGCGGTGTCAACATCAGCGGCAAACACCACACGACTAGCGCCAACCAGAGTCGGCGCAGGTCGGCCACGCGACCGCGCATGACGTCGTGGCCAAGCAACAACCAAGACTGGAGCAGCAACGCGATCCCGATGACCACGGCACCCTTGGAAACAACAGCGCCAAGAGTCGTTGATCTCAACGCATCGACTACCGGAATATCAACTAGCGCCGTCGCTAGCGGGAGCCAACCAACACCAAGCGCGCCTATCGCTACCAGCAGTGTGGCAATGAAACCCGGAAGTACCGAACGATAGATAAACGCAGTGAGCGAACTGTTTACATCCTCAGAGGATCCTCTGGCCGGCGGAATCGCGGCAGGGACATCAGCGGACACGGGGTCGAGCCTACCTGCGAGGCGATGGCCTGAGTGCGGCGCAACTCGCCGGTGGGAAGATGTCTAGCGTGAGTAGCCGACAACTGACCGCTGCGGGGATCATCGATCCCAAACTCCGTCTCTCCTACGAGACCTGTCGCAAGCTCAATGCCGCGCACGGAAAGACCTACTACTTGGCAACTTTGTTGCTGCCGCCGCACAAGCGACCGTTCGTTCATGCCCTGTACGGCTTCGCCAGGTACGCCGATGACATCGTCGACTCGATGGATGATCAACCTGTTGCCAGCCGTGGCGCCGCGCTCGATCGCCTCGCCGATCGGTTTTTCACCGACCTTGCGCGTGGGCATTCCCAGGACATGGTCTGCGCTGCCGTCATTGACACCGCCCTGCGCTGGAACATCAAGACCGAGTACTTCGAAGCCTTCATCACTTCCATGAAGATGGACCTGACCGTTGACCACTACGACACCTTCGCCGACCTGAACACCTACATCTATGGGTCGGCCGCCGTGATCGGACTGCAGATGGTGCCAATCCTGGAGCCAACCAACGACGCCGCTTACGGGTATGCCCAAGACCTCGGAGTCGCGTTCCAACTCGCCAACTTCATTCGTGATGTAGCCGAAGACCTCGACAGGGGCCGGATTTACTTGCCCCTTGATGAACTCGCCGACTTCGGAGTGACACCGGACGATCTTCGAGCGCGAGTCCTCACGCTTCAGCTGCGCGACGCGCTGGCGTTCCAAGTGCAGCGGGTGCGTGATCTGGCTGAGAAATCCCGCCCTGGCGTGGCACTGCTCGCCCCAGAGAGTCGTCCGTGCATCGACACCGCACGGATCTTGTACTGCGGCATCGCCGATGAAGTCGCTGCGAACAACTACGACGTCTTCAGCGTACGAGCAACGGTTCCCATGCGAAAGCGCCTAGCTATCGCTGCTCCGGCGTGGGCCAAGGCGCGGCGGGCCAGCCGCGGGCGAGCGCTGCACACCGGCGCGGCCCCAGGCAACCCATAGCGCTAACGTCAACAACACCAGCGCAAATCCGAACAGCAGGTCCTCAAACGGCGCAAAAGCGATGCGCCCATCGCCTAGGAATGGTGGCGCTTGATTGGTCGGTGTCGACGATCCGAGGATGAAATCCCCCGAGTACCTGACTATCCGAAAGCCAGTAAGCACAGCGTTCGACACCAACTGGAAGAACAGGATTATCGCGTAGGAGATCCAAAAGACGCGGCGAGTTAGCAGCCTGGTCCGCAGTATGAGCATGTCGAGGATCGCCGCGAGCAAGACTCCGAGCAACGCCAGGGCCGTGTAGGTCATGACGGTGGATCCAGTTGCGAATCCCCAACTTCGTCCCCCGCCGGTAGTCCTGTCGCGCTACGCACGGCCTCCAACGTGAGGATCGCGCAAATCGGGATCGCAATAAAGAACAGCACTTCATCAAGGGGAACCTGTCCGGGCAGGATGATCCCGGTGGTCAGGTTGGCATCGAATGACCAGTGACCTTGATTGATCGCATACACGTCCCATAGCGTGAAAACGACTACAGTTGGCAACACACTGAACACTAGGCGCACCCAGCGTCGATAGACCCGCGTGCGCATGGCCAACTCCAGCCAGCCCGTGCCGAGCAGGCACAGCGCCAAGACCGCGATATAGGCCAGGTGACTCACTTGCAGTCACCGTTGCCGAACGAGTCGCTCATACAACGAAGGGTACTCAATCCGTGCGGAAAGTGAAATTATGTACTGATTTGCCCGAGGATGTAGACGGGGTTCGTACACTTGCCTGGTGGATACTCAGACGCACCCTCTCATTGGGGTCGTAGTCGAAGGCCGTTATCAGGTCGACGACTTCGTCGCAAGGGGCGGAATGGCGACGGTTTACCGCGCCACTGACCTGCGTCTTGACCGGGTTGTGGCGATCAAAGTCATGCACGCCAACCTCGCCCAGGATCCCGAATTCGTCAGCCGCTTCGTGCGCGAGGCCCGCTCGGCTGCCAAGGTCAGCAATCCCAGCATCGTGGCCGTGTACGACCAGGGCAGCAGTGACGGTCTTGTCTACCTGGTCATGGAGTACATCGAGGGCCACACCCTGCGCGACCACATAAACAAAGTCGGCCGGCTAGCCTCTGGCGACGCATTGAGCATTGTGGAGCCCGTACTTGAAGCCCTCCAAGCTGCGCACAAGGCTGGGATGGCACACCGCGATATCAAGCCTGAAAATATCCTTATCGCCACCGATGGCGGGGTCAAAGTCGCTGACTTCGGCCTCGCGCGGGCAATCGAAGCAACCAACGCCAGTGCCGTCACCCGCGGCTTACTGATTGGGACCGTTGCCTACCTCGCGCCCGAACAGGTCGAGCATGGCGCGGCTGATGCTCGAACCGACGTCTACTCAGCAGGCATCGTGCTGTACGAATGCGTTGTCGGTCAGGCACCATTCACTGGCGAAACTCCTCTGTCAGTGGCTTACCAACACGTTCACGGCAACATTCCCGCCCCGTCCTCGATTAGGCCCGATGTTCCGCAGGCAATCGACGAGTTGGTCGCCACGGCGACCCAACGCAACCCCGATGATCGCTACGTCGATGCTTCGGACTTCCTGGACAACCTGCGAGTCGCACGCACGAAGGCATCTACACCTGCTCAGAACAGCAACACGGTTGTACTAGATCGTTCCGAGAACACGGTCACTGTCGGACCCTGGCCTACAGCACCCGTTACTGCCTCTCCCGACTCCTTGACAGTGATCACGACACCAGCGCCCCACGCGCCGGCGCCGATCCAACCTGTCAATGCGCAGGCCACTGGCACGCCCGCTCATATGACCAGCATTGAGCCGATCACCGAGCCCGCTGCCGCACAACCACTCGATTCTCAGCCGCCAAACGACACTGCGAGCAACAACCTCAAGAAGAAGGAACGCCGCCCTAGGCGCCTGCGGTTCCTCATCGCCTTGATGTTGCTGATACTGCTCGGCGTTGGCACCGGCGTCGGGATCTACGCGTATACCCAGTCTCAGCTGGTGTCCGTTCCCGGCTTGGTTGGCCTATCCCCCACTGAAGCCCAGAAGAAACTCACGCCCGAGGGTTTGACTGTCAACGTCAGTGGCCAGGAGTACAGCAACACAATTCGCAAGGGCTTGATCATCGCCAGCGATGTGAGCCCTGGCTCGCAGTTGCGCAAGGGCCAGTCGGTCAACGTGAAGACCTCAGCGGGGCCCGAGACGGTCGCGATCCCCAAGGTCGTGGGGCTCACGACCGCGAAGGCTAAAAAACAGTTGCGCGCAGTTGGTTTCACATCAAGCGTGACCGAGGAGTACTCAAGCTATACCGATTCTGGCCGAATCATTTCAAGCAGTCCAGACTCCGGCACCAAAGCCAAAATCGGTTCCGAAGTCACCCTGGTCGCGTCGAAGGGCCCACCGCCGGTGACGGTCCCCAACGTGGTGACGATGGATAAGGCCACTGCGGTAAGCAAGCTGCAGGCGCTTGGATTCAACGTGCAGGTCAAGGACAGGTTGTCTGTCGTGGTATTCGGCAGGGTCTACAGCCAGAGCCCGTCCGCCGGCGCTGTGCTTCCACGTGGCTCCACGATCGTGCTGACCGTCGTTTAGCCGCGATCGAAGTGGGTACACATCTGATTGACGATGACAACGGGCCGAAATCACGTCGGAATAGAGTCGGTTCTTCAATACCCGACATTGTCCGCCCGTGGGTCTAGCGGGTACAGCCAAGGTAAGCCCAAAAGGGGCCATAGGATGATCATGGTCGGGTGTCAGCCGCGGGGTGGGGGTGGTTGGAGCAGTTCGGTGACGTCGGCTACGGCTTGTGGGCTTGGTCCGAGCTCGGTGAGCAGTCGCTCCAGAACGTTGCTTTAGGCAGTGCATTACGGTTACACCCAGCCGGCCACGGCAGCATAAGAAAATCCATCAAATCCACTGTCCGAAATCACCGCAGCAGCCCAGTGGGCTATGTGCGGGTTTCCTCGGTCAGTCAGAACACTTATCGACAACTCGACGGTATCGCTATCGAGGTCATTTTTGAGGATCATGCGTCGGCAAAGACACCGACCGCCCACGGCTGCAAACCATGCTCACCCACGTCCGTGCCGGGGACACCGTCGTTGTTCATTCGTTGGACCAACAATGATGCTGCGCAACACGGCAGCGACGTCAACAGGCAGCCGCGACACGGTTCACAGAACCGCTCGTCCGCGATCCGGTTCGCCGACCCGATGAGGCGCTCCATCCGCCCGGGCGCTTCCAACTTCGAGGCGCGGCACCGGGCGAGCACCGGGTCACGCTGCCGGGCCTCGTTCAACTCGCTAGGACAGACCTCGTCGGCTAGCCACGCGATCATCGCGTCCTCGCAGTTCGCGATCATGGTCTGCGTCGACCTCGACAACGCTTACTCAGACGACAGTGTGATCAACGTCGTCATCGCAGACGACCACGACGAGATTGTTCTTGCCCGCGACCGCAGAGGCCACGTCCTCCTCTGTGATGGAACCATGAACCGGATCGAGGACGCCGAAGTCGTGGATCGAGCAGTCACTATTGCTCAATACCGGGAATGGTCGGAACGCGTCGACTGGGAAGAAGGCCCTGACGCCTTGCGCTACCCCGGCCTCTACGACATCGACGAAAACTTCGACCTAGGGGACAGCGCACCACGCAGGACTCACTCCTGAGCCCCGAAACAGACGACAACCCTGACCGCAAGCGTGGGGCCTACAACCGTGAACGACTGCATTCGACACTCGGGTAGTTGTTGCGACCGTATGGGCCAATCGAATAAACACTGCCATGACTTAGCCCAGTAGCGGATGGGTGATTGTCCATCACAGTGCTGAGCGTGTTTGTATGGGCGCGTCCGGTACTGACTCGGTCCGCTTACCAACAACAACATTGGAGCCAACCGATGGCGACGACCGCGACGCCGACTGGATCAACTCCCGGAGCTCAAGAATCGACGACAGAGGAAGCTATTCCCCCGAAGTCGCGGCTACCTCGCATCGCGCTCGGACTCCTGCTGTCGATCTTCGGCGGTGTGCTGCTAATCCTCACCTTCCCGAACCAGGGAGGTATCTGGCCACTCGTCTTCATCGGATT
>Ga0105047_10003669_pt1 | contig 26999 bp, 16 predicted proteins | sample MAT04_FD_78384 | JGI IMG/M metagenome (GOLD analysis project Ga0105047, IMG submission 78384) | Freshwater microbial communities from Lake Fryxell liftoff mats and glacier meltwater in Antarctica - MAT-04 (megahit assembly) | ecosystem: Environmental > Aquatic > Freshwater > Ice > Liftoff... | reverse complement strand
GCGATGGTGGTTGCTTCGCCGTACATGAAGGGCGGCAAGACGACTGCGGTGCCGTGGAATCGTGCGCAGATGAGCAAGCAGGTCAACCGTCTGCTGTCGGCTGGCAGTCAGTACGACTTGCACACGGTGACCAGCATGGTACGCGCGTACGACGGGCCGTTCATTCGCGGCCTTTCGCTGAAATCGATGGGGCCAGAGATCAATACCGAAATCCTTTATAAGGCGCAAATCATGCGCGCGCGCGTCGCTGAGGTTCCCGCACACCTCGATTGGAGCGACCAAGCCGAGCGCATCGCTACCCGCAAGGTGTCGTTGAAGTTCACCACTACGTCGAAGCTGCTCGTCTTCGCCAGCTTCCTCTATCGCCCGATCGTGTTCTTTATGATCCCTGGTCTGTTGCTGCTCTTGATTTCGTTCTGGTCGGGCGGGTCGTTGGGGTGGACGGTGTGGCACGAGGCCAGCAAGAACGGTGGCGGTTGGGATGCGCGTGTCACCAGCGGCTTCGCCCAAGCGTGGAAACTGCGACCGCAAACGTTCATCATCGCTGGCTTCACTTTCGTAGTTGCCGTACAGCTGATCTCGCTTGGTCTCTTGGCAGCACAAGCCAAGCGCTACTTCGAAGAACTCTTCTACGCAGCAACCCGCCGCAGCCATTAGCAGATCGTCGCGATCGCGATCCAGCTTTCTCCCGTATCGGTAAGCGTTCCCTGGATAGTCATCGCCGGCCCCGGCATCTCGGCAGCGAATGTGGTGCCGCCGTTCAGATCGACGTGCAGGTGAACGTCTAGCGGGCCAATCACTTCGCCGCCGAGGTCGCTCCAGGCTTTGTAGGCCGCTTCCTTCATGACGAATGCGGCCACAGCGTCGATGTCGGGATCGTCGGCGCGCAGCACAGAGTCGCACAACTCGGCGTCGGTTTCGCCGTGGGGCTCAATGTCGATGCCGATCGCGCGATAGCTCACTGTCGACCCGACGACGGCTACTGCACGCGATCGATCGTGCGCGAGCGAGCCCACCACGCCCTCTGGCCACATTGGTGCGCCGTTGGCTGCGCGCATGATCGGCGCCGATGTGTCGAGTAGTTGATGCAGCAACGCGCGGCCACTGGCGAACTCGGTCAGCCGCTGGTCGCGCGCCGTCGCGACCAGTGCTCGCTCATCGGCGTGCAGCGCTGCAACGTGAACCCAACTAATCGCAAGGGAACTGGCTCTCATCGCTCTGCCGCCTCGATCGCGCTGCGGATCGCTTCGGCCAAAACGCGCACGTGTGGCTCAAGAACCATTGAGTCGTGATCGCCAGGAACATTCACGACATCGACGTGTGCGCAATGACGGCGCCAGCCATTGTCGTCCTGAACGAAGTCGCGTCGCACATCGATGCCACGATGACCGGGCAGGCGGTATTCGACGGGATGCGCTGGACGGTAGAGCGTGATCGTGCCGTCGTACTGCCCCACGTGGTAACGGTCAAGCGCGCGTAGAAAGGCCGCCTCAATGTTTGCGCTGTGCTGCATGCCAGCTTCCGGTGCCGCGACCTGTTGGCGTTCGGCGACGGCGCGCTTCCAGTTCTGGCGGCTGCGCCACCAACGCGCGACGTAGCCAAACTTGTAGCGGCCGACGCTCTGAAACTGGATCGCGATCTTGTCGACGGTCGTCAACGGTTGGCGCATTGATGGCGCCGGGGTGTCCAGCATCGCCAACAACGACACTGTTTCGCCCGCCGCGCGTAGTTGGCGAGCCATCTCCAGCGCGGTGATGCCGCCGCCAGAGAAGCCACCGAGCAGGTATGGGCCTTGCGGTTGCACATCGCGCACATCCCGCAGGTATGCCGTCGCCATTTCCTCGAACGTTTCGTGCGGCTGATCGCCGCCGAACAAGCCGCGCGCCTGCAATCCATAGAACGGCCGGTCGGTGCCGATCTGGTTGCTGAGGTGACGCAGGTTGAGGACGTTGCCGAACATGCCCGCAACCAAGAAGAACGGCGTCGTGTCTCGCTCGTCGCGCGCGTGCATTGGGACCAAGTAGGTGTACACGCTCGGCAGCGTGGTCGATTGTGCGCCACCGGAATCGGCCGTTGGCAGCATCGACCGAATGAGGCCTGCGCCAGCCTCGACAGTGTCGGCGGTGAAGAGCGCAGAGATCGGGAGGTCGACAGAGAACAACTTACGAATGCGCGCGAACAGTCGCACCGCGATCAGGCTGTGACCACCGAGGTCGAAGAAGCTGTCATGCACACCGACCTCATCGATCCCTAGCAGTTCCTGCCATAGTTCGGTCAACGTGCGTTCGAGAGCATCGCGGGGAGCGACGTAGGTACTGGTCAGTCGTGGTCGTGCAAAGGTCACGCCGGACGCTCCGCCGGCGTGAAGTGCAGCGGCGCTGATGCGATCGGTCTGTTCGCGCAGCGCAAGTAGGTCGAGAGCCGAGATAACCAACGGAACGCCCGAGTGCCGAGTGAGGGCCGACTCGAATGCCGCAGCTCCTTCGGTCGCTTGAATTCCCTGCGCTACGTTGTGCCGCAACACTTCTTCGGCGTGCGTGATCAATCGCCCATGTGCAGCGCTGGATTCGGTGATCGTCTCGTTTGGCAGCGGATCGAGGTTTAGCTTGCCTGCCAACCGCTTCATGGTGAACCCGGTCACTGTGACGGCGACTGATCCTGCGGCATCGACGAACACGACGTCGAAAGTTGCGAAGCCAGCGGCTTCGCTGCTGCCCGGCCGGATCGTCGAAACAACTGTTGCGCGCCGGAGTTGATCATGAGGCCCGTCGGGATTGTGTACGACGATTGCTTGCGCGCTGACTGGCACCCACAGCGCATCGCCGCTGTAACCAGGCACCTGCTCAATGGCGAAACACAAGCCAATGTCGATCAGGGCCGGATGCAGCACAAAGTTGTCGAGATCGGCGAGGTATTCGCGCGGAGTCTCGAGAAGGGCAACGGACTGCCGTGGTCCGCTCTGAATCGACTGCGCGACCTTCCATCGCGGGCCGAGGCGTAAGTGATCCTGCTGACGAGTTCGGATGGCGCCGCGAAGAGGGCTCGCCGTGAGAGCTGCGGCGACGTCGGTGGCGGGCGCGGGGGCCGGGGCGCGCAAAACGATTTGGGCTTGAGCGGTGAGCGACCAACGTGGCTCGCCAATGTGATCGCCAGTTCGATCACCAATGTCGAGTATGCGGCGCACTTCCATTGAGTACCCGTAGTCGGTGGGGCTGAGCACGACGTCCACTCGCGTCGGTCCAGTCGTCGAAGCTGCGAGCGGCGCCGTCATGATGAGTTCACGCAGCTCGAAAGGTCGTCGCACCCCCGCCTCGCCCAGCGCCTGGCGGGCAAGTTCGAGGTAGCCGGCGCCGGGAAACATGGCGGCGCCCGATGCGAGGCGGTGCTCGTTCAAGAACCAGGCATCGGCGGCCCAGGAACCGCTGAGAGTGACGGAGCCTGATGCATCGCTTGTGCGCGTCGTGAATAGTGAACCGGCGCACGGTTGTGGTCGCTGGCGTCCTTCATCGAGCAGCCGATGAACCGACTCGACCGCCATGCCGACTTCCGACCAAGCACCCCACGCGATTGCGGTGACCCGATCGGGGTGCGCCTGTGCGAACGCTTCTAGAAACGCATTCGCCGCAACGTAGTCGAGTTGGCCGGCAGAGCCGGTGACTGTGCTGGTGGATGAGAACACGACAAAAAGGTCGAGCGGTTGATCGCGAGTCAGCTCGTCGAGCACGAGCGTGCCGTACACCTTGGCGGCGAGCACGCGCTCAATGTCGACTTGTTCTTTGTCGAGTAGTGGTCGATCATCGATCACCCCGGCCGCGTGGACGATGCCGTGAAGCCCACCGTGCGTTGCTCGGATGTCGGTGATGACCTCGCGCATGCGTGCGATGTTGGAGACATCGGCCGACACCACTGTGACGTCGGCGCCTGCGGCGCGCAGCTCGTTGAGTCCTGCGAGGCGCAGCAAGAGTGGGTGGTCGGCTTCCAGGGTTCTCGTCAGCTCCGGCCACTGCTCCTCGGCGGGCAACGATGTGCGCGTGAGGAGGACGAGGCGTGCCCCGGAAGTTGCATGCAGCTGTCGCGCGATTGTCAGTCCGATGCCACCTAGGCCACCTGTGATCAGCACGACACCGCGGCGCCGAAGCGGAAAGGGCTTCGCCGCTGCGGCTGGCGAGTGCTGGTACGTGCGAGCCAGCCGCGTATCGCCGCGCCACGCGACGACGGCGCTGCCCGAATTGTCGTCAATCGATGCACGCGCCTCACTGGCAAGTGCTTCGACAACGCGCTGGTAGTCGGGCCGCGAGCGGCGCTTCGCCAACGGCAGCGACAGGTCAACTACAACAGACGTGACGTCAGGGAACTCGTGAGGCAACACCAGCAGCGGGCCGAGCACCGTTGCTTGCTCGGGCCACAACACGGCGTCGCTGGCGAGCGCCTTCTGCGCGTTCGCTGTCGCGACAACGAGATGCAATGGGCGTCGCAAGCCTTCTGCCGCCCACGCCTGCATGAAGAACACGATGTTGTAGAAGCCAAGTTCCTGATTGCGATGAAAGAAGCTGTGACCGGGCCGGAACTCGGGACGCTCGGCGAGCAGTGCCAGATTCAAGACGCGATCTGGAACGAATCCGTTGCGCACTAGGTCGGCGAGGAGTTGTTCGTACGCGCTTCGGCCGTGCTCGGCAGCGAGCAGGTACTCGTCGGACCGAATCATGCGATACGAGTCACCTGCGCGCACGACAGCAACGCGATGTCCGACTGCACGAAGTTGCGCGACGATACGGTCCGCGATGCCGACAAGGTCGGCGAAGACTAAGTAGGTCATGACTCCGTCAGCAGGTTGGCCAACCGCTTGCGGTCGCCAATCCGGTTTCCAGAACCACTGGTCGGTCGGTAGTCGCTCGAGCATTGCCGCGTCTGCGGTCTGCGCGCGATCGTCGGATCGTGGTTCAATGAAGTAGCGCTGCTCTTGGAATGCATACGTCGGCAAGCTGAGGCGCTGCCGTTCAGTGAGCGATGGTTCGCCCGGTTCACGGCCGTCGCGGTCCGGGTACTCGGCACCCAGTGCCCACAAGCGTCCGAGGGCCGTGAGCAGCACGGTTGCGTCGTCAACTTGTTCCTCCGCTTGGCGCATCGTGTACACGGTGCCGTGCCGGGCACCGACGGCGGGGTTCAGGCGGGCCAGCGAGCAAAGCGTTGCGCCGGGACCTACTTCGATGAAAATGGCGTCGTTGTAGTCGAGAGCGACAGTTGCAACGTTGCTGGCGAAGTCGACGGTGCTGCGCAACTGCCGTACCCAGAATTCGGGGTCTGTCGCCTCAGCCGTCGTCACCCACGTGCCCGTTTGATTCGACACCCAGGCGATCTTCGGCGCCGCGAGCTTGATCGTCTGCACATGCGCACGGAACTCCGCGAGCACGGGGTCAAGTAACCGACTGTGGGCGGCGATGTTGATCCGTACCCTGGTGAACTCGACTCCAAGTTGTTCGAGTCGCCGTTCGAGGGCGACAAGCCCAGCCTCGACGCCCGATGCCACGCAGAGATCGGGAGCGTTGATGACGCCTAGATCAAGGCCGCACTGATCGAGGATCGGGCGCAGTTCGGCCGCAGGCATGCGCACCGACAGCATGCCGCCCCGCGTGCGGTCCATCAATTTGCCGCGCAACACGACCAGCCCAAGGCAATCTTCGAACGACATGGTGCCTGCCACGCACGCCGCAACACATTCTCCGACGCTGTGGCCGGCAAGTGCGGATGGTCGTAGGCCGCGACTGATCAGCAACTGTGCGAGCGCATGTTCAACAATCAAGAGCGCGGGTAGCTGCAGCGATGCATCCTGAAGCGCAGCGGCGGCGGCATCGATGGTGGAGCCTTCGGTAGCGAATAGAAACGGGCGCAGGTCGATTCCGTGAACATCCTGCGCGAGCCGCAACCCCTCGTCGACATGGCGACGAAACGTTGCCTCAGTCGAGTACAACTGCGCCGCCATTTGCGGATACTGCGTTCCGCCTCCTGGAAACAGGAACACGATCGGGGGCTTTCGCGAACCGGCACTGTGCGTGAACACCCGACGGGCATCTCCATTACGCAGCAGCTGCGCCGCCTCGGCGGTCGACGAGGCAGCGACGACGCGGCGCTCGGCAAACTCATGGCGGCCGGCGTGCAATGTGAAGGCGACATCGGCAAGATTCAAATCGGGGTGCGCGTCGAGGTGGCTGGCGAGTCGCTCGCTTGCTCCATCGAGCGCCGCGCGATTACGCGCCGACAGGACCAGTAGCTGCACGCCGTCGCTCGGCGTGCTTGCCGGGCGCGTCGGTGCCTGTTCGAGCACCGCGAATGCGTTGGTGCCGCCGACACCGAGCGAGTTGACGCCCGCGCGGCGCGGAGTGCCAACAGGTGCTGGCCAAGCACTCAGCTCACTAGCAACGCGAAACGCGCTGCCGTTGAGAACACTGTTCGGGTTCGGTCGCAAGTAGTGCAAACTCGGCGGTATCGCGCGGTGATGTAGCGCCAGGCTCGCCTTGATCAGGCTGGCTACCCCGGCCGCGGTGTCGAGGTGGCCGATGTTGGTTTTGACGCTGCCGATTTGGCAATAAGCCATTCCGTCGGCGGGACGCCCGAACGCCTGATCAAGGGCGGCGATCTCGATCGGGTCGCCCATCGCCGTGCCGGTGCCATGGCATTCCACCAGCTGCACACTTGTCGCGGCGACCTCAGCAACGGCGAGCGCTTCGGCGATGCAGGCCGCCTGCCCGTCGACCGATGGGGCGAGGTAGCCGACCTTGCGGGCTCCGTCGTTGTTGACCGCTGTTCCACGCACCACGGCGTAGATGTGGTCACCGTCCGCGAGTGCTTCCGACAGCCGACGCAGTACGACCACACCAACACCACTTCCGAAGACTGTGCCCGCGGCGTCGGCATCGAATGCCCGGCAGTGGCCGTCGGGCGAGAGAATCTCGCCTGGCTGATACTGATAGCCACGTCCGTGTGGAATCTCGATCGTCACGCCGCCTGCCATAGCTAGGTCGCACTCGCCACTCAGTAGGGACTGAACGGCGAGGTGTGTCGCGACCAGCGAGGTCGAGCACGCGGTCTGCACATTGACTGCCGGACCCTGCAGGTCGAACAGGTAGCTCGCGCGCGTCACCAAGAAGTCCTTGTCGTTTCCGGTGTGGCGCAGCAGGAACATGCCGACGTCGTCGACCAGTTGGCGATTGCTCAGCAGGTTGAAGGCAAGGTACGAACCCATGCCGCAGCCACCGAAGACTCCGATCGCCCCGTCGAATCTCTCAGCCGGATGGGCGGCGTCCTCCAGTGCTTCCCAGCACGCGGCGAGGAACTGACGATGCTGCGGGTCCATGATCGCCGCGTCCTTGGGCGAGAACCCGAAGAACTCTGCGTCGAACCACTCCATGTGATCGAGCATGGCTGCCCTGCGCACGTATCCCTGACGTTGCATGGCGTCGCGAGAGACGCCGGCCTGGGTCATCTGCTCGTCGGTGAGTGTCGAGATGCTTTCGACACCCGCGGCGAGGTTGTTCCAAAACTCGCCGGGCGTCGATGCGCCTGGCACGCGCAGCGACATCCCGACGATCGCGACGTCCTCGCTCATGATCCGCCCCGCATGTTGGCGCGGCGCCGAGCAGCGCGATCGAGCGCCGCCGCAATTGCTGGCGACGTCGTAGCTGTGGAGGTGTGGGCCGGCGTGTTGGCGAGCGATGCGCTGAACGTCCGCACCGTGGGGAAGCGGTAGAGGTCGGTGAGCGCAATCGTGCGGGCGAGACTCTCTTGCAGTTTGCGGTGGAGGCGGACAACGAGCAACGAGTGCCCGCCGGCGTCGAAGAAGTTGTCGTCGATGCCAATGGCGCGCGTTGCAAGGACGTGCTGCCAGTCGGCGAGCACCTGGCGTTCGACGATGCTGGTCGCGGGAGCGACGGCGGCTTTCGGAGCCGCCACGACGGCCGGCAGCGCGCGGCGATCGAGTTTGCCGTTTGGTGTTCTCGGCAGTGATGGCAGCACCGCAATCTGAGTGGGCACCATTACTTCTGGAAGTCGTGCACGTAGCAACTCGCGGAACAGACCTGGGTCGAAGGTTGCAGGGCTATTGGTCACGACATAAGCAACCAATTGCTGATCGAGTCCGTCATTGGCATGCGCAGCCACTATTGCTGCGCAGTCGGCGACCTCGGGCAGTCGCCGGATCTCGGTCTCGACCTCACCAAGCTCGATGCGGTGCCCGCGTAGCTTGACCTGCTGATCCGCGCGTCCGAGGAATTCGAGTGTTGCGCCACCGTCGGCCTGTGGGTGCCAACGCGCCAGGTCGCCGGTGCCGTACATGCGGCCGTTCTCGCGGAAGGGATCTGCGCGGAAGCGTTCGGCCGTGAGTTCAGGTCGCTGGTGGTAGCCGCGCGCCACGCCCGCGCCACCGATCCAAAGTTCGCCAGCGACGCCGGGCGGCGTCGGTTGCCCTGCTTCGTCGAGCACGTAGAGCTGCGTGTTGGCGAGCGGCTTGCCGATCGGCGTCCAGTCGTAGTCCGCGCGCAGCTGCCATGCGCTTGACCACACGGTCGTTTCGGTAGGCCCGTACATGTTGGTAATCGTGCCCCCGACCAACGCCTTTAGCTGCTTGGCAAGGTCGTTGGGAAAGGCTTCGCCGCCCACAAGTAGCTGCTTCACCGTGCCGAGCGCTGTCCGCATAGCCGGATCGTGCACAAACATTCGTGCCATTGAGGGTGTGCACTGAATGTGAGTAGTGCCGGTGGCATTGATCAGTTCGGCGATTGATGCGTCGGTGGTCGCCGAAGTGTCTCTGACTACTTGCCTCGCGCTCAGCTCGCGAACTCGTGCGAGATGCGGAAGGTTGTCCAGGACAGTGTCGGTAGCGACACCAAAGTCGACAAGGCACGCGATCTCGTCGACACCGATCTGATGGAGCCGTTCGATGAGACCGAGCACTTGGTCGGGTGTGCCGAACAAACCGCTGGTTGCGTAGTAGCGCTCGGCGGCAAAGTCGAGTACTGCATCGAGGTCGTCGCCTGCAAGGTTGGCCATGTCGTCGTCGACCAGATCATCAGGGTTGGTGACGACAGCACCATCGGGTCGGCGAAATGTCGGAAACGACCAAGCGTGCTCACGCAGCAGGCTGTACGACGTAGCCAAGTACTTGCGCAACGGTCCGCGCACCACCGAGCGAACCGTGGCTTCGTCGTCACTGATGAACGTGTGCAGCATCAGCGTGACTACACCTGCGGCAGGGTCGTAGCCAGCATCGGCGCGCGCCTTGCGATAGGTGACGAGTTTCGATGCCAACTGTTCGATCGATTGACCAACAAGATGAGTGAGCAAGTTGGTGCCGGCGGCGCCGGCGGCAGCAAAGCTGTCGGGATTGCCCGCGGTGGTGACCCACATTGGCAGTTCGGGCTGCACCGGTCGCGGCAGCATCGCGACCTCTACTGGTGCGCCGTTCGGACCATCGAACGCGATGGAGTCGCCGCGCCACAGTCGACGAATCTGATCGATTCCTTTGAACATCGTGGCTTTCGCGCTCGCGTAGTTCTGTGGGCGCAGAACGAAGTCGTTTGGTTGCCAGCCACTGGCGAACGAAACGCCGGCACGGCCGTTCGACAGGTTGTCAACCATGCTCCATGCTTCGGCGATCTCGATCGGATGATGCAAGGGCAGCACAACCGAACCCGCACGAATGCCAATGCGCTCTGTAACGGCCGCAATTGCAGCGGCGGTGATCGCGGGATTCGGGTACAACCCGCCGAAGGCGTGGAAGTGCCGTTCCGGCGTCCAAACTGCGCAGAAGCCGTTGGCGTCGGCGAACTGGGCGCCCTCAAGCAGCAGCCGGTACTTGCCACGTGAGTCACGCACGTCCGCTTCGTCTGCCGAGAAATAGAACAATGAAAAGTCCACCGGCTTACGAGCCGCGGCTGGCCGGTGTGTATCGGGAACGTACAGCGCGATGCGAATACCGCGGGCGAGTGTGTACAACAACTCGAGCACTGAAATGTCGAACGACAGGCTGGTTAACGCGCACCACGTGTCGTTCTCTGTTCGTAAAATCTCCTTGTCCATCGCTGCGAACAAGTTGGCAACGTTGCGGTGCTCGACGAGTACCGCCTTCGGAAGCCCCGAACTACCCGAGGTGTAGATGCAGTAGGCGAGATTGTGTGGTTGCGCCGCGTGGTGGGGCGTCGGACCATCGGCGAAATGGGCGTCGACGGCGACGGTCGCGCGATCGATGGCATCGGTCGGTAGCGGCAAGTGGGCGCGATCCTTTTGCTGGCACACGACGACTCGCGTGCCACTGTCGGCGATCATGTGTCGCAGCCGATCGGCCGGGTAGGCCGGATCGAGCGGAACGTAAGCGCCTCCGGCCTGCAGCACCGCCACGACGGCCACCACCAGATCGATGCTGCGATCGACGTGTACACCGACGAGTGAGTCGGGGCCGACCCCAAGTTGTTGCAGATGCGCAGCCAAGCGGTGAGCGCGCGTCGCCAACTCCTGATACGTGATCGCGTCGTCACCGCACACAATGGCTATGCGTTCCGGGGTGGCTGCAATCTGGCGCGCAATGAGATCGTGGATGCACGCCGACTCAAAGGCAGCATCGGTCGCGTTCCAACTGTTGATCACGCGATCGTGAGTAGCGCCCGACAGCAGCGCAACGTGCCCGGGGTGGACGTCGGTGTTGTCGAAGGCGGCGGTGGTCAGCGCCAGGCAGCGCGCGAACTCGATGACCTCGGTTTCGTTGATCGCAGCGGCGTCGTACTCAACTTCCCATCCGACCGTTGTCGCTGGCTGCAGCACGACGACGGCATGTGGCAGCTGAGCGTCGGAGCGCGACGTGCGAACACCGATCGCCAGCCCGAGTCCGTGAGCCAACTCAATGCGACCGGCAAGGCCGGGTGTTCGCGCCGCGAGGTCGCGGAACCAACCCGACACGCTGGCCGCCCCAAGCGACTTCGTAACCGCGCCGATGACGTCGTGTGGCGCGGCCGCCAAGTCGATACTCAGCGCCAGCGGTGTCTCGGTGCAGAACAGCGACTGGGCGAACTCTGGCGCTGGGGCCGTTGCGAGCGCAACGTCGCAGCCGCCAGCACCCTTCAGTCGTGACAGCAAGACTGCAAGTGCGCTCACGATGCGGGTGGGCGGGCACGGCTCGGCAAGGGGGATGGCGACGGTGGCGCGGTCGCGTCCACGCGCGTGGTCGCTGAGGTGTGGCCATGGAAACGCTGCGGCGGAGATCCCGCGGAGCTGCACGGTGATCGCTGCTTCGTGTTGTTGGGTATTCGACGCGAGGTTATGGAGGCACTGCCGCTGATCGCTGTCCAGCTGCGGCAGCACCGACCCGACCGTCGCGCCGATCTCGGCGAGGAACTGGGTGGCAGCAGTTCGCGAGCCGTCGAGCCAACAGAGGTCGCTGAGCGTCACGGTGCCGGTCGCGCAAGCGATGGTCAGTCCGTTGCCGTTGCCGGTGACAGCGAGCACCGTCCCAGGCGCCTGACCGGTTCCGGCGGTGCCAACGACCGATGTTCCAACGACTGCCGCCGCGAGTGGGTGCCAGAGCACGGCGGCCGCGACCGGGTTTCGATGCGGTCCGAAGTGCAAGGCGCGCACGACGCGGTCGACCTCGGCAGCAGGCTGCGCGAAATCAAGCACTCCGTCGGGGCGGTCAGCGCGCCGGAACGTCACTGTCGGCGCGCCCTGCCGCTGTGGGACAGGGTCGACGTTGCCACTCTCGAGCAGGTCGAGCAGCTCAGCGAAGCTGTCGATCGCTTCTTGGAAATTGCGCGTATTCAGCGAAAGCGCTGTCTCGCGCTCGGCAATCGCGAACCGACGCTGCACGATGACGTCGCCGGTGTCGATGCCCTCGTCGACCCGATGCCATGTGACACCCCACTCGCTTTCACCGCGCAGAATTCCCCAGACAGGTGTGTTGAGTCCGGCATATCCGGGAAGCGGGCCGTCGTGGAAGTTGATCGTCATGCGACTGGCCGCGCCAACGACACTCGCGGGCAGCAGTTGGAGGTGCGTGATGGCAAAGACGTAGTCGACTGAGCGATGGCTCAGCTTGTCGGCCCAGTCGTCGAGCGCATTGATGTCATGCACCGACATGCCATTCGCTGCGGCCCACGCGGCGACGCGGTCGCTGCCGGCGGCGACCGAGACGATGTCGTGCCCGCGATCGCTCAGCATCTGCCCACACTCAATGAGCAGCGTGTCGGCACCGATCAGGGCGCAGCGAAGGCGCGTCATCCCGTCGCTCCGATGGGATCGCCTTGTGCGAAACCGATGCCGGCGAATGCGATGTACACGCGGCCGGGCACATCGGGATCGCCACTGATTGCGTTGATGTCGGCGTAGGACCCTGCTGGGAACTCTGTGATCAGCTGCCACGTGGCACCGTCGTCGCCGCTGCGGTAGAGACCCACTCCGGCGCTGCCGTTGGCGCGGCCGTACACGAACACTGCGACCGGCCCACCATCCGCTAAGGGCGCACCGAAGCCCATCGCCCTTACTTCGTCAACCCCGGGGACTCTGACCCACGCAGTGCGCCCGGCGTCGTCGGTTCGATACAGACCGTCGCTGCCGACCCCCGCCCACAAGCGCTCGGCGCGATCGGGTTGTGCCTGCAGTTGGCCGAGCACATGGCACGCGTTGGCATCAAGACACGGCGGTGCGTTTTCTGCCTCTTGCCACGTCGCCGCGCCATCGCTGCTGGTGAAGAAGCGAGCCTCGTCGGACATCAGGTAGAAGTTTCCATTCACGCGATCGGCGGCGAGGGCGCGACGGTTGAACCACCATAGGAAGCGATGAAAAGAATCGATGCCAGCGATCGAGTCGACGTGCGTCCACGTCTGCCCGCCATCGTGACTGAAATAGACACCGACCGGACTGCGCAGGTACTCCCACGGGTCACTGAAGTGAGTCGGTAGCCACACCAACACGTTCGCGTCGACTGCAGATACCGCGACCTCGCCACCGAACATCTCCGGCGTCGTGCCTTCGAACTGTTGCCAGGTAACGCCGCCGTCTGTGGACAGTGCGCCACGAGAGCGTCGCTCCTCGGAGTAGTAGATGTGGTACTCGGCGCCAACCCAAGCGATGACATCCGGATTGCCACCGCTGTAGTCCAGACCGGTTCCACCAACAAACGTCTCGTCGATCAGCGTTCGTTCCGGGTAATGCGTCGTGTCGTCGAAACGAAAGCCCTGCCGATCTGCGACCGCGCCGATCGGTACGCCACCCGGTGCCGCCACAATTGCCGACGCAACCGTCTCCTCGATGCCGCGTGCCGCAGAGGTCAGCGTGATCGTCGCAGCTTCAGTGTCGACGGTTTGCCAGACGGCCATTCCTTCGGCGAACCACAACATGCCTCCGGCAGGATCGAACATCAGTCGCCCCGTGCTCATGTAGTCGTCGAGGTCGGTGTTCGCCAGCCATGGGATTTGCGGCGACGCGATCTCGATGTCGTGTGCCGACCAGTTCTGCCCGCCATCCGTCGACGTCCAAAAGTGTCCGTCGCGTACTGCTTCGTCCGCGAGCGCGACGCGCGACGGGTTGGTCGGGTCGACCGCGAACACGGCCGCTGGCGAGTTCGACGGAATCGGCAGGTCTGTCCACGAAGCACTTTCGCTGTCGAACACGGTGACCACCGCGGGCAGGCCGTCGGTCCGATTGATCGCCAGCCACAGAGCGCCCGCCACATCGACTGCACCCGCGCCGTATTGACTCGCTTCGTACGGGCGGACCATCGTCCACGAGGCCCCGTTGTCGGTACTCTCGAAAACTCCGTTACCAGCGACTGCCGCAAACATCGCGGTGCCCACGAACCCAACTGTGGATACACCGGGCTGATCGCTGGCGGCATCGTCGATGATGCCAGCAGGCACGATGGTTGTTGGGATCTGCTGCCAGGTCGTGCCGGCGTCGAGCGATTGGAAAAGTCCCTCGCGTGAACTGCCGAACAGCACGTGATCGGGGTTGGTGGGGTCAACGACCAATCGTTCGCTGCCAGCGCGGAACCTTTGGTTGCCGCTGATGAACCAACGCTCCTCGGAAGTTCGCCATGTCGACCCGCTGTCGTCGCTCACCAAGATTCGCCCTGCGCCCGCGATCGGAGTGTCCGGCGCTGGATTCTCGTCGTTGCCGAGCGCGAGGTAAACCCGAGTGCCCAGCGATGGTGCGACGGCGATGCTGTCGACGCTGAGGACGTCGCCTGGGCGAGCGCCGGGAAGCGAACTCGCATCGAGCAACTGCGTCCAGCGTTCGGTGGCCGGATCCCAGCGATAGGCGCCGCCGACATCGGTGCGGACGTACATCGCTGAGTTTGGTGCTGCTGCGGCAACGATGCCGGTTACATAACCACCGGCGCCAACCGGCAGGGATTGCCAGATGTAGGTGCCGTGCACCATGCGCTGCGGCTCGACGTCGGCCTGTGGGCCAGCGGTCACGATCGGCGCCGACCCGTCAGTTGGGCGGGTGCTCGTATCTGATGCCCTATCGGACCCGTTGCACGAGGTAGCGACCGCCAAACCGACGACGGAGCCGAGCGTGATGGCGGCCCAGACAAGCCGGCGCGACGAAAAACGACCAAGGACGCGGGTCATTGGCGCGAAAGGGTAACAACGGTCGGTGTCATGGAGGTTCAGAACACTCTGATATCGGCCGATAGCCTTGACGGCTGAATCTCGATTCTCAAGGCGGTGTGTGGTGGAACTCTCGTTCGTCGTAAGCGCGGTCAAGCGATACTGGTGGTTGGCGCTTGGTGGCCTGCTGCTTGGTAGTGCTGTCGGCGTGACTCTGCGCGGCGATACCGAGACGGTCTATGAGTCCAAAGCCTTGCTCTATATCGCCCCTCCAAGCGTGTCGCCAGAGACTGGCGGGTCCAGCTCCGACCGTTATGTTGCGGGGCAATTGCTGGTCCTCGGGTCGCACAGCGCCGCCGAAGCGGTTGCCCAGGTGATCGGCGACGGGGCCACCGCGGAGAGCATTCTCGGCACACTCTCCGTCGTCCAGGCCCAAAACACCGACATCGTCGAGATGACGGTCTCAACGCCAAATGCCCGAGTGTCGCAGGCAATTGCGAAGGTCTATGTCCAGCAATACTTCGCCAACCTGCAGACACAAGTCGACGCTACCCGCAACTCCAGCCTGGCTGGGGTGGATGCCAAGTTGCTCGCACTGCAGGAACAGTTGACGGCCATCGACGCCGCGATCGCCGCTGCGATGGCACCGTATCTTCCGGCTGCTGGCACCGTCTGCAGCGCGACTTGTCCACCGATTCCGCCAATCGAACAGGTCGTGCCCAACCTTGTGACGGAAAAGCAATCGGTGCTGGGGGAGTACCAGGGAGTCAGCGCCACCAAGAACAACCTCGAGCTCGGCGACCAGGTGCGTGTTTCAAGTCAGGTCGTGCAAGCGGCGACGCTGCCGACCACTCCGCTGGTCTCGTCCAATCGCAAGATCCTTGCGGCCGGCGTACTCGGCGGATTGGTTTTCGGCTTGGTGCTAGCAGTTGTCGTGGCAAGGGTGTCGCGCAGAGTGTTGGACAACGAGGAAGCGTCCGAGATCTTGCACGTTCCGGTGGTCGGCTCGGTACCTAACTACCGGATCTCAAATGATCGCCGCGCCGTCGTCGAGTACCTACCCGCGAACGCGACCCCGTTCATCGATCACTTGCGCGTGCGCACCGACGCGCTCAATCGTCAGCATCACGCGCTGGTCGTCCTTGTCACAGGTACCGATGTCTCAGTCGGCACAACCAGCCTCGCCGGTGCACTCGCCAATCGCTTCGCACTCAACGGCGCCGACGTCTTGGTCGTGGATGCCGATCCGTTGCATCCCGAACTTTCGGAGTTGTTCGAGCTGCAGCCGGCTGGCCTTCCCGCCTACAGCGGTGGTCCGCCACGTGCCCCGGGCACGGCGATGCTGCTGCGTCCGACTCGGGTGCCAACACTGCAGGTAGTCGCCGCCGCCGACATGATGGACAGCGGCAGTGTGTTGCGACGCGAGGACGTTCCGAAGTTGCTGGCGCGTCTCGACCCGCTGGCCGACGTCATCATCGTTGATGGTGGCCCCTTCTTAGGAGCCGCATCGACCGTTCAGTTTGCGCACATCGCCGACGCGGTGGTTCTCGTAATTCCGATAGGCCGCCAACAGAAGCAGGCGTTGGCGCTGATCGGTCGCGAGCTACGCGAGCAGCAGCCGAACGTGTTGGCGGTTACTACCCCAAGCGCGCCGCTTCGTCGTCGCTAACGCGATGGACGTCGCGGTCGTCATTCCGGTCGGGTCGGTCGATGCCGTTCTCGCCAAGCAGCTCTCCCGAGTGCTCGCGCAGACGAATGTGCCGTTGAACGAACCGGTGCCGTTGAACGAACCGGTGCCGTTGCGCGAAGTTGTGCTGTCGGTGAACTCCGCGCAGGCGGCTGTTGTGAACGATGTTCGATCAGTCCTCGAGTCATGTGGCGACAGTCGTGTCCGAATCGTCGACTCCAGCGGCCGTAAGGGCGCGGCGCATGCGCGCAATGTCGGCGCGGCAGCGACCAGTTGCTCGGTCATCGCGTTCTGTGACGCCGACGACTTGGTCCACGCGGGCTGGCTCTCGGCGCTGATCACCGGGCTCGGCACATTCGACGCCGTTTCCGGTGATGTCATCGACGTGTTCTCGGATGATCGAATGCGTCGCTGGTATCCCTCGACAACGAGTGGCGAATTGAATCGGTTTCTGGGCAAGCCGTACTTGCTGACCGGAAATCTGGCGATACGTCGCGAGGCGTTCGATGCAGTCAGCGGCTTCGACGAAACGCTGACTCGCTGCGAGGACATCGCAATCAGCTGGTCGTTGCTAGGCGCCGGCTACTCGATCGGACACGCCGCAGGGGCGGTCATCGACTATCGCCATCGAGACGGCGTATTGGCAATGTTGCGCCAGCACTACTCGTATGGTCGTGGCATGAGCGAAGTGCTGCGGTTGTTCGGCACGCCCGCAGCGGACGGCCGGATGGTCTCGTCGCCGCTAGGCCTTTTGCGCCCGAATGGCCAACTCACGCCGGGCTGGTCCGTCGCCAGCGCGTTGCGTCGTGGCGCAATCGCTGCCGGACGCCTGCGCGGGTTGGTGCGATGAGCACCGATACGACATCGCTTGGAGAGGCTACGCAGCCTGGCGGCCATCGCCTGGCGCACCAGCCGATGGGTCACCTGCCGGTGCTCGACGGGCTGCGCGGCGTGGCCATCGCCACGGTGTTCCTGGTTCACCTGTATTCGCCGGTGTTCCCGGGTGGTGGGTCCGGCGTCATGTTGTTTTTTGTGCTGTCAGGTTTCCTGATTACCAAGCTGGCATTGGAAGAGGCCGACCGAACCGGGGGATTGTCGCTCGCGCAGTTCTATATCCGCCGCGTCTTTCGAATCTTTCCGCCGCTGTTTGTGATGCTGGCCTTTCTGTTGGTGGCTTCGTTCACGTTCATGAGCGATGTCGGCGACCCGTTGCGGCGCGAGATCGCGCTCGCCGGCGGATCGATGGGCAACCTGTGGCCAGTCTTTTACGGCTTCGAACCGCGCGGGGCACTGGCGCACACATGGTCGCTCGGAATTGAAGAGCAGTTCTATTTCGTCTGGCCAGTCGTGCTGTGCACGGTGCCGATGGCATTTCGCGCCACTCGCCGCTTTGCGATGTGGTTTGGCGCAGTTGCGCTGGCCAGCGTGGTGCTGGGGCGTGTGTTGGTTGCCGGTGTGTTGGATTACCCGCATTGGCTGTCGATTCCGTTCTTGGACTTCCAGGGCCTGGCACTCGGGTGTCTGCTCGCCGCTGTGCTGCACACCGACGATGCTGGCCGTTGGCGACTCCCACGGTGGCTGTTTGCTTTGGCGTGTGTCGCTGTCACGTTTGATCTATTCCTTGCCGACTGGTATCTCGCGCACGACACCTACGACATTCGCGGCGTCGGGCTGAGCGCTTGCTTCGCGATCATTTTGGCCGAGCTGGTGACGAAACCGACAAGCGTCTTCGCCGCACCATTGCAAAGCGCTCCGATGCGATGGCTCGGTGCCCTCTCGTATTCGTTGTATCTGTGGCACGCCACAATCTTCACGATTCTCAGTGGCGAGCGCTATCCGGATGCTCCCCGACTTTTGCTGGTGGCGTCCAAGGTCGTGCTCTCGTTCGCACTGGCGTGGTTGTCGTATCGGTTGATCGAGCAACCTGCGATCAAGTTCGGTCGCCGACGACGCGCGCGACTTGCGAAGCGACACGCTCATGCTTGAAGCGCGACCAATTGGTGTGTGGGCCGACGAAACCGGCGTGCGCGGCCCGTTGCCGGCTATCTGGCGACAACTCGCGCTCGTCAGCCTGACCTTCGCGCTGGTTGATGGTTTCGGCGCGTACACCTTGCTGTTCGCACTGACGCCGATGAAGTACATCGCGGTCCAGGCGATGCTGCTACTTGCGACGCTCATTGTGTCGCCACCACGCTCGCTGAGCAGGGTCTTCCTTCCAATCACCAGTCTGCTCTTCGTTGGGTGGTGGATGGCGTCGTACACGTGGGACTCGAACCGCTCGGGGTGGATCAGCGCGTCGAGTCGCGACCTCGCCACCATCGTCACTATCGTCGTTCTTGCGCAAGTACTCGGGCGCGACGATTTCGTGCGTTGCTTGTTGCGCAGTGGCTATATCGCGATTGGCCTGATCTTCTTCGCGCTTGCTGTGCAGCCGGGCAGCGCCTATTCGTCGACAGGACCCGCTCCGGGTCTGACCGGTGGATTCATCCACAAGAACACGATGGCGCCCTGTCTGTTATTGACTGCCGCTGCCGTTCTCTGCCTGCACCCGCATCGCGCCTTTCGCCGCGGGTTCGTGGTCTTCGTCGCCGCGCTGCTAATTCTCGGCGACACGACAACGGGGCTGGCCACGCTAGTGATGTTGTTGCTCGTCAACTGGATGCTCGGCGGCTACAAGGGCCTTGTGCAGCGCCTCGGGCGCTCGGCTGGTTCGTTACTCATGGCAGGGGCGCTGATCGCGACATTGGTTGCTGCGGAGATCTTTGCCTCAGTCGTCATGTTGAGTGGCAAAGACCTCACGTTCTCCAGCCGCACGTTGATCTGGGAGGGCGTGAACAACGCGATTAGCCACCGGTTCTGGCACGGCTACGGATACGGCGTGTGGGAGAACATCTGGGCCGAACCAATTCGCTCGATCAACATCCGCAACGGCTTTCTCGTGGCCCATGCGCACAGCGCGGCACTTGATCTGATGTTGCGCCTCGGCGCGATCGGTGTTGCGCTCTATGCAACGCAACTGCTCAGCACGTTCCGCTCGGGCTGGCGTGGTCTGATGCGCGACGATGCCTTCGGTCGGCTTGCTCTGCTCTACTGCGCCATCATCTTCTCCTTTGGCTTCTCCGAGGCGCTGCCCGCGTACGGCGTGTGGCCGGCGCTGCTCATCGTGTTCACCACATTGTCGCGAGCCCAAACGTGACGGCCTCCGACGATCCGGCCAAGCACGACCCGGCCAAGCGCAGTGCGTTTGCTGCCATCACGACTCGATTCGGGGTGGGACGCCAGGCACTCAGCGATGGTGCCTCGGGTCTCGTGCTCGAGGTGTGCCAGCTCGTTGGCACGTTCGTGTTCTTCGCTCTCGTCGGCCGCGGGTTAGGCCCGACCGACTACGGCTCGTTCGCCGCTATGTACGCCCTTATCGGCGTCTCGCTGGCCTTGGCGCATATCGGACCGGGCCTCGCGTTTCTGCAGTCGGCAATGGGTTCGTCGGCCCGATCGGTGAGCCCACACTTCTTCTCTATCTACGCCGCGTTCATCGGCGCCTCGATTGCAATCGTGCTGGCGACATCGCGCTTCTTGCTGCCGCGGCTGTCGATCTGGACAGTCGTGCTTTTCATGATCGCCGAGTTGTTCGGGACGACCCTCGTGCAAATCGCGCGCACGCTGCGCCTGATCGTCAACGGCTTCCGGGCGACTATTGTGCTGCAGCTCAGCCTTGTTCTCGTCAAGACGCTTGCTGTCGTCGCGCTCTACTTCACCGACTCGCTCACACTGCGCAACTACGGCATTGCGTATTCCATCTGCTGTGTGGTGATTGGTGTTGTTGCCTTCTGGAGGGTCACTGCCGCGCTTGGTGTGCCGCGGCGACTGGGGCGGCTGCGTCGCGACCATGTATCGACGACGCTGACCATGTCGTCAACACTTCTCGTCTTCAACCTGCACAACGATGGCGACAAGATCACTATGTCGGCAAACGGCCTCGGCGCCGACCTTGGTCTGTACGCCGCCGCCTATCGCATGGTCCTGTTGGCCGTGATCCCGATCAACGCTCTCGTGGCGTCGAGTCATCGCACGTTTGTCGATCCGCGCGTCGGCAATCAGATGCGTCGTGCGGCGAAGTACACGATGGCAACAACCGCGTACACCACGGTCGCTGCGCTCGGTCTGCTCGTTGCCGCACCGGTGGCGTTGCCGCTGGTCGTCGGTGATGGGTTCTCTGGCGCAATCACGATCACGCGTTGGCTGGCGCCGTTGATGATCGTGCGTGGCTTTACCCACTTTCCTTTGAACGCGTTGCTGGGTCTTGGCCACACGCTGGCACGACTGTGGTGCATCATCGCCTCGGCGGTGGTCGCAATGGTGCTCTACGTCACTCTCGTGCCGAGCATGTCGTGGAGGGGCGCTGTAATTGGTTCCTATGCTGGCGACGCAGTGTTGGCAGTCGCGGCCTGGTTGATGTTGTGGCGGCTCGGCGACACACAGAGACCCGGTGCGAGCGACGAGTCAGAGGCTGCGATGACGCAAGCGGAGACCAGCTACCCCAGCGAGTAGCCCGACGCCGCGGCCGGTCAGCGCTATCGCCCAGTGCCACTGCGGTGATTGGCGGCGCAGCATTCGAATGAACGAGTGCGTTACTCCGAGCAGTATTCGTTTCGCCGCGCGCCCAGCCAATCGAGTGCGTGTGGATTGGCGAGTAGCGCGGTTGATGACCGCCTCGTTGTTGCCGAGCCAGAACTGCCGCCACGCCTGATAGCGAAAGGTTGCTCGCTTACCATCGCATGGCTCGTCACAAATCGAACCGGCTGCAAAGCGAATGTTCGCGCCGGCCTTGCCCGCATCGGAGAAGAACACCATGTCTTCGCCGCCGACAGCACCCATCTCGGATCGAAACCGAACGCCCGACGAACGGAGCCACGACGACCGAACGAGCATGTTGGCTGTGTTGCCGTTGACGGGCACGCTGCCATCGGCGTAGTGCAGATTCTCGGCGAGGAACGGCTGCTCGCGCAGCCAGCGCGGTGCACTTGCGGCGGCGACAAACTGGCGATGGCCAACCACCACGTCTGCTTGCTGCGCGTCGGCGATACGCAATAACTCGCGTAACCAGCCGACGTGCGGCACGCAGTCGTCGTCGAGGCAGGCGACGAAGTCACTTCCCTGAGCGGCGCGCTGCAGTGCGTGATTGCGTGCGACCGAGATGTCGGCCGCAGCCGATGTGGCGTATGTGACGGCGATCCCGACGCTCTGCAGCAAGCTGTCAACTGTTTGGGCGGCTCCGCCTTCTGGACTGTCGTCGACGACGAGCATGCCTACCGACGCGTCGGGAGCTTCCGTGGCGGCGAGGCGATCGACCGTCCGTACCAGCGATGTCAGCAGATCATTCCGTCGAAACGTACACACCGCCACCGTTACAACTCGGCGCGTTGGCGCGTCGGTCACGACAACTCGTCGCGAGTGCGGATTGCGGCTCGCGGCCCGACAACCGTGCTGCCAGCGGGGACATCGTCGAGCACGACCGCGTTCGAACCAATCGAAACGTCGTCGCCGATCGTGATCGCGCCGAGGATGACTGCACCTGACCCGATGTTGACGCGGTTGCCGATCACTGGTGCATCGTCGGGGCGATCCAGATGACGATTACCAATCGTGACCCCTTGGCGAATAATGACGTCGTCACCGATGACTGCGCTGCCGTGGACGACGATGCCGCCCTGGTGTTCAATGCGCACGCGGCGCCCAAGCGCGACCGAGTGTGGGATCTCGATGCCATAGCGATTGCGGGCCCGCCGGTATAGCCGCCGATAGAGGATGGTGAGCGGTGCGCGGAGCAGGCGCGGACGAACGCGGAGGCGCCACACACCGAAGCGATGAAATGCCAGTGCACGGAACCCGGGGAGTGTGGAGTCGCGCCCGTGTGTCGCGTAGTCCTCGCGCCAAAGTTGCCACAGCGAGCGATCGGCGATCATCGCTGTACACCCTCGAATAATTGCGCAAGCGCCTTTGTGTTCTGTGCGACGTCGTGGTGTTGCCGCACCGATGAAGAGGCGGCGGCGACCAAGCGTCGGCGTAAGTCGTCGTCGTTGAGCACTTCGGTGAGCGCATTGGCCAGCAGGTCGGCCCTAGCGGCCGGCACTACCAGCGCGGTTGCATGATCGATTGCAAGCTCGGGAATGCCTGCGATGTAGGTAGTAACCACCGGGAGTCCGCGCGCCATGGCCTCCATGATGACGACTGGCAGCCCTTCTGCAAACGTCGGGAGGCAAAACACGTTGGCCTCGGCGAGCACAGTCGCAACACGAGGCGGGGCGAGCGCACCGTGCCAGACGAACGCATCGGCGACGCCGGCCGCTTCGGCCTGTCTGCGCACGGACGCGCCATAGCCGTCAACTGCGTAGCCTTTGACTTGAGGGTCTTCAAATTCCGGGCCAACGACATCGACGGTGACTTCTGTGCCTCGTGACCGCAAGATGGCGACGGCATCGACCAGGACCGAGTGGCCCTTTTCGGGTGACACGCGAGCGACGACCGCGATCCGTGGCGTTGTGTTGGAAGGCTCGCTGTCGCGCATGGAGAAACGCGTGAGATCGACGCCGCACCTCACGACATGGATCTTGTCGCGATCGCCCATCGCTGCGATGCGATACAACTGTGCGCAGGTGAAGTCGCTGACACAGACGACAAAGGTCGCGGCAGCAATCTTCTCGCGCAGCCTTGCCTCGCGCTCGTCGACAAACTCGTGCCAGCCATGGATCGTCATACTCCAGGTGTTCGTGCGACCGGCGCGGTGGCGGTGCGCTACCTCTGTCGTGTACCAAGCCACCATTGCCGGAACCTGACCGAAGTGTGCATGCAGGTGATGGCTGTCGGCGCGGCGCATTGTCCGGTACGTCATGATCGCCTCGGCAAGTTGCAAGTACCGCCAGAGCGCGGCCCGCGCTCCGCCCGCACCCGTGCCCTTGCGCAGCGGGATCGTCAGCACGGATGGATGGCGCAGCGCCGTGGCGGTGATTGTCGCGAGAACTCGCCCCTTGGAAAGCGACTTCAGGTAAGTCGTGCTGAGGTGCCGTTGCTTGCTGTCGGCTGCAATGTCGCTCTTGCCAACCGGGTTGATCGAGACGATGACCACATCCACGCCCTGCTGTTCGAGCGCGTCGATTTCGTCGGCGATGAACGTGTGCGAGACAGCGGGGAAGTGTGTCACCAGGTATGTGATCGGTCGTGGCATGTCGTGTCCACGGTAACCTCGCCGGAGGTCCGTCGGGAGGGTTCGTTGTACCAGCGCTACATGCACCTGACGGGAGTTCCGGCCTTCATCAAGTCCGATGGGACGGTGTACCTCGACGCGTTGGCGGCGCGCGATCTCAGCAGGCACACCTACCTTGCGCCCGCGATACGAGTTGTCTGTCCAATGATCGAGGTCGCCGATCCGCCGCCAGGCACAGTCGCGTTCCAGCAGGAAGGGTTCGAATTCGTCGCGTTGCCACACGCCAACGGCCTGGCGCGTTACGTACTTGGCGGCGGTTGGTTGCGGGCGGTGGGGACGATGTGGCGCCAACTCGGGTGGGCCGACATCGCGTTCATGGGGTGCGTCGAGCACCCGATCCCGTACGGCTGGACGGGCGTGCCGTTCGCGGCCATTCGGCGAGTGCCCTGGTACACGTTCATCGAGTCGACGCCTTGGCGAGTGCCGCCGGGCGTGTACCCGAAGTTGCGCCATCGCATTCGGGGCGCGATCGCCGAACGCATCAACAGCGTGCTGTTTCGACGGGCCGCGTTTGCCTTTGTCTCACACGTCGCGTACGCCGACTTCCTGAGTCGCGATTGCCGCTACCTGGTGTCGCCAGCGGCATGGTTCTTGCACGAGGAGATGGCCACTCCGACGCAGATCGCGGCCGCGCGCCGCGAGGCGGCGCGGCGCGCCCCGCACCTGATGTACATCGGCCGCCTCGACCCCGCCAAGGGTGTTCAGCCGCTGTTGTCGGCGCTCGCCAAGGTCGACGAATTAGGCGTCGAGTTGACATTCACAGTGATGGGCGTCGGCCAACTGCTCGCAGCCGTCGAACACGCTGCGACAACGTTGCGCCACGTGCGTCTCGTGGTGGCTGCGCCAGTGTTGTACGGGCCTGAGTTCTTCAAGGCTTTGCGCAGCGTCGATGCCTTAGTCGTGCCGAACCTTGGTGACGAGCAGTCACGCAATGTGTTCGATGCGTTTTCGCAAGCGCTGCCGGTTCTTGCTTCCGACACGCCCGGCCTGCGGTCGGTGGTCACCGACGAAATTGAAGGCCGGTTGGTTCCGGCCGGTGATGTCTCGGCACTTGCGGCTGCGATTGCAGCCTTGAGCAATCCGAGCGCTCGGGCCCAGTGGTTCGGCTATGGCGACGCGGGCTACGAGCGGGCAAAGGGCTACGACCACGATCTGATGCACGCACAAAGGGCTGCGTTCATTGCTGGCCTCTCAGCCTCCGCCACTCGCGCCACACCATAGGAAAGAACGCCATGTCGTCGACGAGGTAGCGCTTGGCCAAGCGTCGCGGATCGCGAACCAGTCGGTACGACCATTCCAGTCCAGTTCGCTGTATCCACCTTGGTGCTCGTTGCTGTTGTCCGACATGGAACTCGGGGGATGCGCCAAGCAGCAGCAGTAGTGGTGCACCCATGTTCCGTGACGGCGCGGGCGACTCGATGAGCCCGGCGGCAATCGAGTGATGCTTCACCATTGAGAGTCCGATGACGACAGCGTCGGCGGGTTCCGCCTCAAGTTCGGCGAGCACCTCACCGACGATGGAGGCAACGCGCTCAGAGTCATCGTCAGCGAACATTGGCGGAACGATGCAGCGACAGTTCGGATTTTCTGCGGAGAGCTGTCGAGCAAGCTGCTCGTTGCCGGCAACGACGATTACGGGGCGTTCAGCGGCGACCATTCGTTGCCACCACGCCTCGAACAAGTCGCTGCCGGCTAACCGTTGATCGATCGGCGATCGCAGCACGCGACTGGCCCACACGATCGGTGCTCCGTCGGGAAGCACCATGTACGCCTTTTCGGCTACGTGGCGCTGAGTCGGCGACTTTCGATAGCGGACGAGATGATCGACGTTGGGTGTGACGACCACGCGCCATGTCGGATTGGCGGCTTGCCCATCGCGCTCGAGTACCTCGGCGAGTTCCTCGATAGTCGTTTCGACGACGAAGTCGAGACCAAACAGACGTGTCGTGCGCATGTGTCAGCCTGCTGCATTCCAGAACGCACTGAGGCGGTCGCGGTAACGAGTCGGTTCGATGCCGTCCTTGGAGTGGATCATGACGGCCACTGTTGCTGGATCGAGCCGGGCGAAGAAGTCATCAAGGGCTTGCGTGTCGTCGAGATCGAGCCCCCACGACGCCTTCACCAACGGCACCTCCGATGGATGATGCCCAGCGTTCTCGTAGCCGAGCACCGCGCGTGTATGTGTCCCATACAAGACGTACTCCGAGAACGTTGGCAAGCGCATCAAGGCCGTGTGCCAATCACCGCCTGTCACCTTCTCGATCCGGGCGATCATCGCCAGGACGTTCTCGCGCCGCCAGCAGATCAGATTGCCGACGTGGCCACGCGGTGGCGCGGCCGGTTCATCGATGCCGAGCAGCGTGCGTGCAACAGCGGTCCACTCGCGTACCTCGTCGTTGACAAATTTGACGTCAAGCAACCCGACCGAATCGCCGCGACAGACGACAGACGGATCGAAGTGGCGCAAGAACGCAACGTCGCTGTCGCAGAAGATCGAGACGTCGGCTGCTACCTGTGATGCGGCAGCAATCTTCAGGATCTGTTGCACGATCCAGCCCCTGCTCGGTCGCGAGCGCAGGCTGAGCCACAGCGAGCGACGGCCGGGTAGTCGATGAATCCACCAGGGGAGCAGATCCTCCGACACGACAATCGTGGCGCGGTCGCCGAGGTGCCGGAAGTGTGCGAGATCGCGGTGATCAACGATGAGGTGATGGGCGAGTCCTGGGGCGCAGCGCTGCACCGACTCGACTAGCAACTCGGCGCGCGCCAGATCGGGAAGGTACGTGGGAGTGATCAGCGTGAAGTTCATGCGGTCGTCGCGATCAGCGATGGCGGCACGAGGTCTGGTCGGCGATCAAGCCGAACTCGAATAGTCGTACCTTGTGGCTAACGGCTGTGTGTTGAGCGCGTGTGTTCAAAGCCGACCTCGCAAGAACTGTCAGCGTATCTGACGGGTCGTCGCCGCTAGCGGAGGCGCTCGACCTTTACGACTGCTGCGAGCGGTATCGGGCCGTACACGTGAGGGAACGGTTCCGGCGCATCGCCGAGCTGCTCGTAGATCAAAGGCGCATCAAGTTTCGTTTCGTCGACATGCAGTAACAGCAGCTCGGTGGCGTCGCCATAGAACCGGTCGACAACGCCGGGCCATTGCGCGGCCGTGCTGCAGTGGATGTAACCCTCCTGTGCCAGTTCGACACCGCGGGTCGACCCCGTGTGCACGCCCTCATTCAGCGATTGCTGCCACCGGTCCGGTTCAGTCAGGTGAAAGATCATCGCTCGTAGGTTTGCAGATCAATGAGAGCGTGGCTTCGATGCTGGGGTGCTCGGACAACCGCGGATCACGCGGCCGCTGGCGAAGCGAAGCGAACGTTTACGGGGCTGCTGCGCTGGGTAAGAACTCAAGTCAGAACATCGATCAAGAGGAGCGAACATGGACAACAAGAACAACGTTGACGTGGTG
>Ga0105047_10003668_pt1 | contig 27004 bp, 19 predicted proteins | sample MAT04_FD_78384 | JGI IMG/M metagenome (GOLD analysis project Ga0105047, IMG submission 78384) | Freshwater microbial communities from Lake Fryxell liftoff mats and glacier meltwater in Antarctica - MAT-04 (megahit assembly) | ecosystem: Environmental > Aquatic > Freshwater > Ice > Liftoff... | reverse complement strand
TCCCGTCAAACTGCACGCGCTGCGAAATCGGCAGCGTCATCGGGTCGGTTCCGACCTTGACCTTGTCGCGCGCCTCGGCGCGGGCCCGGAAGGCGTTTTTGACCCGATCGCCAATGCCGCGGCCGCCCATGGGCGGTGGGGGCTCCATGAGCACCCACGCGCCTTTGAGTTTGTCTTTGATCTCAAGGTATTCTGAGTCGGTTTTGGGCAACCAGTAGACGGGCCCGCGGGTCGGCCCGTCGGTGCCGCGTGTCCACGCGAGGGTGGTGAACTGCATGTCGCGGACCGATTTGAGTTCGGGTGCCTTGGTCTCTTCATCGGCAGGCGGCGGGGCGGCACCCGCTCCCGCGGCATTGCCTGCTGTCCCTGCTGTCCCTGCTGCCCCTGCTCCGGCTGCACCGGTGCCAGCACCGGGGCGGCGACGCTGCGGCGCTTCGGGCATCAGGATTTTGCCCGTGCTCGGGCCGCGGTCAAAGCCCACACCGATCTCGCCGTACTGCTCAATGTGCGGGTTACTGAGGCCCCAGGAGCGATACTGGGCCTCGGCCCAGTCGTTGGACTTTTTGGCGTTGGTTGAACCGGTGAGCCGCGGCCCAATCTGCTGGGAGAGGTAGATGAGGTGTTCCATCACCTTGGAGTTGTCTTTGCCTTCTTTGAGGATGGCAGCAACCACGGCCGGGTCGCCCATGGGGATCGCGGGCGGATCGACCTCTTTGCCATCGATGACCGCGACCGGCTTTTTGGCCGTTTCGGGCGTGCCATCGGCGAGCGCGAGGGGCAACGTGACTGAACATGCCGAGCCGCAAACAAGGGCAAGCATGACAGCGCGGAGGGGTCGAATGGTCATGGGGGAATCCTCAGGCCAGCGTCGAGTACGCCCGCAACGCCCGAATGGGCGCGGGGCATTGGTCGCGGCAGTGAGAGGATACCGCCCTTCTGGCCGCCGGTTTCACAAAGTCGGTCGGTGTTTATTCGCCGGGGATATACGAAATCACACCTTCCCACGGGCTTGACGCGCTGGCGTAAAGCTTGCGGGGAATGCGGCCGGCCAGGTACGACTCGCGACCGGCGATGGTGGCGTGCCGCATGGCGCTGGCCATGAGCACTGGGTTCTGGGCATGAGCGATGGCGGTGTTCAGGAGCACGCCATCGGCCCCGATTTCCATCGCGACCGAGACATCGCTGGCCGAGCCGACCCCGGCATCGACGATGACGGGGTAAGTCGGGTCGGTTTCTTTAAGAAGTTCAAGGCACAGCAGGATGTTGCTGCGATTGAGCACGCCCTGACCGGAGCCGATGGGCGAACCGGCGGGCATGACGCTGGTGGCACCCGCCTCCTTGATTCGCAGGGCCGAGATCGGGTCGTCGCTGCAATAGGCCAGCACTGAGAAGCCGTCTTTGACGAGCTCGCGCGTCGCTTCGAGCGTGCCCATGGGGTCGGGCAGGAGGGTTTTCTTGTCGCCGAGGACTTCGAGCTTCACCCATCCGGATCCGGGGTTGCCGAGTTGTTCGAGCAGCTCGCGGCCCAGCCGCGCGACGCGAACGGCATCGGCCGCCGTGAAGCATCCAGCCGTGTTGGGCAGGATGGTGTAGCGCTTCATGTCAAGGTGATCGAGGAGCGACTGGCCCTTGTCGTTGTAGAGCCGTTCGCGGCGAACCGCGACGGTGACGACCTCGGCCCCGCTGGCGTCAAGCGCCTCGCGCATGAGGTCGAGGGATTTGTACTTTCCGGTGCCAACGACGAGGCGGCTTTGGAAGGACTTGTCGCCGATAGTGAGGCCGGCGGAGCGGGGAGCGGGGTTGGTCGCGCCGGCGGGGGAGGGCTTGGATTCGATGGTCGACATGGGTCGCTCTTGCGGGAAGTCTCGGAGTTTGGAGAAGATTGAGGAATGGACCGTTGGGAATCAGCCGCCGCCAACTAGGGTGACGACCTCAATGGTGTCGCCCTCGCGGAGCTCTTTGGCGGCGTGCTGGCGTTTGGGAACCAGCTCGCGATTGACCTCTACGGCGCAGGCCGCATCTTTGAGCCCCAGACGCTCAAGCAGGGCCGGAATCGAAGATCCGGCGGGGAGTTCGTGGGTCTCACCATTGACACTGATGACCATGAAATGAGGGTACGCGAGGGCTGAGTGGGTCGGATTCGGGGCCGGCATTTGGCGGCTTGGGGGGTGTTCTCGGGCGGTGAGGCTGCATCCTTCGTGCCGCTGTACGGTATAACGAACGATTCTGGAGGACTGCTTGGAATGGCCAGTTCGAGTTCAACATCACGAGTGCTTCTGAAGGTCGCTGTGTTCCTGCTGGCTGCCGTGGGGCTGGCCGGCGCGGGCGCCGCCACGGCGTTCTTCGTGTGGGGCAAGCCGCCCATACCGGCGTTCACCCAGGAGAGCCCGTCGGACGTTCTGAAAGCCGCAGTGGACATGGTGAAAGCGGGCCGGGCAGACCAGTTGCCGACGCTGATTTATGCCGAATCGCCGGAAATGCGCGTGGTGCTTCAGCGGCTGGGCGGGCTCACGGGCGCGCTGCAGGAGCTGGCCGGGGTGCTTTCGAAGCGGTTCCCGCAACAGGTGGCCAAGTATCGAAAAGACGCCGAAGAGGCGATGAAGTCCGACCAGGGCAAATCGGTCATGACCGCGCTGTTGCAGGGGCAGCGGCCGGCGGGCACGCCATCAAGCCCGCAGGACCAGCAGACGACCTTCGAACAGACGGCAATGCGGATTCTGGCTGATCCGTTCAGTTGGCTTGAGCAAGGTGCGGGACGCCTGACGACGGTGGAAGTGGCCGACGACACCGCAGCGATCTTGTTCGATGGCGCGCCGATCGCGGGCGTGGGCCTGACCATGAAAAAGGTCGGAACCAAGTGGTTCGTGCAGATCCCCACGAACCTGCCTGGCGTCAGCCGCTACATGCCGCAGACGCGCAACGAATGGTCGATCGTGGCCAACCTCATCAAAGTGCTCGACAATGCCATGAAGGATCTGGCCATTGAGGTCAATGCCGGTCGTATCACGCGCATGGAGCAACTGGCCGAGAAGGTCGGCGAGATGGCCTTCCCCCCGGCCGCCATGGTCGCGATTGTGTATGCCAAGGAAATGGATGTTCGGGCCCGACGTGAAAAATCGCTGACGGACTTCCGCAAACGCTGGACGGCGTGGGTCCGCGACAACGGCATGAGCGTCGGCGACGAGTCGGTGCAGAAACGGCTGGCTGCGGCCGTGAACAAGCTGGCGATGGAAGAACTCGACAAGATCATCCGCGCTGATGTCGCGGTGGTGAAGGGCGAAGGAACCAAGTCGCTCCCCAAGTTTGATGGCATGCCCGCCACCACGTTTGAGGCGACCATCGAGGGTTGGCTGCTCCAGAAGAGCATCAAGTTCTCGCTGGCAAGCCCGCCGGGCGAGCCCGAGTTCAGCAAGGTGATCGACAAGATCAACGCGCCGGCGCTGGCCGCCAATCGCCGCCGCTGAGCCGGCGCAAAACACCTACTGAAGAAGCGAATGGCCCGTCATTTCCGGCGGCTGCGTCATGCCCATCATGGCCATCGCCGTCGGGACCACGTCGGCCAGGCGGCCGCCCTCGCGGAGCGATCGACCCTTGAGCCCTTCGCCAACGACAAACAGCGGCACATCATTGAAGGTGTGGGCGGTGTGCGGCGAGTTGCTCTCCGGGTCCCACATTTGCTCGGCGTTGCCATGGTCGGCCGTCACGATGAGCGAGCCGCCACGCTTGAGCGTCGCGTCGATGATGGCGCCGACGCAGGCGTCGGTGACTTCCACGGCCTTGATGGTGGCCTGCAGGTTGCCAGTGTGGCCGACCATGTCGCAGTTGGCGAAGTTGACGATGATGACATCCTCGCAGTCGGCCGCGACGAGTCGCGCCAGCGTCATATCGCGGACTTCCATCGCGGCCATCTCGGGCTTCAGGTCATAGGTCTTCACCTGCGGCGACTGCGGATTGCCGCGGCTTTCACCGGGGAACGGCCGCTCGCGGTAGTCGTTAAAGAAGAACGTGACGTGCGGATACTTCTCGGTCTCGGCGCAGCGAAACTGGCGTAGGCCGGCCTTGCTCCACGCTTCGCCCGCGATGCCCGCCATCGATGGGGGACGACCGTACGCGATGTGCATCATGGGCGCGAGGTCCTCGGACCAGGCCGTCATGGCGACGAAGTAGGTGTCGATCTTGGGGCCGCGCTCGAAGCCGGGCTTGCCGCTCGCGGGCGAGGGCTTGGTCTTGGCCCACTGCTCGTCGTTCATGATGAACGCCATGGCAAGCTCGCGGGGACGGTCGCCGCGATAGTTGTAGAAGACGACGCAATCGCCCGATTTGATGCGTGATGCAGCCGCGCCAGCAGGAGACGAGGCGATGACGGTGGGGGTGACGAACTCGTCGCCGCCTTGGGTTGGCGAAATCGGCGCGCCGTAGTACGCGCCGATGGCGGCATCGGCACAGGCGGCGATGGGCGCCGTGCCGCGCCCGGTCAGGGCGTCATAAGCGAGCTTCACGCGTTCCCAGCGGAAGTCGCGGTCCATCGCCCAGTACCGACCGGCGACGGTGGCGATGGAGCCGATGCCGATCTGCTTGATCTGGGCTTCGACCTCGGCGATGTAGCCGCGTCCCGAGGTGGGGGGCGTGTCGCGGCCGTCAGTGAAGAGGTGGACGGCGACTTTGTCTGGACTGACCCCGTGCTTCTTGCAGGCCGCCAGAAGCGCATACAGGTGTGAGAGGCGGCCGTGAACGCCTGCCTCGGACGCGATGCCCATGAGGTGAACGGTTGCTCCGGCGGCTTTGGCCTGCTTGATACCGTCGGCGATGGCGGGATTGTCGGCGATCGCGCCCGAGGCACACGCTTTGTTCACGCGGAGCACTTCCTGATCGACGATTCGGCCGGCGCCGATGTTCTGGTGACCGACCTCACTGTTGCCAGTCTGATCGGGCGGAACGCCGACGTCCGGGCCGGCGGTCTTGACCAGCGTCATCGGCCAGTTGACCCGCAGCATGGCGTCGACTGGTGTCTTGGCAAGTGTGATGGCGTTGAAGGCATCGTGAGCGGGGTTAGGGTTCTGGCCCCAGCCGTCGCGGATGATGAGAACGAGCGGGCGGCCCTTGGTGCTGCTTGGCATAGGAAGCGAGGGTATGGGGCGGCGATTCGCACGGGTCCGTCCTGTATCGGGACGCTGGGGCAGGTGGGAGCTGCGCGGGTGGAAGGTGGTGGAACGTGGGGAGCACGGGAGGGGACGCGGGCGGCAGGGCTGATTATCATCACGACTGATGGCAACCAGTTCAACAAGTCCGGCGGCGGTGGCGGCCTCAACGCTGCAGGTGGTGCACTACCCCGAAAGCGTGCTGCGCAAGAAAGCCCTGCCAATCGTCGAGATCACGCCGTATGTGCGCGAGGTTGCCGCGCGGATGATCGCGCTCATGTTCGAGGAAGAGGGCGTGGGGCTCGCGGCACCGCAGGTCGGCCTTTCGTGGCGACTGTTCGTGGCCTATGTCCCGCCCACCGATGGTCGCAGCACGGCGCCGGTGGATGAAGAGGGCAACCCGCTCCTGCCCGATGCCAGCGAGCGGCCGCAGGTCTTCATCAACCCGGTGCTCTCAAACCACGCCGGGCCGCTCGAAAAGTTCAACGAGGGGTGTCTTTCCCTCCCGGAAATCCGCGGACACGTGCAGCGCCCGCCCGATGTGACCGTGAAGGCGCTCGACCTTGAGGGCCGGCCCTTCGAGATGCGTGCCACCGGTCTGCTCTCGCGGTGCTTCCAGCATGAAGTTGACCACCTCGACGGCGTGCTCATTATCGACAAAATGATGCAGATCGACCGGTTGAAGAACCGGCTGAAAATCAGGAACCTTGAGCGGTAGCGAGGGCCGCGCCGTCGCTTTCGATGACGGTTCGGTACCAGTGGGCCGACTGCTTGAGCGTTCGCTTGAGCGTCGTGAAGTCGACATGGATGAGGCCGAAGCGCTCGCGATACGCCAGGGCCCATTCGAAGTTGTCCAGCAGCGACCAGTGGAAGTACGCCCGCACGTCGGCGCCGTCGTCGATGGCTCTCTGGAGCGCCAGCAGATAGCGGCGCGTGTAGTCAATGCGCTGCGGGTCGGCCACTTTGCCGTCAAGCCCGACCCAGTCGGTGTTCGAGAGTCCGTTCTCGGTGATCGCCATCGGCACCTTGTACCGCTCGTAGAGGAATCGCGGGCCCCAATAGAGCGCCTCGGGGCAGATGAACCAGCCGATCGCCGTGCGGGGCTGGCCGGGTGGGAAGTCGACTTTTTCGTAGCTCGCCTGTGCGCCGCACGGGTTGTCGTGCCGGGGCGTACAGGCCCGGAACTGCTCGGCGTCGTAGACATTGATGCCGTAGAAATCAATCTTCTGGTTGATCGTCGCCATGTCGCCCGCGTGCGGCTTGGGGGCATCCGCGCCGTACAGCCGAAGGCCGTCTTCGGGATAGTGGCCAAAGACGATCGGGTCAGCAAACCACGTGTTGTTCCAGTGGTCTTTGGCATAGACGCTCAGTGTGGCGCGCCGGGCGGCATCGATATCCGCCGGCGCATCGGTGGCGGGCACACGAACACGGCCGATGGGGGCCCAGCCGACGGTGGGGGGTTTCTTGGCGCGGGCGCGGATCACCTGCACGGCCCGGCCGTGGGCCAGAAGTGAGTGGTGGGCGGCAAGCAATCGCTGCGCATGGCTGGCGCGGGCGTTGCTCGTTTGCAGGCCTTCGAGTTCGCACGGGCCAAGGAAGATCTGCGGTTCGTTGATCGTCATCCAGTTGGTCACGCGGTCGGAAAGCCGATCGACAATGACCTGCGCGTACGCGGCGAAGGCATCGGTGATGTCGCGGTTGTGCCAGGCGCCTTTGTGCCACAGCGCCAGCGGCATGTCCCAGTGAAACAGCGTGACCCACGGCGTGATGCCCGCCGCGAGCAGCGCATCGATAAGGCGTTCATAGAAGGCGATGCCGGCCTCGTTCACCTTCCCGGTGCCGTCGGGCATGACGCGCGACCAGGCGATGCTGAGCCGATAGGCGCGCAGGCCGATCTGCTTCATGAGCCCCACGTCTTCGTCGAATCGGTTGTAGTGATCGCACGAAACGTCCCCCGTGTGGTTGTGCACGACGTTCCCGGGTGAAAAAACCTGCCCGGCAATGTTGCCCACGCTGCCAGCCGGCACGCGATCATGGCAGAACGCGTCCCAGTTGCTGGGCCCTTTGCCGTCGGCGTTCCATCCACCCTCGATCTGATACGCACTGGTCGCAGCGCCCCACACAAAGTTCTTTGGAAAGCCCATGATGGCCCTTGCTGGCCCGGCGCGATCTTTGATCGGCCCGGCGATATGAACGGAGCGAATAAACGACGGTCGATCTTTGCACCGGTGGCGGCACCGGGCGGGGGAGTCGATGGGGAGCGATCAATATTCAAAGACAACCGTGGCCGGCAGTGCGCGAACCTTTGCCGGTCCGATTGCGGTCACGGGCTGCCCATCCACGCTGACGCGCTTGGCGGCCGCGTCTACCGGGCTCCACACCTCCACGCCGCCGGGGATGCCGCCCACTGCCGGGGATTCAAGCGACGCGATCGTGATCGTGATGGTGATGCGCCCGCCCGGCCCCGCCGTGCCCGTCGCCGTCAGGCTCAACTTGCCAAAGTGCGTGGGAAGCCCTCGGAGCGTGAGTTCATTTCCGACCACCCAATCGGCCGGCACGCCGCGGAGCAGGACCAGCGAGTCCCCCTCTTGCCGAACCTGTTCAAAGACGAACATCGAACGCACGCTGCGGAGGAAATCCGAGCCGACCCAGGTGTGCGGCATATCGCCAATGAAGCGCGGCTCGTAACGGTCTTTGGTCACCACCTCGGCCCACTGATTCCAGCCCGTGGGCTGCTGCTCCGAAAGGTACCAGTCGAGCATCTCGAGCGCCTCGGATTTTTTCCCCAGCATCACCATCGCTCCGATGAGACGGACCTCGTACGGGGTGTAGTCCTTCCAGACGAAGGATGGATCATCGCGGCGCTGCTTGAAAAACGCCCACCATTTGTCGAAGGTGGCGTTCACGGCCGGCACGGGAAGGAACTCACCCTCGTCGCAGGGTGAGAGCGCGATGGCGGTCGATGTGGCATCGAAGTCGCCGAGTTCCACGCAGCCCGGCAGATAGTTGATGCCGTGCGCCTTCATGGTCGTTGCGAGCGAGGCGAGCAGCGTGCGGCGGAAATCGACCGCGAGTTGGGCGTATCGGTCCGCGGTTGGTTTCTCGCCCAGCCGCTGCGCGATGTACGCTGCATCTTTGAGACCCTTGAGGACGAAAAAATCATCCCAGTAGGAGTGCATCGGCTTGGCCGAATAGCCCTCATGGCTGATCGACTCTGGAACGAGTCCATAGAACGCCCGCACAGGGACGGGTGGCTTTCCCGGCTCGCTGCGGGTGCGATCGTCAGCGTCAAACTCCTCAGTCATCCGCTTGGCGCGAATGGCAAGCAGGTAGTCCACGGACTTGACGACCGAGGGCCAATGCCGACGAAGCATCGTCTCGCTCGGTTCAAAGCGGTCCGCCTCGGCCACGGCGTAGAGGTACTGACCAGTGCTGTCGTGTTCGTCAACCGGGTCGGGCCCGCGCGTGTCAACCACGCAGGGAATCTTGCCGCTGGGGAACTGGTTTGCGCCGAACCAGTCGATCCAGCCGTGCGAGCCGCCCTGCGGTTCGCGCATCGGCACCGCCCACTGGTGCATCGCGGCAAGGGTCATCGAACCGTCTCGGGCCCAGGATCGCTCGTAGCAGCGTGAACCGGGCTGAAACGCCGGCCCATCAGCATTGATGAGCACATCGGCAATCTGCGACCGAACAGTATCGAGCGCGCGGGTGAATCGAACGTTCGAACTGCGGATCGAGACCATGCGACCGATGTCCGTGCGTTCACGCCATCTCTTCGCAGTCGCGGCAATCGCCGCTTCCTCGTGGCCAGCGGTGGCGCTGAGCGATCGCGCCCACTCGGCGCTGGTCGCTGGCGCATGGCTGCCACGGGTGAACGCGGCGTAGTAGCAACCCTTTTCGCCGGGCTCGAGTTTGACCTCGACCATAAACCAGCCGACGGCCGTGCCCTCGCGGCTTTCGACCTCGGCTTCAAGCACCACAGCCGACGGCGTAAGCGGTGCGACGTTCAAGGCGGTCGCTCCGGCCTTGACGGCGCCGACTGACGGGTGACCACTCAGCACAATGTGCGTCGTGTCGTTGACGACCATCTCTGTAGGCCCGGCCATGCGAACGCTTCGAATGGGCGAGAACCCGCCATTCATGTTGAGTGCCTGCCACGGAGGATTCACCTGCAGCGGACGCACCCCAAGGGCGAGGGTCGCCTCGAAACGCCGATCGCTCACGTTCTCAACCTCATAGCGGGCGACCACCATTCCCGATTCGACCCCGCCCGTGTCGCACAGCGCAACAGACTGCACGAGCCCCCGCCCCTTGTCGCGCTGCACCACGCTTGGAATCGGCACACCGGCTTCGACGCTCTGCTTCGTCTCGTCTTCACGCCCCCAACCCGTCGCAGCACCATTCTGCACCCAGAACGGCGAGATCGAGCACCCGCCCTTTGAAAGTTCAACCGTCCCATCCTCGCTCAGCAGCGTCTCATCGCTCGCCCCTTCGGCGCCCGCGACGGTCCAGAAAGCCTGCTTCCCCATCGTCCAGCGCGGCAGCAATCCCGGGCCCGTATGCCGCGCGACTACCGCCAGCAAACCGTTCCGATCGGTCGCGGCACCGGCCGGGAGAATCTCGATCGACTCAATCGCCGCTTCGGCGCTCTCGCCGCTGAGCATCGCGATATTGACGCTCGATGCCTGCAGGTCTGGCGTGTGGATGATGCACACACGCCGGTCGCCATCCTGACACTGAACCACCGTCTCAACATCAGCGGTCGTGAGCGACGCCCGCGGCGCAAGTGCCGATGCGGCCTGAGGTTTCCAGCGCACGATTAATCCGTCGAGCTCGCGCGGGGCGCCAAGGTCAACCTCGCACAGCCCTGCCGCCTTGCGCAGCTTCGGTGCCGGGAGTGAAGCCGGGTCCGCCGGAAGCGGCAGCGGCGCGAACGTGAGGTTGTCGAGATACACCGTGCCCTTGCCGCCCACGGCCGAGGCAATGGCAAACTCGAGCTTGCCGACCTGCTTGAGCGGCTCGCCTCCCGACGGGCCCCACGCGAACGAAAAGTGCCTGCTGCGATAGGTGGTTCGCTTCCAATCGCCGGGCAACTCCACAGCCTGCTTGTTTACCCACCACACGTTCTCGCCCGCAGCATCAAGAAGTTTGAACTCCAGGTTGTTGGCGGGCGTGCCCTTGGCGGCCTTCACATCAAACGCGAACGCGTAGTTGGCGGGCAGCTCGATCGAGACGGCCTTCTGAATAAGCCCGAAGCCGCCGCCGCTGATGAAGTGATAGTCGATGGCCAGACACTTGCGGCCGCCCTCGTTCACCTCTCGCGTGATCAGCGCCACGCCCTCGGCCGTGATGATCTTCCACGTTGAAGCATCGTCGAAGCTATCGACGACATTCGTCGTCGCGCCAGCGTGGGGCGCGGACGGTTGTGCCGCGACAGCCGGCAAACCCAACCCGACCAGTGCCCAGACGACCACGCCAATGAAACGGCTTACATGCATGGAATACTGTAGCGTTCCCAGCCAAATCCAGCCCAATCCGGCCCAATCCGGCTGAGCCAACTCAACCGGCTCCGTACTCAGTTGCATCCGGCGAAGAACGCCCCAATGAAGTCGGCCAGATCGTCAGGGTCGAGCGACGAATCGCCGTTGAAGTCCGCCGCGATGCTGCCGCTGAAGAACGCTCCAATAAAGTCGGCCAAATCGTCAGGGTCGAGCGAACCGTCGCCGTTGAAATCCGGCGGACATTGCGGCGGTGGGGGAGCAGTACACGATGGATACGGCCCTGCGAGCACGGCGGCCACGCTTCCGGGCTGAATCAGCTCGGCCAAGCCCAGCGCACCAAGCGCTACATCCGGCAGCCCCGCCGAGTTGGGTAGGTACCCCGGATCGATGTTGGACCGGCGATAGAGAATCGACGCCCCGCTGCTGAACGTCTGACGGGTGCCGCGCCGAAAGGCGTTGTATGCCGCGGCGGCTTCCTGCCGCCGACCGCCCGATGCGCCGTCACCGCCGCTGAGCGCCATGAGCGAAGTGAACGTGGTGATGTCGCCGGGATGATTGGTGAGCGAATCGGCGTTGTAGCCGCTGGCAACAAACGCTGTCTTGGTGGTGCCGGCCGAGAACACGGTGTTCCAGTACGGGCCGGAGTCGTCGGTCCATGCGGCGTGATTGATTCGAACCGCCCGCACCTGCGCCTGCCAGTTCGGATTGGCGCGGTAGTCTGCAACGGTCAAAAGCGGATAGAGTGACGTGAACGCGCTCTGGAACTGGTTGGCCACATCGCCGGTCACCGGCTGGCCAGCCACATACTGGGCCGAGGGCGTTCCGGCTCGGGTGAGCCAACGGGCGAAGGCCGCATCGCCGCCGGCTCCGCCATACGCCGCAGCCTGCTCAGCGAAAATGATCCCCTCGTTGAACGGGCCCGAACTGCCTCCGACCGGGCCGCCCCCTTGCTGACCGCGCAGGAACAGAGCCCGCGACGCAGGCTGGAAATACGCATCCCAGTTCGTGATTGGGCAGATGATGGCTCGCGCCGCCGCATCAATGGCGGCATCTTGCGGCCAGTGTGCCTTGGCGCGCGCCGCCGCGAGCACCATCTTCATCGTGCTCAATGTGGCAAACTCCGGGTCCCATCCGGCCTTGGCGCCACCGGTGTTCGGCTCCATCCAATGACGGAAAATGCCGTCAACGCTCCGGACCGGGTCAATTCCATCGGCCGCAAGCCCGCCGTAGCGCTCCAGGATCGTCCGCACCTGCCCCTGAGCGGCCGGGTCGCCGTTGAGCTGGTGATTCATGGTCAGCAGCAGCACCGTCCACGCCGCGGCGTCAGGGCTCGCAGGATGGAACCGGGTGTTGCCCGGCGTGACATCTGTATCAATGACCCATCCTGTCGGATTGGCCGTAACAAGTCCGCGCCCAAACTGCACGACTTGCGCGAACTCGTCGCGAGCCCAGGCATCGAAGTTCAACCGTGCATCGGTCGACTCGCGGATAATAAACGCGCCGGCAGTCGTGGCCGCCACCAGCAAACGGCCGTCGGTCGTCGCCGCTATGCCATCAACGTCGAAGCTGGCCGCCGCGTAAGCGATCGGGCTAAACGAGGCGTTTCCGCGCGCAGCGCTCATGTTCACAAACCGCATGATCACGCCGCTCGACAGTCTCGTCGTCGTCGCATACAGCCCTGCCGAAGATGCCCCGCCGTAGTGATCGCTCCACGCGATCGATCGGGTGTTCATGATCGTCCCGGCCATCAGGAACGTCACGCTCGACAGGTTTGGAATCGGCGCTCGAAGCAGCGCATCTCCGCACGAGACAAAGAGCAGGCCGGTGCTGCCCGTGGGCCCCGCACGATCGACCGCGAGTGACATGTCAATCCCGGCGGAGCCCGCATTGGACGTGGCGAGTGGGGTGTTGGTGTTGCTTCCCGTGAAGTTCGAAACCGCGTTGTATGTCCGCACCGTGCCGTCAAACGCCACGTGCAGGCGACCCTTGTAGTGGCCAAGGCCCGCTCGAAGGGGCAACACTCCAGGATCACCCAGCTCCAGCCTCGCAAAGATGTTGAGAGCCCCGGTCTCGACATCCAGCCGCAAAATGGCGTCGCTCGCAAAGCCATCGACGGCCGCCGAATCATCGCGCACGGCGATAAACGCAAGCCTGCCCGAATCCGACAACGCCACGGTAAATGGGCCGTCATCGGACGGGGCCGTTAGCGTCATCCACGGGCACACGGCGGTGATCTGCTCGCGCGAAACTGACCGAATGAGCGTGCCAGCAGTGTCGCGAATCTCGACCGAATCACGTGAAAGGTCGGTTGTCGCATACACGCCCGAAAGGGCCGCGGCGGCTGCGCCAGCGGTCCGACCCGGCCCGCCTGCCGGGAACGTATCGAACTGGGGGTCGGCTTGACAGGCGCAAGCGAAGATCGCCCCCGTCAAAGCGAGTGGAACCATTCTGGGCCAGGTGGCAGGGGGTCGAGCCAGCATGGAGGTAAGCGTACAACACAGATCGACCGGTGCCACTGACAGAATCCGAAATTGCACATCCGTTATCTTGGCCGATCGGCTGGCTTACGTTTGAGTCCGATGCTTCACGAACGTCCGACAACCCGTCTCGCGCCCTCGCCAACTGGGTCGTTGCACCTGGGGAACGCCCGCACGTTCGCCATCAACCACGCGCTGGCGGTGCAGGGTGGGTGGCGGGTCGTTTTGCGAATTGAGGACCTCGACGGCCCGCGCGTGAAGCCCGAGGCCGTCGCAGGCATCCAGCAAACGCTCCAATGGCTGGGCATCACCTGGGAAGGGCAAGCGCTCGTGCAATCCGCCGAGCTCGGACCCTGCGTCGAAGCCATGCGCCATCTGGTTCGCGACCGGCGCGCCTTCCCGTGCGAACTTTCGAGATCGCAGATCGAAGCAGCAGTTTCGGCACCCCAGGAGGGTGATGCCGCCAGCGGGTTTGGCAAAGAAGTGACTTTCCCGCCGCACCTTCGGCCCCGCGAGTGGCAGGCCCAGTTTGACCCCGCCGACGAGCGGACCAACTGGCGTTTCATCAACGACGCGGGCGCGGTGGCGTTTGTTGATCAGGTCGCCGGCCCGCAGCAAATCGACCCTTCGGCCACGATCGGTGATTTCATCATCTGGACCAAGCGGCGGGTGCCCGCCTACCAGCTTGCGGTGGTGGTTGATGACCACCGCCAGAACGTCACCCACATCGTTCGTGGTGACGACTTGCTCGATTCTGCCGCCCGGCAGTTGCTGCTCTACCGGGCACTCGGGTTCGGCCCAGAGCCCCACTACACCCACCTCCCCTTGGTGGTTGGCCAAGACGGTCGCCGGCTCGCCAAACGCCACGGCGACAGCCGGATCGACATGTATCGTGAAATCGGTGTTCCTCCTGGGGCCATCCTCGGGCTCATCGCGTTCTGGAGCGGGGTCATGGCCCCAGGTGCGCCGCGTCGAATGATCTCGATGGCGGAGTTCGTTGCGGCGTTTCGTTTGTCTATCCTGCCGAGTTCCAAGGTGGTCTTTACCCAAGAGGATGATGCATGGCTTCGTTCCTGCGCTCAATGACCAACTGCGTACTCTTTCCTGCGGCGATTGTCTCACTGGCCATGCTCAGCGGCTGTGACGAGGGGAGCCGCGCCGGCGTCACGGCCCTGAAGATCAACGGCAAGACGTTCTATCTCGAGGAAGCCATCACGCCAAGCGTGCGCCTCAAGGGCCTTGGCGAGCGGACCAACATCGAAACCTCGGGCGGCATGCTCTTTGTCTTCCCCGACAAGGACGTCCACGTTCAGGGCTTCATCATGCGGGATTGCCCCATTCCAATCGACATCATTTACCTCGATGGAAGTGGCCGCGTACTCGTTTGGCACGAGATGCTCGCCGAATCCCCCCGCACGCCGGAAGAAGGCACCGTGGCGGATCTGACAAGCAATGATCGCGCCGCCGGGGACCGTCGCACCGCATACGACAATCGCCTCAAAAGCTACTCCAGCAAGTATCCCGCCCAGTTCGTCATCGAACTCAAAGGCGGCACGATCAAATCCCTCGATCTTAAAGAGGGCATGCAGATCAAGTTTGACTACGCCGAACTGAAGAAGCGCGCCTCCTGAGCCGATCCACATCTTTGGGTATTTGGCAGACTCTCCGCGCCGATCGGGCGCGGCGGCTGTTCTGCGCATAAGCCCTGTTTTCCTGGCTCCGCGGGAGTGACCGGCGATGCACCCAAGTTCTTCTCAAAGCGTCACTCCTTCGAGCGGGCACACCGATCGCGTGGTCGTGGTCTTTGCCGCCGATCGCGCTCGCGAAGCCGAGATGGTCCGGGAACAACTTGCCGCCAACTGGCCTGATTCGGCATGCCCCCCCGCCGTGCAGAGCATCGCGCTCGAATCAGGCCTCTCCGCCCTCGGTGCCGCGTTCGCTGGCGCCCGGGGGGCCGTGGTCCTCGCTCCTGAGGGGCGGCTGTTTCCCGCCCTCCGGCCCCTCCTGGGCGTGCTCGAACACGCCAACCTCGGTGCCATCGTTCACTTGGCGAGCGCCGACTCGTCGGCCGTCGCTGCCTGCGCCGTCTTCCACTCACTTGTTCCGCTCCCCGCCGATGCGCCAATCTCAGCCATCGCTTCTGCCCTCTTTGCCGTCGTGCTCCGCCAGCGACACGTCGTTCAACTCCATGCCGAGCTCGAGATCGATCGCATCTCGACCCAAGCCGCGCGCCGCCAGATGGAACTGCACGAGCACGAGACGGCGCTGGCCGTCATGGTCCAGCGGACCGTCATGCCCAGAACCACGCCGTTTGTTCCCGGCCTGCAGATCGGCACGATCTTCCGCCCCGGCGCCTCGCTCTCGGGCGATGTGTTCGACATCGTCCGCCTCGACGCCCACCACACCGGTTTCTTCCTGGCCGACGCGTGCGGGCACGGGGTCGCCGCGGCAATGTTGACCATGCTCATCAGCCGGCTCCTGCCGATGAAAGAAATTTGCGCCAACGAGTACCGCATCGTGCCCCCCGGCGAAGCGATGTCGCGGTTCAACGCCGAGTTCGCGCGGCGTAAGGGTGACCTCAGCACGCTCATCACCGCCATCTACGCCGTCATCGACACACGCACCGGGCTGGTCACCGCCGCTGGTGCCGGCCATCCGCCCGTCGTCATCACCGGCCCGCGCGGCACCGAGGCCCTCGAAGACAACGGCCCACCCATCGGGGTCTATGACGAATACGACTACCCCCAGATCTCGTTCACCCTCGGCCGCGACCAGACCATGCTCTTCTATACCGACGGGTTTGAAGTGGCCTATGGACGCGAGCGGGCCCCCGATGGGCACGAGCGATACGCCCTCCAGCGCTATCTCGAGAGCTTCAAATCGCTCGGGCTGACCCGAGTGTCCCAGGGCATGACGGGCGCGGTCGCCTCGCTCACCCGATCGCTGGATGTTCAGCACGGCTCGCTGCACCAGATCGACGACATCACCCTTATGGCCGTCGCACTCGACAACTCGGAGGAGCCGCAGCTCGAAGATTCGACCGCCGGGGATTTCATCCCGCGCGAAGCGCGAATCGCTTGAGCGGCATCCAAGCCGGAGTCTACGATCGACATTCGTCCATTGCTCAAGGAGACTCCCATGCCGACAACCGGCCCGATGATCGCCGAAGGTGCCACCCGATTCCGAAAGTACGCTGAACGCCTCGCAACCGGCGTGCAGCCTCACCAGTTCGCCCGCAAGCCCACGTGGGGTCTAGGCGGAATCGAAATCAATACCAACCACGCCGCTTGGAACTACGGCCACTTGGCGACCTACTTCTCTATGGTCATCGAGAGTTGCGGCCTGAAGCCCGAAGCGGCCGCGCTCGCCCCGGCCGGCTTTAAGGAGATTTTCCAAGACGGTACGAACTGCGTAGATGACCCCGCCGGGACGACCTATCCCCCGATGGAGAAGATCCTTTCGACGTTCTTCAAGGCCTACGACGCGGCCCTTGCGGCCTTGGAAAAGGCCGACGACAAGGTTCTTGCAGCCGCACCGACCGACGAAAAAATCCGGGCCAACTGGAAGACCAACGGCGCTCGCGCCATGTTCCTCATGACCAACCATGTGGCGATGCATATGGGTCAGGTCAGCACCTGGCGCCGCGCTATGGGCCTGCCCGCTGCGTGAGCCAAGATCGCGTTCGTAAAACGATAGGGTCGATTGCAGCGGCACCGCCCTTTGGCGGTGCCGCTGTCGCTTCAAGGGTCGGATGATCCGATATCTCTCCCGGTGGTGATGCCTGTTTCCTGCAATGCCGTTCCTCGGTTACCGTTCAACTCCAAGGCAAAGGGCGATGCCGGTCGCGGGTGCGGCCGCCAGAACGTGCCATGGCTGAGAATCACATGAACAACGCGACATTCGAACCAGGCGGACCGGCAGCGCGGGCCATCACGTCGTCAATGCAGCCGATCAAGAAGGCCGACTTCCAGTTCGAGCAAGCGCGACACCTGCTGTGGCGGGCCGGCTTCGGCGGCACCGCAGGCCAGATTCAGGCCCTCGTCAGTTGGGGCCTCGACAAGTCGGTCGAACACCTTCTCAACTACGACAAGGTCCCGTTTGAGGCCGCCACCGGCGAGTCGTTCGACAAGGACATCATGCGGCCGCTCGGCGAGGAAGAGCGCCGCCTCTACCGCAAGGCCCAGCAAGCCAAAGACGAAGATGCGCTTGCCAAGGCCCGGTTGGCCCGGCAAAATGCCGAGCAGGCCGACCGCACGCAGATGCGCGAGATACAGACCTGGTGGGTCAAGCGGATGATCGAAACGCCCCGACCCCTTGAAGAGAAGATGACGCTCTTCTGGCACGGGCACTTTGCCACCAGTTACCGCACCATCGAAGACTCGTACCACATGTTCGCCCAGAACAACCTCTTCCGCAAGCACGCCGTGGGCAACTTTGGCGAGATGCTCTTTGCCATCATCCGCGACCCCGCCATGCTGGCGTATCTGGATCAAAACGACAGCCGCAAAAACAAGCCCAACGAGAATCTCGCCCGCGAGATCATGGAACTCTTCTCGCTCGGCGTCGGCAACTACACCGAGAAAGACATCAAGGAAGGTGCCCGCGCCCTCACCGGCTACACCTTCCGCGACGATGAGTTCATGTTCGAGAAGAACAACCACGATGCGGCGAGCAAGGTCATCCTCGGCAAACCCGCATCCCACGACGGCGATTCGTTCGTGCGGACGATCCTTGAACAGCGTGAGTGCGCGGTGTTCATTGCCACCAAGCTCTACCGCTACCTGTGCGCCGACTACCCAACCGGCAGCAAAAAGCGCGACGCCGCCGCCAAGAGCGTGATCAGCGATCTCGCCGCCACCCTCATGGCCAGCCGCTACGAGATCAAGCCCGTGCTCCGCAAGCTCTTCCAGAGCCAGCATTTTTACGACGCCCACATCGTTGGCGAGCAGATCAAATCGCCGGTGCAGCTCGTCGTGGGCGCCGTCCGCTCGCTCAACACGCCCGTGCGCGACCTGACGTTCCTGAGCGAGGCGTGCAACGCCATGGGCCAGAACGTGTTCTTCCCACCCAGCGTCAAAGGATGGGATGGCGGTCGGTCATGGATCAACACATCCACCATGTTCGTTCGCCAGAATACGCTCGTGTTCCTCCTCAGCGGCCGACGTTCGCAGGGGCGCGACGGCCTCTCCGATGTTGAAAAGTACGACGCGACCAAACTCTTCTCCGAACTCGCCGATGCCTACCCCGGCGCCTCGGCCGACGATGTTGAAAAAATGGTCGATGCGATTCTCGCCTTCACGCTCGGCCGCACCCAGCCGGCCAGCCGTCAAACTCTCGTCGACTTTGTCAAAGCCCGTGGCGGCAAGCTCGACCAGAAGTCCACCGTCGAGCTCATGCTCCTCATCACCGCCCTTCCCGAATACCAGTTGTGCTAAGCCCGCTTGTTTGTCACGCGACGCGCTCATCACCCCCGCTTCTTGCCCTCTCCTGCCCGCTCCTTTGCTGATCGACCGACTTGCCCGGAGTGTTTTCCATGAGCGACATGAACCCCCTGACGATGGCCTTTACTCGTCGCCACTTCCTCCACCGCGGCCTCGTGCTCGCCTCGGCGTCAGTCGCCCTCCCGCAGTTCCTGCACGCCTCGGCCGCCGGCCTCCCCATGCCGCTCGAAGGCCTCACCAGCATGCCCGGCGTGCCCGAAGATCACGTTCTCGTGGTCATTCAACTCAGCGGCGGCAATGACGGCCTCAACACCGTCGTGCCCTACCAAGACGCGGCGTATCACCGCGCTCGCCCCGGCATCGGCATCAATGAAGACAAGGTGGTCAAGCTCGAGAAGTCCGAGGTCGGCCTCCACCCCGCCATGACACCGCTCCGCGAGATGTACGACGCCGGCCTCGTTGGCATCGTGCAGGGCGTCGGCTACCCCAACCCCAACCGCTCGCACTTCAAGAGCATGGACATTTGGCACACCGCCGATACCACGGCCACCGGCGAAGGCTGGCTCGGCCGCTATATGGACAGCGAATGCTGCGGCCAGGGCAAGGGCGAATCTGGCCGTCCCGAGCAACCGGCTTCGGGTTCCATGCCCGGCATCGCCATCGGGCAAGCCGCGCCTCTGGCCATGCAGGGCGTCAAAGCGAGCCCCATCGCCTTTGAAAATGCCGACCTCTTTCGCTGGACCGGCAAGGACTACAACAAGGCTCTCAGCGAGCCCTACGACACCATCACCCGTCAGGAAGTGGGCGTTAACAGCGACCCCGACACCAATGCCGCATTCCTCGTTCGCACCGCCCTCGATGCCCAGATCAGCAGCGACACCATCCGCAAGGCCGTCGCCGCGAAGGATCGCGTTTCGTATCCCGGTGGCGACCTCGCCCGCCAGCTCAAAATGGTCGCAAGCATGATCGCCGCCGGTCTGCGGACCCGCGTCTACTACGTCACCATGGGCGGCTATGACACCCACGCCGGTCAGGGCGGCGAGTTTGGTCGTCACTCGCAGTTGCTCGGTCAATATGCCAGCGCCATTCGCGCCTTCTATCAGGACCTCAAGGTCCAGGGAAATGACGGCCGCGTGCTCACCATGCAGTTCTCCGAGTTCGGCCGGCGCGTCGGCCAGAACGCCAGCCAAGGCACCGACCACGGCACCGCAGCGCCGATGTTCTTCTACGGCCCCATGGTCAAGCGCGGCGTGCTCAACGAGCACCCCTCACTCACCGATCTCGACTCAGGCGACCTGAAGTACACCACCGACTTCCGCTCGGTCTATTCCGGCGTGCTTGAGCAGTGGCTCGCCGCGGATAGCAAGAAGATCCTCGAAGGCACGTTCAAGCCCATGGCCATAGTCACCAAGGCGTGATTCGTCACCAAATCCCGGCCGCTTTCAAACCGGCAATCGGCCGCGAAGCAGTTCCTCGGCGAGCCGCCCCAGCGATAGCGGTGCGCTCCCCTCGGCCTTGTTGTTGGCAATCACCCACACGTCCCGCTCCGCAACCGCCGCGGCTTTGAGCAGCGTGACAATCTGCCCGCGCGCCGTCGGGTCCTCATCCACCAGTTTGTCAAACGGTTCGTAGCGATCCTTTGCCTCTTCGTACGACCGATCCGGCCGCAGCAGCCACCGAATCACCAGCGCACGCCGTGGCGGTGAATCAAACAACCGGGCCTGCTCGCTGATGCCCGGCATACTGGGATGACCAACCAGGCCGTGCAGCGCACCGCACCGCTCGAGCATCGCCGCCCAGCCCGCCGCATGCGTTGCCGACGCAATGGCGTGGTTGCGAACTTCTACGGTATAAAGCGGGCCGCGCGGCAGTCCGCTGAGGAACCCCTCAACACGATCGCGGAGCTCCTCAACACCGCCCAGCGCCGCCAGATCAAGCGGCGGAAACTGGAACACGATTGGCCCACAGGCCTCTTTCAACCCCATCACGGTCGGGCCCACCACACGATCGATGGCATACTGCACATCAAGAAACAGCGGATTCGCCAGCCCGCCGCTCGCCAGCGCCGCCGTGTCACCAAACGTGCGCCCCCGCTCGTCCCCCAGCGGCCGCGTGAGCGACTGGTGCGCCTTTACGAGGAACCGAAAGCCCGCCGGCACCAGTGCCGCCAGCTCGGCCATCTCTTCACGCGACATCGACTTGTAAAAAGTCCGATCAAGCCCCACGGTCCGAAACAGCGGGTGCGCCGCATACGCCGCCAGGCCGCTCCGCGCCAGTTTTTCCTTCGTCACGGCCCGGTCATAGACGAGTCCCGCCCAACCAGGAAACGTCCACGACGAAGTGCCCAGGTGCAGCCGGGCCGGAAGCCGCTTCCCAAGCTCTCGCAGCGCGCCAGTCGCCGCCGCCGCATCCACGATACTCCGCGCCGCATCGCGCGGTCCAGATTCAAACAACCAAGCTTGGGCACGTTCTTGAGCCATGCGATGCCCGACGTGCCCTTTGGCTCGTCATTTGGCGTTAAAATAGTAGTATCCTCGGCCGCCCGCTCAGCGTTCGCCGCCCCCGCTCGACTCTTTTGAGAATGGATCAGGCGGCATCGTCTCAGGCAGCGTGAAGACCTCCGCCCGCTGGTTCGTCGCATGGTCATTGCCGCTGGCCCGCGGCTTCACCGGGTCACTATCGCCGCATGCCACCAGCCTGATCTGCGGCCACTTGGCCCCCTGCGCCACCAGCGCCGCGCCAACTTCCCAGGCCCGCGCGTACGAAAGCTCCCGCGCCTTCTTCGTGTCGCCCAGCGCCTCCCGCGCGCTCACATGACCGCGAACTTCGACCATCCATCGCGTTCCGACAATCGAGTGGCTCAGTTCAACGATCGCATTCCGGCCCGTCTCCGAGAGACTCGTCGACTGATCGTCAAACTCAACATATCCTGACGGGGCTTTGTAGTCACTCGGCCGAACCGTCTGCGCGTCCTTCTTGTCGCCATCCGGGCCCGCCTCCCGCGTTTCGCCCGCGCTATCGCGTTTGCGCATGTACTCGCGGGCCGGCGCGTCGTTCGCGCCCGTGCCATTGGGGTCGACGGGGTTGTTGAACCCCTCGCGAATGGCCAGCACAAACTCCATCATGGAGTCCTTTGCCGGAGCCGACGAGTTGCCGTCGCCATCAGTGACCGGCCCCTTGGCCTTGGCGCCCATGTTGAGCGCCAGCAGAATGGCAAAGAACCCCATCTGCAAAAGCGCGTTGTCGGCAAACGACACAACCCACTCAGGCACGCCTTCTTCATGCTCCTCATGGCCCCCGCCGCCGTGCCCGCCTTTGCCATGACCGCCCCCGTGCCCGCCGCCGCCCTTGCCGCCCCCGTGTTCATCGTGTTCACCGTGCTCTTTGTCACTCATGCGCGTACCTTCTCAGTTGCATTGGTGGGGAACATCTGGCCCAAGGGGCAAAACTCACGGGGTGCTTTGCCCGCTTTACGCAGCGACCTTGGCCCGCATCGGCAGCGGCAGGAACGAACTCATCTTGTCGAGTGTCACACGCGGATTCTCACCCGCCTGGATCGAAAGAATTCCTTGCAGAACCATCTCGCGACTGAGGAGTTCCTCGCCAGATCGCAGCGCCAGTTTGTCGCCCATCGGGCCTGCTACGCAGTTGGCAAGCACCGTTCCATACATCGTCGCCACCACCGCAACCGCAAGCATGTGCCCCATGAGGCCGATATCGCCCGAGCCCAACTGGCTGAACATGCCAATCTGGCCAATCAGCGTCGCCGTGAGGGCAATACCCGGTCCGTACACCTTGATCAGGTCAAAGAACTTCTTGCCCGACTTGTGGCGGTCCTGCATCGCCATCACTTCCATCCGCAAGGTCGATTCAATCGTGGCCGCGTCGGTGCCATCGACAGCCATCTTCAGCCCCGCCGCGAGGAACTTGTCATCCACCTTGGAGAGCTCACTCTCGAGCGACAAAATCCCCTCGCGACGGGCCTTCTCGCCCAGTTTGTTCAGCAGTTTGATGGTGTCAATCGGCGAGGTGCCCTTAAAGAAGAAAAACTTCTTGATATACTGCATCGCCGACAAGACTTTCCCGATTGGCATCGCCATGAAGATGACGGCAATCGTGCCGCCGATGACCATGATCATGCCCTTTGTAGACCACAGGGCCATGAGGTCACCGCCCGTTGCCATCCAGAAGACGGTAAACGTGCAGACAAACATGAGCAATGAGCCGAAGACGCTTCCGATATCCATGATCGATGGCTCCGTGACGTTCTGACAATGCAGCCTAACAGGCGACTCAACGGTCAATCGACCCAGCCAGCACCCCTGTCAAGCCCGTCGGCCACTTGAACTCACTTCAAGGGCGTTTTCTGACATCGGGGCGACCTTGGAAGTCCGAGAAAATCCCAAACGTCCGAGAAACCACTGGCCTGCAAGCGGTTACCAGTGTCCAGAATCCTTTGCGCCCTCCCCGCCCCGGCTGGCCGATAATGAGCCACTATGTCCGCAGCATCCATCTCCCCCTCGGCCACGCCCGGGGTTCTGACCACCAAAGCCATGAAGAAGGGCTCCGCCGGAGTTCTTCACTACTTCCTCGTGTTTGCACAGGTCGCCATCTGGGCCTTCCTCGTGCTCTCACTCTGGACGTTCAATCAGGCCGACCCACCCGCCAGCAACCTCGCTTGGCCCTTGAACGACCCCCCCAGCAACGCCTGCGGCCTCCTCGGGGCCTACGCCGCGTTCGGCCTGCACACCCTCCTCGGCTGGAGCATCTGGCCCCTCATGGGCCTCTGGGGTCTCTACCTGTTCCTCACCGCCTTCGTCAGCCGCGTCGCCCACCCGCTCACCCGCGGGCTCGGCGTGCTCCTCATGTGCCTGGGTATCGCCGGCCTGCTCTCACTCGCCTTCCCGGTCGCTGGCCCCATGCCCCACCTCTCCGGCGGCGTGCTCGGCGCCTTCATGAGCGGCGAGTTCAAGCACCTCTTCGGCCCCGTCGGCACCGCCGTCTGGATGATCCTCACCTTCCTCGTCGGCGCCACCGTCGCCGTTGATGTTTGGGTCATTCTCGCCCCCCTCTGGGCCTTCCGCCAGGCCCGCGCCGCCGCCGGGCCAACCGCCGCCGCCACCGTCGCCGTTGCTGGCGCGACCGCCAAAGGCGCGGGCTGGATGGCCCGCCTCGTTGCCACCCTCACGCGCCCTGAAACTCGCGCCGCTCGCGCCGAGCGATTGGCAGGCCTCAAGCGCCTGCTCGATGCGCCCAAGCGCCGGCCCACGGGCCTCAAAAATCCACGAAAGAATGGTGCTGGCGAAGGTCGCGAGGAAATCGACGAAGCCGCCGGCGGTATCGGCGGCACCGAGTCGTTTAATCCTGATGAGCATGTGATCGCTGCCGACGCGGCCGATGATGCCGACGATGCCCAGACTGAGCCAGCCGCTCCCCGCAAAACCAAGGGCAGAGCCGCCGCGTCCTCGTCGGTGCTCGATGAAGACGAGGAAGCCGAACTCGACGAGTCAGCAGAAGCCGACGATCAGCCCGCCATTGCGGCACTCCCCAAAACCTTCGACGAAGCCGCCCTCCGGGCCAAAATCGCCAAACTCCCCATCGTCTTCGGCCAGAGCGCCAGCAACAAGCGCAGCGCCACCGAGGCCGACCTCCGCGACATTCAAGCCACCGGCAATATGGAGGGCTACCGCTTCCCCGGTCTTGATCTCCTCGAAGAGCCCGAAGCCAGCTACCCCGAACGCATGGATTCCTTCATCCGCGAGCAGGCCGCCTCGCTCGAAATGGCCCTCAAAACCTACGGCGTCAGCGGCGAAGTGGTCGGCTCTGAATCCGGCCCCGTCATCACCGTTTACGAAGTCCGCCTTGGCCCCGGTACCAAGGTCTCCGCCATCACCGCCCTCTCGAGCGACATCGCCCGCGCCCTCAAGGCCGTCAATATCCGCGTCGTCCCCAACACGGCCGGCAAAGACACCATCGGCATCGAAGTTCCCAACGTCCACAAAGAAAAGGTCCGCCTCAAAGAGCTCATGACCCGGAGCGAGCTCTTTGCCGGCATGCACCTGCCCATATTCCTCGGCAAAGATGCCAGCGGCGCCCCCCTCATCGTCGACCTCGCCTCCGCTCCCCACATGCTCATCGCCGGCACCACCGGCTCGGGCAAAAGCGTCTGCATGTCGTCGATCCTCATGTCATTCCTCTATACCAAGAAGCCCAACGAACTCAAACTCGTGCTCGTTGACCCCAAAATGGTCGAGCTCTCGCAGTTCAAAGACGTCCCGCACCTCATGTGCCCCGTCGTCACCGAAATGAACAAGGCCGCGGCCATCCTCGAATGGGCCGTCCGCAAGATGGACGAGCGCTACGAACTCCTCGTCGAAGCCAGTTGCCGCGACATCGGCTCCTACAACGCTCTCTCCTGGGAAGAAATGAAGGAACGCTTCAACCCCAAGGACGAGGAAGAAGAAGCCCGCATCCCCAAGAAACTCCCCTACATGGTCTTCGTCATCGACGAACTCGCCGACCTCATGATGACCAACAAGGAAGTCGAGCACTCGATCGTCCGCATCGCCCAGAAGGCCCGCGCCGTCGGCATCCATCTCATCGTGGCCACCCAGCGTCCGCAGGCCAACGTCGTCACCGGCCTCATCAAATCCAACATGCCCGCCCGCGTCGCCTTCAAGGTCGCCAGCGGCATGGACTCGCGCATCGTCATGGATCAAAAGGGTGCCGAACTGCTCCTCGGCCAGGGCGACATGCTCTACCTCTCGCCGCGCTCCAGCAAACTCAGCCGCGCTCAGGCCACGCTGGTTGACGACAAAGAAATCCGCAAGGTCGTCCGCTTCCTCAAGGATGTCGCCGAGCCCACCTTCGAGCGCTCGCTCATGCAGCTCCGCACCGGCGCTGCCGCTGGCACCCTCAGTGACGGCGAAGACCCCGACACCGGCCAACTCGCCGGCGTCATGGTCGCCCAGAACGATCCACTCTTCGAGAAAGCAGTCGAGCACGTCATGGAGCACGGCCAGGGCTCGGTCACGCTCCTGCAGCGTCGCTTCGCCATCGGCTTCACCCGCGCCAGCAAAATCGTCGAGGCCATGGGCCAGTGCGGCATCCTCAGTGACCACAAGGGCACCAAGGCCCGCGAAGTGCTCATCACCCCCGGCGAGTGGGACGCCATGAAAGAGCAGGCCACCAAGGATCGTGAGGCCGCCGCCAACGGAGAGATCGATCTCTTCGAGTCAGTCGAGCCCAAAGCGGTGGCTTCAATCGTCGGTTCGGCCGGTGCCGTCCCCGGCAGCGAGAAAGCCAATATCGAATCCGCCTCATCCCTCGATGACGACGAAGAAGCCCCGTTCGACGACGAGCCCAAAGGCCGGCGCCGCGGCAGAGATGACGACGACGATCTTTGAGTGAAGCCCAGGCATCGTCCGTCCTCGCCCGTCCCCGTCCGTTTCCAACCGTTCCCGCTCGCGATTAGCGCGCGTCGATCCCAAAGAACCGCGCCGTGTTCGCGTTGATCGCCGCATGCAAGTCCTCAAACCGCTCCCCCCGACATTCGGCCAGCGCCCGCGCCGTCAGCGCCACCATCGCCGGTTTGCACGGCCGCTGTGACCGTAACGGCTCCGGGCTCAGATACGGCGCATCAGTCTCAACCATGATGCGATCGCATGGCACCATCTTCGCCGCCGCCCGCACCTCCGCCGCGTTCTTGTAGGTGATCACGCCCGTGAACGACACCATGGCCCCAAAGTCCAGCAGTTTGCCCATGTCGGCCTCATTGCCCGTGAAGCAATGGAACACAAACCGCCCGGGTTCGAGCGCCGTCCGCGCCAGAATCGGGATCAGGTCATCAAACGCCTTCCGGCAATGCAGCACAATCGGCTTCAAAATCGCCGCCCCGTGCTCACCCCGCCCGCACGCCTCGATAAACGCCAGTTGCTCGTCAAGCACTGCCCGCTGAATGTCCTTGGGCGGGTCGTCATAGTGATTGTCAAGCCCCAGTTCGCCCCACGCCACACACTTGGGCGACTCAAAGCACGCCCGCAGGTTGCCCCACTCGTGCGGCCCCTCACCCGCATACAGCGGGTGTACCCCCGCCGTGTGCCACACCCGCGGGTGAGCCAGAGCGATATCCCGCGCCCGCAAACAGTCCTGCGTCGTCGTGGAAATCGTGATCGCCCCCGTCACCCCGCTCGCCGCCGCCTCCGCCATCGTGGCATCGAGCGCACCCGCAAAATCCGCAAACGTGAGATGGCAGTGCGTATCAATCACAGGGGTTCATGCTGGGAAGTGAGGCGACCGTAAAAAAGTGCTGCAAGCGCGATCGATAATTCGTCTCGCTTCAGCGCTCTGAGTCTCAAGGATACCCGCAGCGGTGGGGGATGAACCCAGCGCGCGGGCGCGGCAGAGTCAGGCGGCGCGGGTGCCGGGGGGATGGTGGAGGATGTGGG
>Ga0105047_10003665_pt1 | contig 27028 bp, 24 predicted proteins | sample MAT04_FD_78384 | JGI IMG/M metagenome (GOLD analysis project Ga0105047, IMG submission 78384) | Freshwater microbial communities from Lake Fryxell liftoff mats and glacier meltwater in Antarctica - MAT-04 (megahit assembly) | ecosystem: Environmental > Aquatic > Freshwater > Ice > Liftoff... | reverse complement strand
TTCATGTTCTACGCCCTCGCCGAGGGCAAGATCGACACCGGCCGGTGGAAGTTCGAGCACATCCTCCAGGACATCCAGACCCTGAATGAGCGCGCCACCCGCGGCGAACTCCACATCTCCGCCATCTCCATCCACGCCTACACCTCCGTGCTGGATAAATACGCCCTCCTCCCCTGCGGCGCCAGCATGGGCGATGGCTACGGCCCCATGCTCGTCGCGCAAAACCGCGACGGCCTGAGCGACAATCCGCGCCTCGGCGAAGTCCGCGACTGGCTCCGCACCAAACGCCTCGCGATCCCCGGCAAAATGACCAGCGCCTGGCTCGCCCTCCAGCTCGCCATGGTCGATGACTCAAACCCCCGCGGCCAGTGCGACATCATCGTCGTCCCCTTCGACGAAATCTTCGACGCCGTGAAAAGCGGACGCGCCGACGTCGGCCTCATCATCCACGAAGGCCAGCTCACCTATTCGCAGGAAAACCTCCACCTCATCCTCGACCTCGGCGTCTGGTGGCAGATCAAGACCGGCGGCCTCCCGCTCCCCCTCGGCGGCAACGTCATCCGCAAAGACCTCAGCCCCGCCGACCGCAGCGAGATCAACGCGATTCTCCACGAAAGCATCCGCTACGGCCTCGAGCACCGCAGCGCCGGCGTCGCCCACGCCATGCCCCTCGCGCGCGGGCTCGACACGGCCCTCGCCGATCAATTCATCGGCATGTACGTCAACGAGCTGACCCTCGACTACGGGGACCGCGGCCGCCGGGCCATCCGTGAATTCCTCGGCCAGGCCCATGCGGCCGGTCTGATTCCCGCGCCGGTCGAATTGGAATTCGTCGAGTAGCGGATATTGTGGCCGCCGTTAAGTCACCAAGCCGCCGCTTCGCTCGGAACTCGCGGCTCGCTCGCCGCGGTAAAGCTGCCGTCCCGCCACGCGACGCCGTTGCTCGCGCCGATGCCGGGAGAAACGTCGAGCTTATGGCCGAGATCGGAAAGATGCTTCAGCACGGCTTCCGCCGCCCGGGTCTCGATGCGCACATCATCGGGCCGCCATTGATGGTGAAAGCGCGGTTGGGCGAGCGCGGCGTCGAGCGGCAGCCCGAGGTCGAGCACGCCGATGAGGGCGAGCACGGTCTGGCTGATGATCGTCGGACCGCCCGCGGCGCCGATGGCGAGAATCGGCTTCCCGTCGCGCAGCACGATGGTGGGCGACATGCTGGAGAGGGGACGTTTGCCGGGGGCCACGCCGTTGGCTTCCGCGCCGATCAGGCCGAAGGCATTGGGCACGCCGGGTTGCGTGGAGAAGTCGTCCATCTGGTTGTTCAGGAAAATACCGGTGCCGGGCACGATGACCTTGGAGCCAAATGACGTATTGACCGTGGCGGTGCAGGCGACCCAGTTTCCCTCGGCGTCGGCCACCGAGAAGTGCGTCGTGTGCTTCATCCCGAAGATGTCGGTGATGGCGTCAGGCGGCTCGCCATGGCTGGCGACGGCGAGGACCTTGTCGAGCTTGATCTGCGCGGCGAGACTTTGCGCGTAATCCTTGCGCAGCAGGCCGCGCGGGACCGCGACGAAATCGGGATCGCCGAGCCAATGGGCGCGGTCGGCGAAGGCGAGCTTCATCGCTTCGGCGATGACGTGAACGCGCGTGGGTTCGTCGAGTTTCGGGAGGTCGAAGGTTTCGAGGATATTGAGGATCTGGAGGACATGGACGCCGCCGGAGCTGGGTGGCGGAAAGCTCACCACCTCGGCCCCGCGATAAGTGCCGCGGACGGGTTCGCGCATCACGAGGTGGTAGTCGGCAAAATCCCCGGCGGTGATCAGGCCGCCATGGGCCTTCATCCATTCCGCGACCTTCCTGGCGTATGGACCGCGGTAAAACCAGTCTGGGCCTTGCCCGGCGAGCGCGCGATAGCTCGCGGCGAGGTCGGGTTGCTTCAAGATCTCGCCTTCGACGAGTGGTGTTCCGGTGGCGTGGAAGAGGAGTGCCTTGGGCTCGCCGAAGGAACGGAGTTCGTCGGCCAGCGCCTGAATCCTCGCGGCGTACGCGCGGTCGATCGGAAAACCGTCTTCGGCGATCTTCGCCGCGGGCGCGAGCAGTTCGCCGAATTTCCTGCGCCCAAACTTTTCCACCGCGTAGGCGTAGGCGGCGACGGAGCCAGGCACGCCACTGGCCAAGGCGCCGGTCTGGCTGAGACGGGTGTCGGCTTTGCCCTCGCGCAGGAACATGTCGCGCGTCGCGGCGGCCGGCGCCATCTCGCGGCCGTCGATGGCGACGAACTCGCCATTCGCGCGGCGGATGAGTAGGAAGCAACCGCCGCCCAAGCCGGAGTTGTGGCTGTCCACGACGCCGAGGGTGACGGCGACGGCGACGGCGGCGTCAATGGCATTGCCGCCGCTTTTCAGCACGTCGAGTCCCGCGCGAGTGGCGAGAGGGTGGACGGAGGCGACCGCGCCATGCGGGCCGCGCGCGGTGTTTTCCGACCGGACCGGCGAGGCGCAGACGACCAGCGCCAGCGCAAAGATCAAACCTCTCGCACTCACAGCGCCGGCCGGTGGACGATCATCATGACGGGCTGACTTTAGGGCTTGGCTGGCACCGGCATCGGCGCGCCCGAGGTGACCTTCTGCTTGGTCACCTCGATCTTCTCCGCGACCTTCTTGTTGTCGGGGTCCAGGGCGAGCGACTTCTGCCAGTAGTTCAGAGCGTCGGAGTTTTTGCCGAGTTTTCCGTAGGTGTCGCCGATATGGTCGAGGACAATGGCGTCGTCCTTTTTTTCCTCGCGCAGGATATTCTCCTGCGCCCGCAGCAACTCGGTCAAGGCGCGCTCGGGCTCCCCCTTCTTGTAGTAGTACCAGCCGAGACTATCGAGATACTCGCCTTTCTCCGGTTCCATCGAAACGGCTTTCTTGATCATTTCCCCGGCTTCATCGAGGTACTCACCGCGATCCACCCACATGTAACCGAGATAGTTCAGCGTCTGGGCGTTGTTCGGTTCGAGTTCGAGGCTTTGCTTGAGCAATTGGGCGGCTTTGTCGTAAAGCTGGGCCTGTTCGGCGGCGGCGCCGTAGGTGAAATAGAATCCGGCGTTGAGCATCTCCTCCCGGCTGGCTTCCGCCTCGGCCTGGGCGTCGGAAAATGCGGCCATGGCTTCCGGATGCCGCTTGGCCTGACTGAGCGAGATGGCCAGGCTGTAGGTGATGTAAGGGACGTCGGTGAACTTCTTGCGCGCGGACTGCATGATTTCGACGGCGCGATCGTAGCGCTTGGCCCGGAGGAGGAGTTCCGCCAGACGGAGATGATTTTTGGGTTCGCTGGCGTCGAGCAGCAGGCTGTGCTCGTAGTTGGCCAGCGCCTTGTCGAGATCGCCCTTTTGCTCGTAGAGTTCACCGAGCAACTCGTAGGTTTCAAACCGCAGCGGACTGTCCTTTACGATATCTTCGAGATGGCCAATGGCCTCATCGCGCTGGCCGGCGATGAGGAGGCTGCGGGCGAGTTTGTCGCGGACGTTATTGAGCGGAGCGTCGTTTGGACCGGGCGGCAGGGCGAGGATCGCGAGGTAGTAGGGGATGGCTTCCTTGACCTGCTTCGAGAGGACGAAGTAATCGCCCACTTTGGTCAGGACGACGGCGTCTTTCGCCGCCAGTTCGGCGGCTTTGCGATAGACGGCGTTCATCTTCTGCAACTGCGCCGGTTCTGCCGAACCGTCCTCTTTCAAATAAAGGCGCGTGTAGAGGTCGCCGAGCTGGATCCAGTATTTGGCTTCTGCCCGTTCGGACTTCGCGGCGCGTTCGAGGACGAGTTCCGCTTTCTTCGTTTGCCCGCTCCCGAGGTAGAGTTCGTAGATCGCCAGATGCGCGGCGAAGTTGTCCGGGGCCAGCGCCAGCGCTTGCTCCGCGTATTTCAGCGCGAGGTCGGGCTTGTTGAGGTTCTTGGAGTAAAGCTGCGAGAGGTAGATGTAGGGTAGCGGTTCCTTCGGGGCGGCTTTGATGGTGTCCTTCAGCACTTGAATGCCGGAAGAAGGGTCATTCCGGCGGGCCAGTTCGTAGGCGACCTTGACCGCCAGCTCCGCATAGGTCGGGTCCAGCTCGAGCGCCTTGCGATAGGCCGCGAGCATCTTGTCCTGATCCGCGTTGTCCTCCGCGACGAGGCCTTGAGAAAACGCGACGAAAGCATCGGCCTTTTTCTCGTCCTCCTTCTTCAGCAGGAGGTCGGGCGGGACCGGATGCGGTGGCGAGGGAAAGGCGTCGGCAAACTCGTGGGGCGGCCGCATCCCGGGAGCGGGAGCGTTGAATTCGGGAACGCCGGGCGCTTTGCCCGGCGCTTTCCGCGCCGCCGATTTACCGGAGGACTGCGCGAAGACGGACGCGCTCGCGGCGAGGGCGAGAGAGGCGACGAAAAAACTCCGGTATCCTGTGCCGAGACAAGCCGAGCGGAGCGGTTTCATGCCGCGCATTCTAGCGGCTAGCTCTTGTAGCGCAAACGCTTCTTGTGGCGGTTTTCCTTCATCCGCTTCCGGCGTTTGTGCTTCGCGATTTTGGCCTTCCGGCGCTTTTTGAGTGAACCCATTTGGTCTTAAATTTTCAGTGAGGGGTGGGGAGGAAATCACGGTTGCCCATGAGGCGCAATCGGAATCTTCTCAATAAACGACTTTGTTCAGCGGGTATTCGATGATGCCCTCCGCGCCCAGCGCCTTGAGTTGCGGGATGATCTCGCGGACGACGCTCTCGTCGATGATCGTCTCCACGGCGATCCAGCCGTCGGTCGAAAGATGGGAAACGGTCGGGTTGCGCAGTGCCGGCAGGGCTTTGAGCAGATCGGCGAGCCGGGCCGCGGGAAGGTTCATCTTCAAGCCCACCTTGTCCCGTGCGGCGTAGGCGCCCTGGAGCAGCAGGACGATCTTTTCGATCTTCGCCTTCTTCCATGGGTCTTCCAGCACCGCTTTGTTGGCGATGAATTGCGGCACCGATTCCATGATCGTCTCCAGGATGCGCAGCTTGTTCGCGCGGAGCGAGGAGCCCGTCTCGGTGACATCCACGATCGCATCCACCAGGTCGGGCACTTTGACCTCGGTGGCACCCCAGGAAAACTCCACCTCCGCCGTCACGCCATGCTGCGCGAGGAAGCGTCGCGTCAATTCCACCGCCTCGGTCGCGATCACCTTGCCCTGCAAATCCTTCACCGTGCGAATCGCCGAATCCTCCGGCACGGCGATGACCCAGCGTGTCGGCTTGTTACTCACCTTGGAAAAAATCATCTCCGTGAGCACGGCGACGTCGGAGTTGTTGTTCGCGATCCAATCCTTGCCGGTCAGCCCGCAATCGAGGAAGCCATGCTCGACATAGCGCGAAATCTCCTGCGCCCGCAGCAGGCGAATGGTCATCTCCGGGTCATCGACTGCCGGGCGGTAAGAGCGGCTCGCCCCGGAAATATTGAACCCGGCTTTGGCAAACAGGGCAAAGGTCGGCTCCTGCAGGCTGCCCGAGGGCAGGCCGAGGCGGAGGGTGGGAGTCGCAGCAGTCATGGCGAAAAGGGCGGGCAAACTAGGGTTCGGCCTCGTGGGGCGCGAGCAAAAAGTCAGCTCGCCTTTCCCACACGCCAGCGGTGCCACCTCTCCCGGGAGGGGCCTTCGATGTCGCGGGCAAAGCGCGGCGCGTCCATGAGCGGAGATTGTTCCATGCGTTGACGCAGCGTGCTCCTGAGATTTGCGAGACGGGGCAGGTCGCCGGCCAGTTCACGGGCCATTCGGACATAGTCGTCCGCTGTGAAAGCGATCAGTTCGGGGAGGTTCAGGTTCATCAATTGGCGTTGAGGGGAATAGCGCGGCAATCGAGCGGATCGTAACACCAGAAGCTGTGGGGCAGGCGGATGGTCTGCTCGGAAAAGAGCGACTCATCCGCTCCGGGCGGATCGAGGTAGTGATCGCTGAGGCGGTAGTCGATGGCGTCCAAGCCCGTGCTGCCGGGGTAACCGGCGAAGGTCGCCTGCACCGGGGCTGGCTTCCGCGCGAAGGTAAGGAGCCGATTGCCGGCCATGTCCAAAGTCAGATCCACGAGGATGTCGATCTGGTCTTCCCTGATCTGGGCCGCGAGTTGCTCGTCACGCCCTCACCGAGCAATTCCCCGTGGTCGCACATCACTGGCGCAACAGCGTCGGTTTCGAAAGCAGACCAACATCTGGAGCTTTCCTCAGGAGCCAGGCGGTAGCCTAAAGTCCTGCTCCCGGTGCCTATCTCATGTTGGCACCGTTAAGGGTGTGCCATCCGCGCGCTGTCGCGCGAGGCCGCGGAGGTGCCCGTCGGACAGGGTCTGAATCAGACGAAAAGATCCGAGATCGCCAGCGCGAACTTCTGCACGTTTTCAGCGGTGATCGTCGTATTCCCACCAATAACCGACCGCTCACTGTATCCAGCCGGGCCTGCCCCGCGAAAGACGACCACCTCACGCGCCGCCGGGAGAATCAGCCAGTATTCCGGGACGCCGGCTCCGGCATAAATATCCGCCTTGGCGGTGTCGCGTTCCTCGGTGGAAATCGCGACTTCGATGACCAGCAAGGCCGTTTGCGGGTGGCCACCCGCGTAATCGTCGGGGCTGGCCGGGACGATCGCGAGATCCGGTTCGGGCTCGGAGTCGGCGAGGGTCAGCGGCTGTTCCTGCCGGACGGACAGTGCCGGCTCGCACGCGGTCCGCAGGCGACGGAGCAGACGCTGGCAGATGGCAGAGTGGAGGGGGGATTTTGACATTTTCTCGACGAGCATTCCGCGCAAGAGTTCGACGTTCTCCGGCAATGATCCCATCTGCCCGAGCGCGTGATAAGTTTCGACGGAAAGTGGCGCAACCTGCCGGCGGATGCTGGCGTTTTCGAGAATGGAAATCATCGCGATGGATTATGCGACGTCATCCAGACGGCAGCAAGGGACAGCCTCGCTAAAACAGCGTCATCTGCGGCTTCATCGTGGCCAGCGCTTCCTCGGCCTTTTTCTTGTTCCGCGGTTTGCCGGTCTTGGGAATGGGCGGGGCTTCGGCGAGCGTGGGCTGGCCGTCGGCGTTGAGTTCGTGTTGTTCGAGGTTGCTGAGGATTTCCTTGGCCCGCGCGATGATCGTCGGGGGCAGCCCGGCGAGCCGCGCGACCTGGATGCCGTAGCTTTTGTCCGCGCCGCCTTTCACGATCTTGCGCAGGAAGATGATCTGATCGTTCCACTCGCGCACGGCGATGTTGTAGTTGCGCACGCCGCTGCGGGTCAGTTCGAGTTCGGTGAGTTCGTGGTAGTGCGTGGCGAAGAGGGTGCGCGCCTTGGTTTCGTCGTGCAGGAATTCCGCGACGCTCCAAGCGATGGAGAGGCCGTCGAAGGTGGAAGTTCCGCGGCCGATTTCGTCGAGGATGATGAGCGAACGCGCCGTGGCGTTGTTGGTGATGTTGGCGGTTTCGTTCATCTCGACCATGAAGGTCGATTGTCCGCGCGAAAGGTCGTCGCTCGCGCCGACCCGGGTGAAGATGCGGTCGGCGAGGCCGATCTCCGCTTGCTTTGCGGGCACCCAGGAGCCGACCTGCGCGAGCAGCACGAGGAGCGCGACCTGCCGGATGTAAGTGCTTTTGCCGGCCATGTTCGGGCCGGTGAGGATGAGCAGACGATTCTTGTCGCCGTCGAGGAGCACGTCGTTGGGGACGAATTTTTCCTCGACGAGCGACTGATCGAGGACGGGGTGGCGGCCATCGGTCACGAGGAGGCGCAGATCCTCGGTCAGCACGGGACGGCAATAGCCGAACAGGCGCGCGGTCTCGGCGAGCGCACCGAGCACATCGAGGGTGGCGATGGCCGCGGCGGTGCTTTGCAGCGCGGTGAGTTCCTGCATCACCTCGTCGCGGAGCTGGAGGAAAAGCTCCTGCTCCAACGCCTTCGCCCGCTCGTCCGCGCCGAGGATTTTGCCTTCCACTTCCTTGAGTTCCGGAGTGATGAACCGCTCGCCCGTGGCCACGGTTTGCTTGCGATGCCAGTGCGGCGGCACGGCGCCGAGATTCGATTTGGTGACTTCGATAAAGTAGCCGAAGACCGAGGTGTAGCGGACCTTGAGCGACTTGATGCCGGTCTCCTCGATGGCCCGCTGCTGGAGCTGCGCGATCCAATCCTTGCCCTCGCGCCCGGCGTTGCGCAGCTCATCGAGCGGCAGGTAGTAGCCGTCGCGGAACATGCCGCCTTCGCGCGTCAAGGCGGGTGGTTCATCGACGATGGCCTTGGCCAGCAGATCGACGAGATGGGGCAGGGGATGCAGGTCGATGTGGATCGCCGCGGCCAACTCGGAGGGACGCGCTCCCGCGCGTCCCACTTCTTCCAGGGGAATTGGGGACGCGCCGGAGCGCGTCCCTCCGAGCGCTTCGAGGTCGTTCTTGAGCTGCGGGATTTGCTCCAGCGAGGTGCGCAAAACTTGGAGATCGCGCGCGTTGCCGCCGGTCTGCGTGAGTCGGCCGACGGTGCGCTCCATGTCGCGGATCGACTTCAGCGTTTCGCGCAGATTGCCGAGCAGGAAGGGCTCGGCAAGCAGGTCCGCGATCATCTGCTGGCGCTGGTTGAGCGCCGCCAGGTCGCAGAGCGGGTGGAGAATCCAATCGCGCAATTTCCGCGCGCCCATCGGCGTGACGGTGCGGTCGAGTGCGCCGAGCAGGCTGGTATCGCGACCACCTCCCCGCGCCTGCACGAGTTCGAGATTCGCCTGGGTCGCGGCGTCCACGATCATGAACTGCGAATTGCGATACACCGCGAGCTTCGTGATGTGGCCGAGCGAACGCCGCAACTCGGTCTTGAGATAATGCAGGATCGCCCCCGCCGCGCCGATCGCCGCGGGCATGGTCTCGCAGCCGAAGCCATCGAGCGACTGCACTTTGAAATGCTCCTTGAGCGTGAAATACGCCTGGTCGAGCAGGAAGGTGTAACCGTCGCGCGCGACGAGCCCGCGCACTTCTCGGAACTGCGCGGCCTGCTCCTCGCTGACCAGCACCTCGGCGGGTTGCACGCGGGCCAGCTCGTCGGCCAGTTCCTTGTCGTCGGCCAGCTCGGTCACGCGGAAATCGCCGGTCGTGAGATCGACGAACGCAAACCCGAATCCGCCCTTCGCACCGGCGTAGATCGAAGCGAGGAAGTTGTTCCGCTTGGCGTCCAGCATGTGCAGATCGGCGACCGTGCCGGGGCTGACGATGTGCGTGATCTCGCGTTGCACGATCTGCCCTTTCTGCGGCTCGCTCACTTGATCGCAGATGGCCACACGCCGGCCAGCCTTGATCAATCGGCGGATGTAGTTCTCCGCCGCGTGATGGGGAATACCGCACATCGGGACGAGGTTCCGCTTGGTCAGCGCGACGTTGAGGATGGCGGACGCTTCCTTCGCGTCCTCGAAGAACATCTCGTAGAAATCCCCCAGGCGGAAAAGCAGGAGGGTGTCCGCGGGCAGCGACCGGCGGATGCCTTGGTACTGCTGCATCATCGGGGTCAGGGCTTCGGACATGGCGGCAGGGTAGGGCTGTCGCGCGGGCGGTTCAAGCCGGGGAACAGCAGTCATTCCGAGGGCCTGATGAAATGTGGACCAGCGAACGCCAGCGGCGTTCCATCTTTCAGCCCAGGGTTGGCCGTCAAAGGCGGTGCGACCCCCTGGCAGATTGCTTGGGCTTCCCGGGATTCTTCGACTCCGTTCCGCCCAACTCCGCCCGCCGGAACTCCGCTCAGAATGACAGCCTGTGGAAAATCCGGCGTGCCTTCGCGCCTCCGTGCTGAAACTCTCCCCCGCGTCGCTCATGAATCTCCGCCGCATTTACCCGCTCGATGGCCTCCCGCAGCAGCGGCAGCTCTGGTCCTGGATTTCCTTCGATGTCGCCAACCAGTCCTTCACGCTGATCATCAACACGCTGCTCTTCTCGATCTTTTTTTCCGAGATCGTGGTCCGCGACGACGCCATCGACGACCGCCTCTGGGCGCTGACCTATGGCACCAGCATGCTGCTCTGCGCGCTCTTCTCGCCGATCGCCGGGGCGATGGCCGACGAACGGGCGTGGAAGAAACGCTGCCTCATTGGCACGGGTGCGGTTTGCGGCGTCTTCACCTGCGCCCTCGCCTTCATCCAGCCGGGGCAGATCTGGCTCGCGGCGCTGCTCTACATCCCGGCGAATTTTGCCTTCTCCATCGGCGAAAATTTCCTCTCCAGCTTCCTGCCCGGCCTCGCGCGGCAGGATCAGATGGGCCGGGTCAGCGGCTTTTCCTGGGCCTGCTCGTACGGCGCGGCGCTGCTCCTGCTCATCGTGACGGCGGGCGCGATGGTGATCGTAAAACTCGAATCCCCGGATCAATGGCGGCTCTTCTTCGTTTTCTCCGGGCTGTGGTTTCTCGCCTTCATCATCCCCACGATGCTTTGGCTGAAGGAGCCCGCGATTCCGCACACCGTCCATGCCGGGCGCAATCTGCTCACGGCGGGCTTCGTGCGGCTCGGCGAGAGTATTCGCAACGTGACGCAGTACCGCGATCTCGCGATGCTGCTCGTCGCGTCACTCTTTTACGGCACGGGGATGAGCGTGGTCATTTTCTTCGCCAGTAAACTCGCCGGCGAATACGGCTTTTCGCAGGTCAATCTCGTGGTCTTCGTCGCGGTCATCACCGTCTCCGGGATCGTCGGCACGATCCTGCCGACGCTTTATCAGGATCGCCTGGGCCACCGCCGCTCGACGCTCCTTTATCTTTACGTCTGGATCGCCACCGCCATCGCCTTCGCCCTCTATGCCTACCTCGCCGAAGCGCATGGCCGCACGCCCGGCGCCGGGCCGTATCCGACCTGGCCGCTTTGGATCATCGGCAATCTGCTCGGCTTCGGCCTCGGCTCGCTCGGGGCGTCGAACCGCGCGTTTGTCGGCTTCCTCGCGCCGCCGAGCCGCGCAGGGGAGGCTTTCGGATTGTGGGGGCTGATGTTCAAACTCGCGGCGATCATGACGTTCCCCTTCGCGTGGATCAAAGACACCGTCGGCACGCCGGCCGCGCTCCTCGTGCTCGCCGGCTTTCTCATTGCCGGCGCCGTCATCACACTCTTCGTCGATGAGCAGCGCGGCCACGCCGCGGCCCGGGAAGGGGATGCCGCCACGATTGCCAAATCCTGAATCCTCCATTTTAAATCCGCGATGCCTTCCACTTCCTCCGCTGGCAATTTTCTTCGCAGCCTCGGCGCGCTCCTCGCGAGCATCATCTATCGAGTCACCACCTTCGGCCGGGAAAAGCTGCCGCCGGGCGGATTCCTGCTCCTGCCCAATCACCTCACCTGGGTCGATGCGGTCGTCCTGCAACTGGCCTGCCCGCGTCCGATCCGGTTCATCGTCGATGCGGAGATTTACAAGATCCGCTGGCTGCATCCCATTTTTCGCGCCGTCGGCGCATTGCCGATTTCCTCGCGCAAGGCCAAGGACGCGGTGCGCACGGCGGGCGACGCGATCCGTGCGGGCGAAGTGGTCTGCATTTTCCCCGAGGGCGAACTCTCGCGCACCGGGATGCTGCTGCGCCTCAAGCGCGGCTACGAATTGATCGCCCGCGCGGCGGATGCGCCGGTCGTGCCGGTGTGGCTGGACCGGCTCTGGGGCTCGATTTTTTCCTTCGAGCGCGGGAAGTATTTTTTCAAGTGGCCGCGCCGGTTTCCCTATCCGGCGACGGTGGCGTTCGGCGATCCCATTCCGGCGCAGGACGCCGACATCGCGCGGGTCCGCGAACGCTTGCTCGTGCTCGGGGAACACTGCTACCAGCAGCGGCCCGATCTTGAGGGACACCTCGCCGAGGCCTGCCTGCGCGGCTTGCGCAAGAACCAGTGGCACACCGCGGTGATCGACGGCATGGACCACAGCACGCTCTCCTGCGGCATGCTGCTCGCAGCCGCGATCGCGCTGGCCGGGCAGGTGAAGGCAAAGTGCCGCGCGCAGCGCGTGGGCATCGTGCTCCCGCCCGGCAAGGCGGCGGTGATCGCGAACCTCGCCGTCACCCTCGCGGGCAAGGTGCCGGTGAACCTCAATTTCACCGCCGGACGGGCGTCGGTGGAGGCGGCGATGCGCATCGGCGGAGTCCACGACTGCGTGACCGCGCACGCTTTTGTGAAGCGGCTCGCCGACTTCCCGTGGCCGATGCATCTCCTGCATCTCGATGAGATCCTGCCCCCGTTGAAACCGAAGATCATCGCGTGGCGCGCGGTGGTCGCGGTGACGCCGGCGTGGGTTTTGGCGCGCCTGCTCGGCGTGCCGCGGGTCGGTGATCGGGACGAGGCGGTGGTGCTCTTCACCAGTGGTTCCAGCGGCGAGCCAAAAGGCGTCGTGCTCAGCCACCGCAACCTGCTCGGCAACGTTTCTCAATTCGCGCTCATGCTGAATCTCGGCACCGCCGACACCGTGCTCGCGTGCCTGCCGTTTTTCCACAGTTTCGGCTGCACGGTCACGCTCTGGTATCCGCTGATCGAAGGGGTGCGCTCGGTCACGTATCCGAACCCGCTGGAGATCGGCAAAAATGCCGACCTGATCGAGCGCTACAAGGTCACGCTCTTCTGCACGACACCGACCTTCCTGCGCGGCTACCTGCGCAAGGTCGAGCCCGCGCAACTTGCGTCGCTGGAGTTCCTCGTCACGGGCGCGGAGAAATTGCCCAACGAACTGGCGATCACGTTCAAGGAGCGCTTCGGCAAGGAAGTGCTGCAAGGCTACGGGCTGACCGAGACCTCGCCGGTCGCGGCGGTGAATTTGCCCGAGCCGAAGGCCAGTCGGCCGGGCGATGCGGTCCAGCCGAGCAATCGCGCGGGTTCCGTGGGTAAACTCGCGCCCGGCATGGCCGCGGAGATCCGGCACCCGGAAACGGACGCGAAACTAACGCTGCACGACACCGGCATGCTCTGGCTGCGCGGGCCGAATGTTTTTGAGTGTTACCTCGACGACCCCAAGCGCACCGCCGACGTGCTCGTCGATCGCTGGTTCAAGACGGGCGATCTGGCCCGCTTCGACGAGGACGGCTTCTGCATCATCGAGGGGCGGCTCTCGCGCTTCTCGAAGATCGGCGGCGAGATGGTGCCGCACGAAACCGTGGAGTCCAAAATCGCCGAAGCGCTCGCCTTGCCCAAAGACGAGCGCGTCATCGCCATCGCCGGCATTCCCGACGAAGCCAAAGGCGAGGCGCTCGTGCTCCTCGCCGCGCGCGACATCGACAGCGCGGAACTGCGCAAGAAACTCAGCGAGGCCGGGGTGCCGAACCTGTGGATTCCGCGCATCGTCAAGCGCGTGGAAGCCATTCCCATCCTCGCCAGCGGCAAACTCGATCTCCAGCGCTGCAAGGAGTTCGCGCTCGCGAACTGAGACCATGCACTGCGGACTCTGCGGCCAGACGGCGCGCGAAGATGAAGTGATCCACCTCGAGGGACGGTGGATTTGCGCGGCCTGCAAACCGGCGTTCGTGCAACAACTCAGGGAAGGATGTCTGGTGCCCGTCGCACCGCCCTTGCCGGACGGCTTTGATGAGCATCCTCTGGCTTTTGGCGACCTCGTGGCGGCGAGTTGGCGATTGCTCCTGCGGGATTGGGTGCCGATCGGCATTCTCACGTTGCTCGTGGCGGTGCCGATCAATCTCGTGGTCGTCCTGACCGAGCCGGGCGACGACGCCTCTTGGCGCGAATTCGGCGGCCATTTTCGCACGCTCCAGCTATTGGAATTGTTCATCGGGTTTTTTGCCTCGCTGGGTATCGCGAAGATCGTCAGCGAGCGTCTCGAGGGGCGGGCGATGGGCGTCGGCGGCGCCTTGCGGCACGCCTTCCGGCGTTGGTTGCCGGGGATCGGGACCAATCTTGTGGGTTCGATCATTATCGTCCTGCTGCTCTTTTTGCTGATCGTTCCCGGCATCATTTGGGCGGGTTACTACAGCTTTTCCACGGCCATCGTTTCCCTGCGTGATCGCGCCGGAATGCGTGCGCTCGATTACAGCAAGTCGCTCGTCCGTGGCCGCTGGTGGGCGGTGATGTGGCGCCTGATCGGGCTCGTTGGCCTCTCGATGCTCCCGATGATCGTCCTCGAAGTGGCCATCGCCTTTGCGCCCGAGTCGGCGGCGCTTTCCTACACCAGCTACCTGGCTGCGGATTTATTTTATACCTTCGTCAGCGTGGGCTCGACCGTGCTCTTCCTCAATCTCGAGGCGATCCAACGCCGCACGTCGGAGCCGGTCGGCCCGCCGCCATGGCCGTAGATTTCCACTTGGTGATCGCGGAAAATGCGGCATTTTGCCCCGCCATGCGCTCCGTCTTTCTCCTCCTGCTCGCCTGTTTCACCCTGGCCGCCTCCCCGCTCCGGGCCGAACCGGTGCCGCCCGCGTCGAGCGGCGAATTCATCATCGTCAGCGGCGGAGTCTCGCTGTGGATCTGGGAAAAGTGGAAGGCCAACCCGCACGACAACTGGTGGATGAATTTCATCCGCGCCTCCCGCATTCGGATTCAGGAAATCAAGGCGGCGCAGCCGGACGCGCAGATCACCTGGCTGGTTTATCGTCCATCTTACGAGAGCCGGGCGAAGCAGGAGAACAACGACCTGATCAGCCACATCACGAGCGTGCGGGATGCCTTCGGCGTGAAGCTGATGTGGTTCGACAAGACCTCCCAACTCATCAACTACCTCAACGCCGGGCAGCCGCGGGACCGGGTGAAAGTCGCCAATTTCGAGTTTTACGGCCACAGCAACAAGGCCTGCTGGATGTTTGATTATTCGAACAACATCGACAGCGCCTCGAAGGCCTGGCTGCATCAGGACGAACTCAAGCAGCTCAAACGCGGCATTTTTTCCCGCGACGCCTTTGTCAAGAGCTGGGGCTGCCACAGCGGCGAGAGCATGAGCAAGGTCTTCAAGACGAACACGGGGGTGACGATGATCGGGGCCACGGGCAAGACGCAGTACATGACCGATGAACTGCCCATCCTCTCCAGCCCGACCGGGCGCTGGGTGCGCTGAGCGGCGGGCGGCAATCCACCTGCGGTCATTCCGAGCGGAGTGACCTTGTGGGCGAAGGCGGGCAGGTCGCGGAGCCGAAGAATCCCGTGACATCATCGGAGACGTCGCCAGGACTTCCATGGGATTATTCGACTGCGTTCCGGTCCCGCCTTTGCCCACGACGGCACTCCGCTCAGAATGACCGCAGGTGGATTGCCGGCCTGCTTCCCAGGCGGTTACTTCGCCTCGAAGGTCGTATTGCGGTTCAGGCGCAGCGCGGACTCGGCGCTTTCGTAGAGCCTGGTCAGTGTGGCCTTGTCCTCCACGCGATACTCGATGGTGTGCGAGTGCGTGGTCGTGGGGTAGTTCTTCACGACCTTCTTCCACACATCCTGCCCGCTGCGCTCGGCGCCTTCCTGGAGAAGTTGCTGCGCCTTCTCGATGGTCCCGGCACCGATGCCGAGCGGCGTGTTCACGGTCGCGGGCTCGATGAAATAAAAGCGGGCCAGCGCGTTGCCGCTGGTGTCGATGTTCACCTCGGTGACGCGCACGGCGCCATCGACGAGATACTCGTGGCTGCTCACCGAGACGATACTGCGCAACGCCACGGAGTAGGAACCGCCGGGCAGGTTGCAGCGCCACATCAGGATGTTTGTCGGCGGCGGAGTGGTGGTCGGAGCGGGCGTGGGTGTCTGGGCGTGGAGCAGGGGAGCGGCGAGAGCGAGGAAAAAGAACGGGAGGAATTTCATGGCGGGGCGAGTGTGCATCGCGGAGCGGCATTTTCCAATACCGAAGGCGCCGCGAAAATGGTCCGAACTAAAAGCCGAAGCGTTCGGTGCGCAGTTCGGGATGATCGACGCTGGTGAGCTGCCAGTCCCACGGCCGCCAACTCGCCTTGCGCCACGCCAAGGTGAACGGCCCCTGCAACGTATTGACCCGCTCCATGACGAGCTGGGCCACCGGGCCGCCGTTGCCGCTGATCTTGATGACCGTGCGCGTCGTCGCGCTGTCGGGTGCCATCTCGCAGGAGTCGGTGCGATTTTCGATCGTGAGGAAAAGGAACTGCCGAAACGCCTCGCGCGCCTCACTCACCGCGGAGTCCCGATCGTGCTGCCAGCGATCGGAATAATCGTCGGCGAGAAATTTCCGGGCCGCATCCCAGTTCCTCCGCTCGACTTTCTTGAGAAAATGTGAGGTATGCAGGCGCACCTGCCGCTCCGGTTGCCACAGCCAGAGCAGAAAGAGCGCGAACGCCACCAAGCCGGAGCCCGCTGCGGGCGCATATTTGCGAAACATCATGAGTGAGACTGAAATCAACTATCGCGCCAATGTCGCGGGGATTCTGCGCAATCCCCGCGGGCGCATCCTCGTCGGGGAGCGTCTCGGGGTGAAGGACGGCTGGCAATTTCCGCAGGGCGGGATCGACGCCGGCGAGACGCCCGAGCAGGCGCTGGTGCGGGAACTTTGGGAGGAAGTCGGCGTTGCGACGCGCGACATCCGCATCGGGGAGCGCCGGGGGCCGTATCGCTATCTCTATGGCAACGGGCGCATCAAGCGCGGCTTCCACGGCAAGGAACAATTCTATTTCCTCTGCGAATACACCGGTGCCGACGACGGCATCGACGTCAAAACCAAGAGTCCTGAATTTCAGGACTATCGCTGGATCCTGCCCGGCGATTTCCGGCTCGATTGGCTCCCCCAGATGAAACGCGAAGTCTATCGCACGGTCTTCGCCGAATTCTTCGGGATAAAAATCTAGTGCCGGGTACAAAACATGTTGACCAAGGCAGTCCCATGCAGCACTACCACCTCGCATATGCTGACTCTCGGAGCTTTTTCTATCGTCGTTACTGGTTTCCTGGGCTGCGTGTGGTGGGCTTGCCGCGACGAGGGAGTCTAGCCAACCTTTTCCGCCCGTCAGATCATGCCGGATTCTGAGGATATTCGCTGGGTTAAATCGACCGCTAACGAACTCAATAACCTGCTCCTGGTTATTTCGGAATCGAGCCAGGTGCTGGAAAAAATCTGCGCCGAATCGCCCGACAGCGAGAAATATTTCGCGATTTTGCGCAACGGCGTCGAGCGCGCCACCCGCGTCACGCAAATCATGGTTGATCGCGTCGGCGGACACCGCCCGGAGGCCGGCAGCGCCGCCGCCCCGCCGCTCCCCGCAGCCAAGCCGACGGTGCCGGCGCTGACCTCGGACGTGAAGATCTTCAACCCGACCGGCCCGCGCGAACTGGTCATGATCGTGGACGACGAAGACTTCGTCACCCTGCTCGCCCAGCGCGTCCTGACCGACGAGGGCTACCGCGTCATCACCGCGCGCGACGGCTTCCAGGCAATCGACATCTACCGCAAGCTCAAGGACCAGATCAATCTTACCATCCTCGACTTCACCATGCCCGTCATGGACGGCGCCGATGTCTTCGGGGAATTACTTCAGATCAACCCCAAGGTACCGGTGGTCCTGAGCAGTGGCTTCGCCGAACAGGAGCGCCTGCGCAGCATGCTCGCCCGCGGCCTGCGCGGCTTCATTCCGAAGCCCTACACGCAGCAAAAACTCCTCATGCAAATCCGCTCCGTGCTCGACACGCTCAACGCCGAGCGCAGCGGCGAGCGGCGCGTCCTTTGAGGGAGTGAACGGCAGTCGGACATTGCGCCGCAGAAAATCCACGATCAGCCCGGGAGCCGGTTGCGCCCGGCGAGGCCATCGGACGCGTGCGGTGGCAAACGCGAAAGTGGCACAACCGGCGCAGCGGGAGCGTGCGTTCACCGACCGTCTGAATCAATCCATCTGAATCCTCCTGTGTGCTGTCGCTTTGACCGGCCTGGTCGCTTGTGAGGAAAAGCCGAAAAGCGTGGGCGAGAAAGTCGAAGACAAGATGAAGGACGGGCTGGATGCGCGCCCCGGCGAAAAGAGGAAGGATGCCGGGGAAGACGTGAAAGACGCAGTAAATGATGTCGTGAAGTAGCGGGCGATCCGGCGCGGGGGATGGGACACAAACGCGGGCGCTGCGTGGCATCGCACTAGCTATCTCAGTCGGGCAAATGGCCCGTATCGATTCGTTTTTCAAGTTTATGAAGGAGCAGAGCGCTTCTGACCTTCATCTTTCGACTGGCAACCCCCCAATGCTCCGCATCAATGGCGAACTTGTGCGCGTGGATACGCCGCCGCTCGCCAACGACGACCTGAAAGCGCTCGTTTATGAGATCGCGCCGGAGCAGAAGATCAAGGTCTTCGAAGAGACAGGCGATGTGGACTTTGGCTACGAATATCCCGGCTTTGCCCGCTTCCGCGCGAACTTCTTCAACCAGCGCAGCGGCATTGCGGCCGTGTTTCGTCTCATTCCGAGCAAGGTGCTGACGGCGGACGAACTCGGGTTGCCGCCGGTGCTGAAGAAGTTTGCCATGCTGAAGAAGGGGCTGGTGCTGGTCACGGGGCCGACCGGTTCGGGTAAATCGACGACGCTGGCGGCGATGATGGATTACGCGAACCTCCAGCGGAAGGATCACATCATCACGGTGGAGGATCCGATCGAGTTCGTGCATCGCTCGCAGCAGTCGCTGATCAACCATCGCGAAGTCGGCGTGCATACGAAGTCGTTTGCCTCGGCGTTGCGCGGGGCGCTGCGCGAAGATCCGGACATCATTCTCGTCGGTGAAATGCGCGATCTGGAAACCATCGAACTGGCGCTGACGGCGGCGGCCACCGGCCATTTGGTGTTTGGCACGCTGCACACGCCGAGCGCGCCGAAGACCATTGATCGCGTCATTGATGTCTTTCCCGCCAACCAGCAGAATCAGGTCCGCGCCGGTCTTTCCGAGTCGCTCAAGGGCGTCGTCGCGCAAAACCTTTTCCGCCGGATGGACAAGCCGGGCCGCGTGGCGGCGCTGGAGGTGCTGGTCGTCGATACGCCCATCGCCAACCTCATCCGCGAAGGCAAGACGCACCAGATTCCGGGCATGATGCAGGTCGGCAAAAAGAAGGGCAACCAGCCGCTCGACGACGCCATCATGGAGCATCTCCGCGCGGCCCGCATCTCGCCCGAGGAGGCCTACGATAAATGTCAGGACAAGAAGAAATTCCGTGTCTTCCTGAAGACTCCGCCGGACGATTTCGAGGAGTAATTTTCACCTCCTCTCCCCATGAGAATTCCCGAACTCGACGCCATACTCGGAGCGATGCTCGACACGCATCCCGGCATTTCCGATCTCATATTTTCCGTTGGTCGCCCGCCTCAGGTGGAGAGTTTCGGTGAGCTGAAGGAAGCGCACATTTCGCAACCGCAGGTGAAAAAGCTGACCCGTTACCAAACGGAACAGATCGCCCTCAACATCGTCGGCAATCAGCGCTATCTGCTGCGCGATTTGGTGACCAAAGGGGCGTGCGATTGCAGCTACGCGCTGGGGGAGCGGGCGCGCTTTCGCGTGAATATTTTCAAGCAGCGCGGGAATTTCGCCATCATCATGCGCAAGGCGCAGAACGAAATGCCCACGCTCGCCTCGCTCGGGCTGGCGCCGATCTTTCGCGACATGGCGCGGGAGAAGAACGGGCTCATCCTCGTGACGGGCGCGACGGGCAGCGGCAAAACGACCACGCTGAGCGCGATCTTGAATGAGATCAACGAGACGCAGGCCGTGCATGTCGTGACCCTCGAAGACCCGATCGAGTTCATCCACCAGCACAAGAAGGCGACGTTCAACCAGCGCGAACTCGGCGCGGATTTCGACTCCTTCCCGCACGGGCTGCGCTCGGCCTTGCGGCAGGCGCCGAAGGTCATCCTCGTCGGTGAAATGCGGGACCGTGCGACCGTCGAGATCGCGCTGACCGCGGCAGAGACGGGCCACCTCGTGCTGTCCACGATTCACACGATCAACGCCGGTCAATCGATCAATCGTATCCTCGGCCTGTTCGAACTGGCGGAAGAGACGCAACTCCGGCTGCGCCTGAGCGAGACGCTGCGCTATGTGGTCAGCCAGCGGCTGACGCCGAAGGTCAACGGGGGGCGCATTCTGATCAACGAAATCATGGGCTCGAACCTGCGCACGCGGGAGGCCATCGCGCTCGGCGAAGAGGAGGGGCGCAGCTTTTACGACATCATCGAAAGCAACGCGACCTTCGGTTGGACGACCTTCGACCAGGCTCTGCATCGAGCCTATCAGGCCAGCCTCATCACCGAGGAGACGGCCAATCTTTACGCGACGAACAAAGGAAAGATGACGCGCTACATCGACGACGTGAAAAAGAAGCGCGGCCTCGACAGCGAAGAATCGTCCGGGCTCAAGCTCGACCTCGAATCCGCCATGCCCGGTTCCTACATCAACTTGAAGATCGGCACCTGACGCCCGCCATTTCTGCCATGGAATTCCAAAGCCGCCTCGACCTGTTTGAACCCGGCGATCTCACCGCGCTGGTTTGCGTGGATGTACCCGAAGTGCAGCGCATCCTCGTCGATCAATTGACCTCGTTGAATTACAAGATTCACACCGGCCTTTTTCTCGAAGACATCCTGCTCAAGCTGCGCGCGCACGCTTACGATGTGGTCATCATCTCCGAGCATTTCAACGCGAGTGACATCAGCACCAATCCCATCGTCGCCCTGGCGATCGCCGCTCCGGCGGAGCAACGGCGGAAGCAGTTCATCGTGGCGGTGGGCTCGACGCTGATCACGAACGACGAAATGCAGGCGTTCCAATACAGCGTGAATCTCGTCGTCAATCTCGCGGACGTGGTGAATCTGCGGCCGGTGCTGCGCCGCGGGGTGATGCGGATGAACGAATTTTATGCGCCCTTCCGCGAGGCCCTGATCGCGGATGGCTTCGCCGCTTAAGGAGCGCGCCGGGTTGTGAAAATTCGCGTTTGCCGGGCGATCCGGTGTCTTCGGCATTGCTTTCCGCAGGCCGGCTTTTACATTTGCGGCTTATGAAATTAGTGCGCTGGAAGCGCTTTATCTGGCAGCTCCCGAAGCTGCCGCCCCTCGAACCAACGCTTCCCGCCCACTTTGTCATCCGCGCCGCCACGCGCGAGGAGGCCAAGGCGGTGACGCATGTGGTGATGACTGCTTTTTCGCTGGACTCGACGTGGAGCGATACGTTGAACCTCTTCAAGGAACGCCTCGAAATTCAGCTCGATCTCGCTTTCAATCGTGAATCCACGCCCGCCCTGGTCCTGACCCACGGCCCGCGGATCATTGCGGCCTCGGCGCTGAACACCGAGATCGAAGCCGACTCTCATCTCGTTTCCGGCCCGTGTGTGCTCTCGGAATATTGCAATCGCGGCCTGGGCACCGCGTTGCTGCACGCTTCCCTGCGGCAACTGCGCGAGGCGGGCCTGACGCGCGCCGCGGCCATCACCAAGGAAAACACCACGGCGTGTAAGTTTGTTTATCGAAAATTTGGCGCGGAAAGCGCCTCTTGCGAATACTCGCCGGCCCTCGCTGAAACCTGACGACGGGCCTCAGGGGACAATTATGGGAAAACTGTTCAGCAAATACGAAGTCGGAAATTTCTACGACGAAATGTTCAAGGCGCCGGGCGAGGCGCGACCGCATTATCAAATGCTCCTCGAGCGGTTCGAGGAAATCGGCGACGGCGAACTGGAGCGGAAGCAGGATCTGGCGAACGGCACCTTCCTCAAACAGGGCATCACGTTCACGGTTTACAACGACAACCAGGGCACGGAGCGAATCATGCCTTTCGATCTGCTGCCGCGGATCATCCCGAAGGAGGAATGGGAGCACGTCGAGCGCGGCCTCGTGCAGCGCATCCAGGCGCTGAATCTTTTCCTGCACGACATCTATCACGACCAGCGCATTCTCAAGGAAGGCGTCATCCCCGCGGAAGTGGTGCTGAGCGGAAAACACTTCCGGCCCGAATTCATGGGATTCGACGTGCCGAAGGACGTCTATATCCACATCTGCGGCAGCGACCTGATTCGCGACCGCGATGGCAACTACCTCGTGCTCGAAGATAACGGCCGGTGCCCGTCCGGCGTGAGCTACGTGCTGGAAAATCGGCAGGTCATGAAACGCGTCTTTCCGAAGCTGTTCGCCCGGCACAAGGTGCGCCCGGTCGATGACTACGGCCAGGAACTCGTCAATCTGCTGCGCTACGTCGCGCCGGCCAATTGCCAAAGCGACGCGCCGACGGCGGTGCTCCTGACGCCTGGCATTTTCAATTCCGCTTACTTCGAGCACTCCTTCCTTGCCCGTTCCATGGGCATCGAGATCGTGGTCGGCCAGGATCTCGTGATCAGGGACGACGTCGTCTATATGAAGACGACCAAGGGCCTCAAGCGGGTGGATGTGATCTATCGCCGCATCGACGACGATTTCCTGGACCCGACAGTTTTCCGCAAAGATTCCGTGCTCGGTGTGCCCGGCTTGGTGAACGCCTACCGCAAAGGAAATGTGAACCTCGCGAACGCCATCGGCACCGGCATCGCCGACGACAAGGTGACGTATTATTTCGTGCCGAAGATGATCAAGTTCTACCTCGGCGAAGAGCCCATCCTGCCAAACGTGGAGACCTACCTGACGATGTTCGAGGAAGACCGCAAATACGTCCTCGATAACATTCCGAATCTCGTCATCAAGAGCGCCAACGAAAGCGGCGGTTACGGCATGCTCATCGGCCCGCACGCGACGAAAGAGGAGCACGAGAAATTCCGCCAGGCGATCATCAAGGACCCGCGCAATTACATCGGTCAGCCGGTCATCTCGCTTTCTCGCAGTCCGAGTTTTTGCGAGGGTGGGATCGAAGGCCGCCACATCGACTTGCGGCCTTACATCCTGAGCGGCGAGAAGATCACCATCATTCCTGGCGGTCTGACCCGTGTTGCCATGCGCAAAGGTTCGCTCGTCGTGAACTCCTCCCAGGGCGGTGGATCCAAGGACACCTGGGTCATCGACGACGAATAACTGCGCCGCACCCTTTCTTAAATCATGTCCATGCTCTCACGCGTTGCTGATTCTCTCTACTGGCTGGCCCGCTACATCGAGCGTGCCGAAAACAATTCGCGCATCCTCGACGTAAACCTCCAGGTCACGCTCGACGATGACAGCAGCGGGGACGACAGCGACAAGCAGGACTGGGAGCCCATCCTCGCCAGCCTCGAAGACCAGAAGCTTTTCCATTCGCTTTACGCCGTCACGAATGCCGAGACGGTTTGCGAGTTCGTGACCTTCGCCAAGGAGAACCCCAACTCCATCCGCTCGTGTGTGGCCGGGGCGCGTGAAAATGCGCGCACCGTCCGCGAATACATTTCGAGCGAAATGTGGGAGCGGATCAACAGCCTTTACCTCTGGATCAATTCCACCGACGCACGCCAGCTCTTCGCCTCCAGTGCGATCGACTTCTTCCGCCAGGTCGTGGATTACTCGCATCAGTTTCACGGCACGACCAATGCAACCCTCACGCACGGCGAAGGCTGGAATTTTCTCCAGATCGGCAAGTATCTCGAGCGCGCCGACAGCGTGTCGCGCATCCTCGACTTGAAGTACCACATCCTCCTCCCGCGCGGTGAAGAGGTCGGCGGCAATGTCGATACTGTGCAATGGCAGGCGGTGCTGAAATCGTGCAGCGCCTTCGAGGCTTATCGCAAGCTGCACACCGGTTCGGTCGCCCCGTGGAGCGTCGCCGAATTCATCATCCTGCACGACAGCTTCCCGCGCTCCATCCGCTTTTGTGCCGAGGGGCTCGACGCCGCGTTTCACCGCATCTCCGGAAGCGCCCGCACGCATTTTGCCAACGAGGCCGAACGCCTGTCGGGCAAACTTCTGTCCGACCTGAACTACGCGACCATCGCCGACATTTTCAAGATCGGTCTCCATCAGTATCTCGACGGCATTCAGTTCCGGCTCATCGAGATCAGCGGCGCGTTGCTCAAGGAGTATTGCGAATGGCTGGAAGTCGCGGAGGAACCGGCGCAGACGCAGACGCAATCCCAAGGCGTGGCTTAACGGGACAAGGGAACTCCGAACTCGGGTTGTGTTGACGAGTGAGGGTTTCTTATCGAGAAACATGATCGCTCGTTCCCTCCTCCTCTCGCCCCTTGCGCCGCGCGTCCGGAAACCCCGATCATCCTCTTCGAGGACCGTCGTAACACCAATTCGTGGATTCTCCCCGAGCGCGACGAGTTTCACACCGCGAATCGTGCCGGTCTCCGCCGCAGCGACGAAGCCCTCCTCAAGAAAGGGCTCCCCAATCTCCATTACATTTCCGGCGACGCGCTGCTTGGAGACGATGCCGAAGAGCAACGGACGGGTCGCATCCAAACGATCTCGGCTTCACGCGGCAGACCGCCGTCTTCGAGCCCGTCTTGCGTTCGCTGCTCAAAAAATAGCCCTCTTTCACCCCGTGCGGCGCGGCGCAAAATCGCCCGCAATTTCTTTTGACACAAAAATCGCCTTTGCTACTTTGCCCGCCCGCTCTCCGTCTAAGAGATGCACCAGCGCCTGATTCGTTTGCGTGAAAAACACGCCGCGACTCGGGCGTTTGCGCTCTCAGAACCGGGTGGTGGACCGGCGATGATTGAATCCCCGATTTTATCCCACCGGATGTAATGCCTGCATAGCTCAGTTGGTAGAGCACATCCTTGGTAAGGATGAGGTCACCGGTTCGATCCCGGTTGCAGGCTCCATGCAAAAAGATTTTTTAAACCCAACCAAACCCAAAACCAACCAACCAACCTCCTGACCTGTTATGGCTAAGGCACAATTCGAACGCTCCAAACCGCACGTCAACGTCGGCACCATCGGCCACGTCGATCATGGCAAGACCACGCTGACCGCTGCGATCACCACCATCCTTTCCAAGAAGGGCTTCGCCGAGGCCAAGCGCTATGATCAGATCGACGCCGCTCCCGAAGAAAAAGAGCGCGGCATCACGATCAATACCGCCCACGTCGAATACCAGACCGAAAAGCGCCACTACGCGCACGTCGATTGCCCCGGCCACGCCGATTATGTGAAGAACATGATCACCGGCGCCGCGCAGATGGACGGTGCGATCCTCGTCGTCTCCGCCGCCGACGGCCCCATGCCGCAAACCCGTGAGCACATCCTGCTCGCCCGGCAGGTCGGCGTGCCTTCGATCGTCGTCTTCATGAACAAGACGGACATGGTCGATGACCCCGAGTTGCTCGATCTCGTCGAGATGGAAGTGCGCGATCTCCTCACGCAGTATGACTTCCCCGGCGACAAGATCCCGATCGTCAAGGGCAGCGCCGCCAAGGCTCTCGCCGCTGGCGACCCCGGGCACGCCGATGCCAAGTGCATCCAGGAACTCATGGACGCCGTCGATGAATACATCCCCGTCCCCGAGCGTCCGGTCGATCAGCCTTTCCTGATGCCCGTCGAAGACGTGTTCAACATTGAAGGTCGCGGCACCGTCGCCACCGGTCGTGTCGAGCGCGGCATCCTTAAGAAGATGGAAGAAGTCGAACTCGTCGGCATCCGCCCGACCGTGAAGACCACCGTCACCGACATCGAAATGTTCCGCAAGCTCCTCGACGAGGCGCGCGCTGGCGACAACGTCGGTCTGCTGCTCCGTGGCACGAAGAAGGACGATGTTGAGCGCGGCATGGTCATCGCCAAGGTCGGTTCCATCAAAGCCCACAAGAAGTTCAAGGCCGAGATCTATGTCCTCTCCAAGGAAGAAGGCGGCCGTCACACTCCGTTCTTCACGAACTACCGCCCGCAGTTCTACTTCCGCACCACCGACGTGACCGGTTCCGTCAGCCTCCCGGCTGGCGTCGAAATGGTCATGCCTGGCGATAACGTGTCCGTCGAAGTCGAACTCATCACCGCGGTTGCCATGGAGAAGACCATGCGCTTCGCCATTCGCGAAGGCGGCAAGACCGTCGGGGCCGGTCGTATCGCCGAAATCGTGGACGTCGCAGGCGCCAAGTAATCATTTGCGGAATTTTACCGCGGGGCGGACCTTCCAGTCCGTCCCGCGTTTTCCGCTCCACAGTTCACCTACGTCAGTAGCTCAATTGGTAGAGCAGCGGTCTCCAAAACCGCTTGTTGGGGGTTCAAGTCCCTCCTGACGTGCTCTCCCTCCCGGTAACTAAAACGCGATGTTCGCAGCCACCAAAAATTTCGTCAGCGAAGTCAAAGTAGAACTTCAGAAAGCCTCCTGGCCTTGGGATCCCAAGGAGCGGGGCATGAAGAAATACAAGGAACTGGTTGATTCCACGGTCATCGTGCTCATCGCCACCCTCCTCATGGGCGGCTACGTCGCCGGTTGGGATTTCATCCTCAATCTCATCCTCGGTTTCATCTTCAAAACCCCCGCGGCCTGATAACCCAATGACCGAAGAAGAAAAACGCCAGCAGTGGTTTGCCGTTCATGTCCTCGCCGGACAGGAAAACAAAGTCCACGACAACCTCGTCAAACGCATTAAGACCGAGGAAATGAGCGACCTTGTTTACGAAATCCTCGTCCCCACCGAGCGCATCTCCGAGATCAGGCGCGGAGAGAAACGCGAGACCGTCCGCAAGCTCATGCCGGGCTACGTCATCGTGAACATGTTCCTGATCGACGAGAATAAACAGCTCGTGGACAAGACCTGGTATTTCATCCGCGAAACCACCGGCGTCATCGGCTTTGCCGGCACCAAGGATCGCCCGATCCCCATGCAACCCAAGGACGTCGAGGCTATCCTCGCCCAAGCCCGCGGCGGTGAGGAGAAAGCCAAGCCCAAGATCGAATTCGGCATCGGCGAGACCGTCAAGGTCTCCGACGGCCCCTTCCAGAACCAGAGCGGCGTCGTCACCGAGATCGACCCCGAGCGCGGCAAGCTGCGCGTCAGCGTGAGCATCTTCGGTCGCGAGACGATCGTCGAACTCGAATACTGGCAAATCGAACGCGCCTAACCCCTTTTTTCTCTCACATACCTCAACTCGTAACTTCAGATGGCTAAAGAAATCGTCGGACAAATCAAACTTCAGATCCCTGCTGGACAGGCCAACCCCGCGCCTCCCGTCGGCCCCGCCCTCGGTCAGCAAGGCGTCAACATCATGGCCTTCTGCAAGGAGTTCAACGCCGCCACGCAGAAGCAGGC
>Ga0105047_10003664_pt1 | contig 27030 bp, 28 predicted proteins | sample MAT04_FD_78384 | JGI IMG/M metagenome (GOLD analysis project Ga0105047, IMG submission 78384) | Freshwater microbial communities from Lake Fryxell liftoff mats and glacier meltwater in Antarctica - MAT-04 (megahit assembly) | ecosystem: Environmental > Aquatic > Freshwater > Ice > Liftoff... | reverse complement strand
TATTTTTTACCTTTATTTTTTGCTCCAGCGTGACCTCTAAAAGATCTAGTTGGTGAAAATTCTCCTAATTTGTGTCCTACCATATTCTCAGTTACATAAACTGGAACAAATTGGCGACCATTGTGTACTGCGATTGTTTGTCCAACGAAATCTGGAGTAATCATTGAAGCTCTAGACCATGTCTTAACAACTCCTTTATTTCCACCAGCTATGTTTTCCTGAACTTTCTTATCTAATTTGTAGTGTACAAAAGGTCCTTTTTTTAATGAACGTGCCATGTCTATCTAGTTATTTCTTTCTGCGTTCAACAATATACTTATTACTCGGGTTAACTTTAGAACGAGTTCTATAACCTTTGGCAGGAAGACCTTTTCTAGAACGTGGATGACCTCCAGACGAACGTCCTTCGCCACCACCCATTGGGTGATCGACAGGGTTCATTGCTACCGGTCTTGTTCTTGGTCTTCTTCCTAACCATCTTGTTCTACCTGCTTTACCAGATACAATTAATTGATGATCAGAATTAGAAACTGCTCCAATTGTAGCGGAACAAGTCAACAAGATTAATCTTGTTTCTCCTGATGGCATTTTAATTGTAGCATATTTTCCGTCTCTTGCCATTAATTGAGCAAATGTTCCAGCTGAACGAGCAATCACTGCTCCTTGACCTGGACGTAACTCGATACAAGAAATTACAGTTCCTAATGGAATTTTGCTCAATGGCAAAGTATTTCCAATTTCAGGAGCTGAACCTTCTCCAGACACAACAGTTTGTCCTACTTGCAGACCATTTTGAGCAACGATATACGTTTTCTCTCCATCTACATACCACAATAAAGCGATAAAAGCAGTTCTGTTTGGATCATACTCAATTGATTTCACTGTAGCTGGAATTCCAACTTTAGTTCTTTTGAAATCAACGATACGATACCTTTGTTTGTGACCACCGCCTGTATAACGCATGGTCATTTTTCCTTGACTATTTCTACCTCCTGAGTTTTTTATCGGTGCGATCAGTGATCTCTCCGGCTTATCAGTCGTGATGGCGTCAAAACCATTCACAACTCTAAAACGCTGACCAGGGGTAATAGGTTTTAATTTTCTAACTGACATTTTCTATTAGATATTATTATAAAAATCTATTGTTTCTCCTTCTTTTACTTGTACAATCGCTTTTTTGTATGCGTTTGTTTTTCCGCTGATTAAACCACTTTTTGTGTATTTAGTAGTTCTATCCGCTCTGTAGTTCATCGTGTTTACAGTAACAACAGTAATTCCATAAGCAGCCTCTACAGCTTTCTTAATTTGAACTTTGTTTGCTTTATTGTCAACAACAAAACCAAAACGATTGAAAACCTCACCCTCTTTGGTGATTTTTTCTGTTATGATAGGTTTAATTATGATGCTCATGATCTGTTATTTGCTTAAATTTTCTTCAATTCCTTCTAAAGAACCTTCTGAAAGAACTAAGTTATTTGCGTTTAATATCGCATAAGTGCTTAATTCCGAGTTAGTTACTACGCTAGAGGCTTTCAAATTACGTGACGACAAATATACATTTTTATTTGAATCACCCAACACAAACAAAGATTTTTTGTTTTCTAATCCTAAAGCTTTCAAAACGTTAATAAAATTTTTAGTGTTTGGCGTGTCAAAAGTAAAATCTTCTACCACTACTATATTTGATTCTTGTGCCTTAATTGAGAAAGCAGATCTTCTTGCTAATCTCTTTAAACTTTTGTTCAATTTGAAAGAATAACTTCTTGGACGTGGTCCAAAAACAGTACCTCCACCTTTGAACAAAGGGTTTTTTGCACTACCAGCACGAGCCGTACCAGTACCTTTTTGTTTTTTAATCTTACGAGTAGAACCTGCAACTTCAGCTCTTTCTTTAGCTTTGTGCGTTCCTTGTCTTTGATTTGCTAAATACTGTTTAACATCAAGATATACTGCATGATTATTTGGCTCAATTGCGAAAACTGAATCAGAAAGTTGAACTTTTCTTCCAGTTTCTTTTCCGTTGATATCTAAAACTTTTACTTCCATTACTTGTGAATGATTACATAAGAGTTTTTGCATCCAGGAATAGCTCCTTTAACAACAAGTAGGTTCTTTTCAGCCACTACTTTTAAAACTCTAAGATTTTGTACTTTTACATTATCTCCTCCCATTCTTCCTGCCATACGCATTCCTTTGAAAACACGTGATGGATAAGAAGATGCTCCTACAGAACCTGGTGCTCTCAAACGATTGTGTTGTCCATGAGTTGCTTGTCCAACACCACCAAAACCGTGACGTTTAACTACACCTTGGAAACCTTTTCCTTTTGATACACCCTGTACATCAACAAATTCTCCTTCGCTGAATACTCCCACGGTAACACTGTCACCTAATTTAAAATCACTTTCGAAACCTTGGAATTCAACGACTTTTTTCTTTGCAGAAGTTCCCGCTTTTTTAAAGTGACCTAAGTCAGCTTTAGTTGCGTGTTTTTCTGTTTTGTCATCGAAACCAAGTTGAAGCGCTTTGTACCCGTCAACCTCAATGGTTCTGACTTGGGTAACGACACAAGGTCCAGCTTCGATTACTGTACAAGGAATATTTTTCCCGTTTTCGTCGAATAAGCTAGTCATGCCGATTTTTCTTCCTATTAACCCAGACATAGTAAACTAATTATTAATTAATAAATTTATTTTTTTCATTTAAAAAAATTAAGTGTCGAAAAGAATTCAACACTTAATTCCTATTTATTTTCAAGTATAATTATACTTTGATTTCTACTTCAACTCCACTTGGCAATTCAAGTTTCATTAAAGCATCAATAGTTTTCGAAGAAGAACTATAGATGTCTAGTAATCTTTTGTATGAACTTACTTGGAACTGCTCTCTTGCTTTTTTGTTAACGTGCGGAGAACGTAATACAGTAAATATTTTTTTGTGAGTAGGTAACGGAATTGGTCCAGTTACAACAGCACCTGTGCTTTTCACAGTTTTTACGATTTTTTCAGCAGATTTATCTACCAACATGTGATCGTAAGATTTCAATTTAATTCTAATTTTTTGACTCATCTTGATAAATATTAGGCGTTACCTTTTGCTTTTTTTATTACTGCTTCTGAAATATTAGAAGGCGTTTCTGCGTAGTGAGAGAATTCCATTGTTGAAGTTGCTCTACCTGATGACAATGTTCTTAGCGTTGTTACATACCCAAACATCTCAGATAAAGGAACGTCAGCTTTTATCGTTTTAGCTCCATTTCTATCACCCATGTCATTCACTTGACCTCTACGACGGTTTACATCTCCCACGATATCACCCATGTTTTCTTCTGGTGTAATGACCTCCATTTTCATTATTGGTTCTAAAATGATTGCTCCAGCCGCTTTAGCTACTTCTCTATACCCCATTCTTGCTGCTAATTCAAACGAAAGCGCATCTGAATCGACTGGGTGGAAAGATCCGTCAGTTAAAGTTACTTTCAAACTATCAACCTGGTATCCAGCTAATGGACCCGTTTTCATAGCTTCTCTAAATCCTTTTTCTACAGACGGAATATATTCTTTAGGAACGTTACCACCTTTTACAGCATTGATAAACTGTAATCCTTTTGGAACTTTACCGTCAACTTCGTCAGCTGGTTCAAGTGTAAATACGATATCACCGAATTTACCACGTCCACCTGATTGTTTTTTATACGTTTCTCTATGAGTTGCAGATTTTGTGAATGCTTCTTTATATTCAACCTGAGGTTCACCTTGGTTTACTTCAACTTTGAATTCACGTTTCATTCTATCAACAAGGATGTCTAAGTGTAACTCACCCATTCCTGAAATAATAGTTTGACCTGAAGCCTCATCAGTTCTTACTGTAAATGTTGGATCCTCTTCAGCTAATTTTGCTAAAGCCATACCCATTTTATCCACATCAACTTTAGTTTTTGGCTCAATAGCGATACCAATAACCGGTGCTGGGAATTTCATTGACTCTAAAATAATTGGGTGTTTTTCATCACACAACGTATCTCCAGTTTTAATATCTTTAAATCCAACTGCCGCTCCAATATCGCCCGCTTCGATGTAGTCGATTGGGTTTTGTTTGTTAGCGTGCATTTGATAGATTCGTGAAATTCTTTCTTTGTTTCCAGAACGAGTGTTTAATACATATGAACCTGCATCCAAACGACCTGAATAAGCACGGAAGAAGGCTAAACGACCTACGAATGGATCCGTTGCAATCTTAAATGCTAAACCAGCGAATGGTTCTTTAACATCTGGCTTACGTAATATTTTAGTTTGATCTTCTTCTAGTAATTCTGCATCATCAGGATGAATTCCTTCGATACCTTCTTTGTCCATAGGAGATGGTAAATATTTACATACAGCATCCAACATAAACTGAACTCCTTTGTTTTTGAAAGAAGAACCAGCAATCATTGGAATGATAGCCATATCCATAGTAGCGGCTCTGAGTGCAGTGTTGATTTCTTCCTCTGTAATAGAATTTTCATCTTCCATGAATTTTTCTAACAGATTTTCGTCATAATCAGCTACTGCTTCAATAAGAATTGATCTATATTCTTTAACTTCTGCAAGCATGTCTTCCGGAATTGGCACAATATCAAAAGTGGCTCCTAAAGATTCATCATGCCATACAATAGCTTGATTCTTTACTAAATCAACAACTCCTCTGAAATCATTTTCTTCTCCAATTGGCAAAGTGATTGCAACCGCATTAGATTTTAACATATCTCTTACTTGTTGACATACCATCAAAAAGTTAGAACCTTGTCTATCCATTTTGTTAACAAATCCCATACGTGGAACTCTATATTGATCAGCTAATCTCCAGTTCGTTTCTGATTGTGGCTCAACACCATCAACAGCACTAAATAGGAAAACTAAACCATCCAATACACGTAACGAACGATTTACTTCAACAGTAAAATCAACGTGTCCAGGGGTGTCAATAATATTAAAATGGTAAGATTGTGAAGTTGGTAATGGTTTACCTTGTTCTGTTGGAAAACTCCATTCACAAGTTGTAGCAGCAGAAGTAATTGTGATACCTCTTTCTTGCTCTTGTGCCATCCAGTCCATTGTTGCAGCACCATCATGTACTTCACCAATTTTGTGTGATTTTCCAGTGTAGAATAATATACGCTCTGTTGTTGTTGTTTTACCAGCATCAATGTGAGCAGCAATTCCGATGTTTCTTGTAAATTTTAGATCTCTAGCCATTTCTTAAGTATTAAAATCTAAAGTGTGAAAATGCTTTATTTGCTTCTGCCATTTTGTGAGTATCCATTCTCTTTTTAACAGCAGCACCTTCTTCTTTAGCCGCAGCTAAGATTTCAGAAGCTAATTTTCCTGACATCGATTTCTCGTTTCTTCTACGTGCATAAAGTATCATCCACTTCATAGCCATAGATATTTTTCTGTCTGGACGAATTTGCATTGGAATTTGGAATGTTGCTCCACCAACTCTACGACTGCGTACTTCTACGTGTGGCATAACGTTTGTTAAAGCATCTTTCCATACTTCTAATGACGATTTTTCGTCATTGTTCTTTTTTGATTCTACGATTTCCATTGCATCATAAAATACTTTGAAAGCTGTTGATTTCTTACCATCCCACATCAAGTTGTTCACGAAACGTGTTACTAACTGATCGTTAAATTTAGGATCTGGTAAAAGTGGTCTTTTCTTTGCCGCTCTTTTTCTCATTTCTTCGTTTTTTTGTTATTGTTTTTAACTTTCCAATTAAAAACTAATAACTAGTTTAGATTTACTTTTTTGCTTCTTTTGGACGTTTTGCACCGTACTTAGAACGACGTTGCGTTCTTCCTGCTACACCTGAAGTATCAAGCGCACCACGAACAATGTGGTATCTAACTCCTGGTAAATCTTTTACTCTTCCGCCTCGCACTAATACTATCGAGTGCTCTTGTAGATTGTGTCCTTCTCCTGGGATGTAAGCATTCACTTCATTTCCATTAGTCAAACGTACACGCGCAACTTTACGCATTGCAGAGTTTGGTTTTTTTGGAGTAGTAGTGTAAACACGCGTACAAACACCTCTTCTTTGAGGACAAGAATCTAAAGCAACCGATTTACTCTTCTTAGTGATCTGAGTTCTTCCTGTTCTTACTAATTGTTGAATTGTTGGCATAATTAAATACTAATTTTTCTTTTATTTATTAAATTCCCGCTTTTTTAGGGGTTGCAAATGTAGTAAATATTTTCAATGAAACAAACCCTGACTAATTAATTTTTTCCGCAATTAAATATTTGTCTATTAACGCAATAAAGAATAGCGATTATGCTGCCTTACTATTTAAAATTCAATGTCCCGCGAATGGCTATTTCAAGCAAATCAGTATTACGGATAATTATCTACAATAAAAACAGAATTTTTACGTTATTTTGAAGCAAACTATCAACAATTTGAAAAAGATTTTTCTTCTTTTTTTGCTTATTTCTATTTCGTGGACTACTTCGGCGCAGGAATTTCAGTTAAAAATCGTTGGGGAAAATGAGATGGAAACAAAAACTATTGACAGCATTGGATACATTTTAAAGCATAAAAACACAAAATCTATCGTTGACGAAAATGCTTCTTTCTACAAAAAACTACTTCAAAAGGGTTATACTGAAAGCCAGTTTGGGGAAAACCTAAAAGTAAGCGATTCTATATTCAGATTCAAATATAGCCTTGGCAAAAAAGTAAGTGCTTTGCACATATATATAAGTAAAGATTTTCAAGACAATATAAACAGTCTTTACAACATTAAAAATGACACGCTGATAATTCCGTATGAAGAAAGTGAAGATTTTCTTAATACAACTTTAAAAAAACTAGAAAGCATTGGTTTTTCGATGGCGAAAGTACAGCTTGTAAACATACAGTCAAAAAGAAATTTTCTTCAAGCAGATTTATTGATAAGCACAGATTTAAAAAGACAAGTAAATGAAATCGTTATCAATGGATATGATAAATTTCCTATCGGACACAAGAAAAATATAATTCGATTATACCGCAATAAAGTTTTCAATCAAAAGAATCTTGACAAACTTTATACTGATTTTGAAAAATTTCGATTCATCAAACAAACCAAATACCCAGAAATTCTTTTCACAAAAGATTCAACTAAAATATACGTTTATTTAGAAAAAACAAAACCGAACACCTTTGATGGCTACGTTGGCTTTACCAATGACGAAAACGAAAATGTGGTTTTCAGCGGATATTTAGATTTGGTATTGCACAACATTCTTAATTCTGGAGAAAAACTCGCTTTATACTGGAAAAGTGATGGACAAGACCAAAAAACTTTCAACCTTGGCATTGAACTTCCCTATATTTTCAAAAGTCCAATTGGATTAAAAGCAGAGCTGAATATCTTTAAACAAGATAGTACTTTTCAAAATACAAAAACGGCTGTCGATTTGGGCTATTATTTCAACTATAACACCCGATTGTTTTTAGGGTATCAAGCTACCGAATCAAGCGACATCCAAAATGTAAACACTTCAACCTTAAGCGATTTTGATAATTCTTTCTTAACAACTTCTTTAGAATTTATTGATTTCAAAAATGACGATTTTCTTTTTCCCCAGAAGACCTACTTTGAGCTAAAAATTGGATCTGGAAAAAGAAACTCCAAATTAATAGCAGACAATCAGCTTTTTGGAAGTCTATTTTTACGACACAATCTCTATTTGAACGACAAAAATGTTGTAAATATAAAATCCCAAAATTTCTATCTTCAAAGCAGCACTTACATTGTTAACGAATTACAGCGTTTTGGTGGAATCAATTCGATTCGAGGTTTTAACGAAAACAGCCTTCAGGGTAATTTATTTGGATCAATCCTCACCGAATACCGATACATCTTATCCTCTGGTTTATATGTTCACAGTATTATTGATTATGGATACCTTCAGGATAAAACGTTCAACAGTACTCAAAATCTTCTTGGGTTAGGTTTTGGTTTTGGTTTATTGACAAAAAATGGATTATTCAATATTGTATATGCCAACGGAAGCACCAATGAACAAGCAATCAAACTTTCAAACTCTATAGTTCACATTAGCTTCAAGGCTAACTTTTAAAAACTTACAAACTTCAACACTTCGTTTTAACATTTGATTACGATTCATAACCAATTTGATTAACTAATCGTAACCAAAAAGACATCTTAAGCAACTATAAGAAGCGCTCGATTAAAAAAGAAAAATAATCCTAAGTAAGACTTCTAAAACCGTCAGTTTCCACGTGTTGTTTTTTTATATCTTTGCGCCATGGAAAAAGAACATCAAATCTTCGGAATTAGAGCTATTATAGAAGGAATTCAATCAGGAGTAGCAATTGACAAAGTATTCATTCAGGCAGACACTCAAGGCGAATTAATGAAAGAACTTATGAAGGTGATGAAACAAAAAAGCATCAATTTCTCATACGTTCCAGTTGAAAAACTAAACCGATTAACTTCTAACAATCATCAGGGCGCGGTAGCAACCATCTCTCCTATTGCCTTTCACGATTTGGAAACATTGATTGAAAAAGTTTTAGAAAGCGGAAAAACGCCCTTGTTCCTAATTCTGGATCAAATAAGCGATGCACGAAATTTTGGCGCAATCATCAGAACTGCTGAATGCACCGGTGTTGATGGAATCATTGTTCAAAAAGCAGGTTCGGCACCTGTTAATGGTGACACTGTAAAAACTTCAGCCGGAGCTGTATTCAATGTGCCAATCTGCAAAGTAGAACACATCAAAGATGCTATTTTTCATCTTCAAGGAAGTGGAATAAAAACCGTAGCCGCTACCGAAAAAACGGATCAAAATATTTTCGACATTTCTCTTAACGAGCCCGTAGCCATTATTATGGGAAGTGAAGACCGTGGAATCAACCCATCAGTACTGAAAATTGTAGATGAAAAAGCAAAACTCCCAATGTTTGGAAGTATCGGTTCGTTAAATGTTTCTGTAGCTTGTGGTGCTTTTCTTTATGAAACAGTTCGTCAGAGACAGTAAATGGTAAATTTTAAAAGGCAGGAGCGAATGGTTTGGGATTTATAAGTAAAGGCAATTCCCGCTATCCATTCTATCTTTTATACCTGACAGGTTTTAGAAACCTGTCAGACATAAAAGGATGCCACTACTATCGGGACTAACGAATAGGCTATATTCTTATTATCTTATGATTCTTTGTACTAAAAAACATTATTTAATTAACAATGATTTTTTTTACCAAATTCAACTCTATATTATTATTCATTTTAACAATATATATTCCACTGCCAGCAATTGGCTTGATATTTATTGAATTTTCACCTTCATTAAGTGACACCGTTTTATTTTCTAGCAATTTGCCTTGAATATTAAATATTTGAAGTAAAACATTAGGATTAGATTGATTTGATAAAATTGAAAGTAATCCATTTTTGATTTGCGAAGTACCAATTTCTACTTTTTTATTCGCAAAGTCACTGTTGTTCAAAGTTGAAAATCTTAAACCATTCCAATTCCCAGATACACTTACCAAACCTGCTCTACCAGTTGGCAATCCAGTTGATGCATTTTGTCTAAATGTCATTCTATCAATATTTCCTATAATATCTGTTCCAGTTGCTGTGCCTGAATCCGCAGTTGCTGGTTCGCCAAGTTGCACAGAAGGATTTACATACAATCTTAAAATATCATCAGCAGTTCCGCTGTTTCTGGTATATCTTACAATTAATAAATGATTGGTATTTGTCGCCATTGCACCTGAAAAATAAAATACAGCACCGTTTCCTTTTGATACTCCTATATTGTAAAAACCAGGCTGCAATAGCCGAGCAGTAATTCGAAACGGAATATTAGTGTTACTACCCGCCGAAACTCTAAAAAACTCGGTTGCGGGAACTGAAGTAGCACTTAAATTAATAACCATTCCAAAATACATTTCGTTACCTGTTATGGCAGGGAATGCTGTGCCACAACCATCAGTATCTGGTTTTAATTCTACTGATTGTGTTGCTGTTCCATAACTTCCGTAATTGATTGATGTATTCAAAACCTTTGCATTTAAACATCCTACACCGGCACATGTTCCTAAACCGCCAGCTAAGGAACTGTTATTAGTCCAAGTTCCTTGACCGCTTAATTGTTGACCAACCGTATAAGTAGAAAAATTATCTCGGAAAATATTTTGCGAAAAAGCGAAATTGCAAATTAAACTTAATCCTAATAGTAATTTTATTTTCATGATTTTTTTTTACGAAGATAACAAAAATTAATTTTCATTAGAGCGCTTAAATCATTTGTGTATTAATAACGAGAAAGCAGCGCCAAACTTTACGCTTCAAATAAAAAAATAAGTGATTCGGAAAATTTATAAATATTTACTAAAAACAAGTGAGAAAGACTAAAATCACATTTCTGAAAATTGATAACGCTGAATAGACTTTTGAAAAAACTAAATAAACCCATTAAATTTTTTAAGCTGTTTAATTCATAACATTATTTACCTTCTTTATCCTTATAGGTATAAAAATACTGTACTTCATTATATTTGGCTGGTTCCACGATGTCTTCTTCAGGTTCTGGCGTATTGACAAAATTTCCGTTTTCGTCAAAGTGTTTCATAAACAGATCTTCTTCCGGATTGAAATCGGGCTTTTCCCAGTGGTACTGAATGTCTTTTTGGTAGTCGGGCGTTTTGAAACGTATTGCAAAAAAGAAACCTGTAATTAATCCGGCCAAATGACCTTCCCATGAAATAGATTTATCAACGTCTGGAAAAACATACCAAATCATTCCGCCATAAAACATAACTATAGCCATTGACAAAGCCATCAATCGGTAATACTTTGTCATCAATCCTTTGAAAAAAATAAAGGAAACCAGTACATAAATCAAACTACTTGCACCAACGTGGTAGGACGCTCTTCCGATTACCCAAGTGATCAACCCAGAAAGTAAGATTCCGAAAAATAAAACTTTTAATGAAACATCCCTGTAAAAATAGATTAGTGCAGTTGTGAGGATTAATAACGGAATCGAATTGTTTGCAATATGATTGAGATTTCCGTGCAAAAAAGGGCTAAAGACAATTCCTTGTAAACCTGAAGCTGTTCGTGGCAAAATTCCGTGTTCTGTTAAGCTAACATGAAAACTATTTTCTACAAAAAAAACAAACCATATTACTATGAGCAGCAAAGTTGGAACAATCCAAACTGAAGGTGTGAACTTAAAATGCTGGTACTCGTTGTTCATTATTAAAATTAAAAATTTGTATTGCGATAGTCAAAAACACAGCCAAATAAAAAGAAGTGCTACTTTGTCAGTTTCGGAAATTTAAAAGAAGCCAACAGCTTGTTTTTAGCCCCGATAGCAGTGGAACTCGTCTTTGTCAAAGTGTACAACTTTGACAAAGATAGTGTAACGGATAGCGGGAAAATGCTTTAAAAAATTCGCAAACGACTGGCTCCAAAAAAAATTAGCTGTATTTTTGCGCTATGGAAGCACCACTTGCAGAACGCATAAGACCGCAGCAATTATCGGACTATATTAGCCAACTTCACCTTGTGGGCGAGAATGGTTCATTAACCCAGCAAATTGTGCGTGGCGTGATTCCGTCAATGATTTTTTGGGGTTCACCTGGGACAGGAAAAACGACTTTAGCACAGATTATTGCTAAAGAAAGCAATCGTCCGTTTTATGAATTGAGTGCTATTAATAGTGGTGTGAAAGACATTCGGGATGTGATTGAAAAAGCCAAACAAAGCGGCGGATTATTCACGGCAAAAAATCCGATTTTGTTTATTGATGAGATTCATCGTTTTAGTAAATCGCAGCAAGATTCACTTTTGGCTGCCGTTGAGAAAGGTTGGATTACATTAATTGGCGCCACAACTGAAAATCCGAGTTTTGAAGTTATTCCAGCACTTTTGTCACGTTGTCAGGTTTATGTTTTAAATCCGTTTTCTAAAGAAGATTTGTTGGCTCTCTTGGAACGAGCGATGAAAAAAGACCTTGTTTTAGCATCTAAAAAAATAAAATTAAAAGAAACAGAAGCGCTGCTTAGACTTTCTGGTGGCGATGGACGCAAACTATTAAATATTTTTGAGCTCGTCATAAACGCAAGTCCTGAAGGTCAAATTACAATCACAAATGAAAAAGTTTTGCAGTTGGTTCAGCAAAATACAGTGCTGTATGATAAAACTGGAGAACAGCATTATGATATTGTATCGGCCTTTATAAAATCTATTCGAGGAAGCGATCCCAATGGTGCTGTTTATTGGTTGGCTCGAATGATTGAAGGTGGCGAAGACGTAAAATTTATTGCAAGAAGAATGTTAATTTTATCGAGTGAAGATATTGGAAATGCCAATCCAACCGCTTTTATCATGGCAAACAGCACTTTTCAGGCGGTTTCAACCATTGGCAATCCAGAAAGCAGAATCATTTTGAGTCAGTGTGCCGTTTACTTGGCAACATCCGCGAAAAGCAATGCAAGTTATTTGGCCATTGGCGAAGCGCAGCAATTGGTAAAACAAACTGGCGATTTATCGGTACCGATTCATTTGCGAAATGCTCCAACCAAATTGATGAAAGAATTGGGATATGGCGATGAATACCTCTACTCACACAATTACCCGAATAACTTTGCGGATCAAGAGTATTTACCGGATGAAATTAAAAACACAGCTTTCTATAAACCGGGAAACAATGCTCGCGAAAATGAACTCCGATCGTTCTTGAAAAATCGCTGGAAAGACAAATATGATTATTAAAATTTAAGATTCAAAGGTTCTGAAATTAATTTTGAGTTTTCATAATATTCAAAAAACCATTTTCCGTTAACAGAGATCACTACTCCAGTTTTGGAATCTTTTGAAGCAATAAAAACATTTTTTACCGAAGTATTAAACATTTTCATTATTACTTTTGGTTCGCTATTTACAACTTGAAAACCATTCAGAATTGGTTGGGCAAAAAAGAATGGTGTAGCATTATCGGTTGATGGCGCTAAAGTGATAGTGTTTTGACTATTGTTTTCTAATTGATCAGACTTACTTTTTATTTCTGCGGCTTCAGTAATAGTCGGGTTTTTGCCATTGTATCTGTAGTTGAGTTTGTCAAATGACTTTCCTGCCTCGCGCAATGCTTCATTGTAAGCTCGGATAAGTTCTTTTTCGTTACTCTTTCCAAAAGCCGTTTCAAAAACAATGTTATCCTTACAATCTTTAAGCACCACTTTAATTTTTGTGGTTAAGATTGAATTATCTTTTACGATATTGGCATACAGTTTTCGACAATTTGAATTGGCGATTTCATCTGGAATAGAATCTGAAGTAAGGTACGCTTTGAATCCATATTTTAGCAACAAAAATTTTGTATTCGTATTCAGGTTGAATTTATTCGGTTCTTTGAAATCAGTAAATTTTAGAGGCACAATAACATACTCATACGTATTGATGTTTTGTGAAAAAGCATAACTCGTTATTAAAATTAATAGCAAAACAATTTTCTTCATTTTAAAATATTCTTTTTAATTCTAACAGGTGGTTTATCGTTCTTAGTTCTTGAATTGTGTGAATTCCTTTCTCATCAAATAGTATAGCTTCCATTCCGAAGGCAATAGCACCTCGAACATCTGCATCAATGCAATCGCCAATCATAATTGCATTTTCCTTTTTGGTATTTGCCAAAGATATAGCGAATTCAAATATATTGTGGTGTGGTTTTTTTACTCCCGCCATTTCTGAATTGGTTACAGTTTTAAAATAATTTCCCAAACCTGAATTGTCGATTTTTTTTGCCTGAACCTCAGCAAAACCATTGGTTATAATATGAAGATTGTATTTTGGAAAAAGATAGTCCAAAACTTCAGTTGCACCTTCAAACAACTGATTATTATCCGGAAGAAAAGTAATATAATCGTGTGAAATTCTATCAATTTCCGCATCGGAAACAGCGTAATTCATTGCATCGAATGATTGTTTTAATCGACTGTAACGCAATTCTTGGTGCGAAATTTTATCGACTTGGTACAACTTCCAACAAGCTTGATTTATTGGGGCATATATGTTAATGAACTTTGCAGTGTCAATAGTCGGATGATCTTCTTTAAAGATTTTGTCAAATGCGAGTGTAGAATTTTTATCAAAATCCCAAAGGGTATGATCTAAATCGAAGAAAATGTCTGTTATGTTTTTCATTTTAAAAAATACCTTCGTCTTGAAAACTCAAATAGCCGTTTTCGGTTATAATTATATGATCTAGAACTTTTATGTCTAATTGTTCTCCGGCTATTTTTAACTTTTTCGTAATGTCTTTATCGGCATCACTAGCCTGAAGTTTTCCTGACGGATGATTATGAGTTAAAATAATAGAGACTGAATTATGCTCTAAAGCCGTTTTAAATAGTAGTCGAACATCAACTACTGTTCCTGTAATTCCGCCTTTCGATAACTGAGATTTATGAATAACTTTATTAGAATTATTGAGATATAAAACCCAGAATTCTTCATGCGGCAATTCACCAATTATGGGTTGCATGATTTCAAAAACAACTTTACTTGATGTTATTTTGTATAGTTCTACCGATTCTTCTGCTCTTCGTCGTCGGCCTAATTCTAGTGCTGCCATTATTGTAACAGCCTTCGCCTCGCCTATTCCTTTAAAATCCATTAACTGCTTTAAGGACAGTTTGCCGAGAGCATTTAGATTAGCATCTACACTTGCTAGAATTCGTTTGCTTAAACCAACAGCACTTTCATTTCGACTACCAGAACCAATTAGAATTGCAACGAGCTCGGCATCACTTAAGGCTGTTTTGCCTTTCAGCATTAGCTTTTCGCGTGGCTTATCGTCTTCTGCCCAATTCTTTATCGAGAAATTTTGTTCCAATTGAGTATACTATAATTACGATTTCTCCGTTAGTAAATAAAGTATAAAAGTATGAAACTATTTCATTTAGCAGCAGTTTTACTTACATTTTTTATATGTACCCAAAAAGAAAGAGCCATACCAATTACGGTAAAACCAAATTCTTTTGACGAAAAATTATCCAATGCGGCACTGTCTATTATTGATCCGACTATTGCTTACGATCCGGCATATTTTTCGATAAAATATCCAAATGGTGATGTACCTAAAGACAAAGGTGTTTGTACCGATGTTATCATCCGGGCTTACCGAAAACTTGGAATTGATTTGCAAAAGGAAGTCCATAAAGAAATGCTCAGCAACTTTAAGCTGTATCCAAACATTAAAAAATGGGGTATGCATAAAACGGATACGAACATTGACCATAGACGCGTTCCTAATTTAGAAGTATTCTTTGGAAGAAAAGGAGAGCGATTAGTTGTTACAGAAAACCCAAACGATTACAAAACGGGCGAATTAGTAACATGGATGATTAATGGTAAATATCCTCATATCGGTATTGTTACAAATAAAAAATCACCAGACGGAAAACGACTGATGATTGTTCATAATGTGGGACGCGGTCAGGTTTTAGAAGACTGCTTATTTGAATGGAAAATTATTGGGCATTTTAAATACGGAAAATGATTCGAGCATTACTCTATCAGCCTTTTCACCTCATCAAAATTTAATCCTCCATAATTCCCTGAACTCATTAAGAGTAAGGCTGAATTATCGAAATCGTAGCTAAAGAGAAAATCTTTAAATTCAACCGGATTCGTGTAAATAATTAAATCGTCACGCTTGAAAGCCTGTGCAATTTGATTGTAACTTACTTCTTCTAGTTGTTTAATTTTAACCGCATCGGGCGAATAGAAAACCACAGCAACATCAGCGGCATCAAGTGCTCCTTCATATTCTTTTAGGAATTCGGCATTTAAGCTACTGTATGTGTGCAATTCAAGACAAGCAACTAGTTTTCTGTTAGGATATTGTGCTTTTACGGCATTGGTCGTGGCAGTAACTTTACTTGGTGAATGTGCAAAATCCTTATACGCCACTTTTGATTTTCCTTCTGCGATCTTCTCCAAACGTTTACTTGCGCCTTTGAAACTGGCAATTGCCTCATAAAAATCAGATTCATCAACACCCATGTTTTGGCAAATCCATTTGGCACCAGCGAGATTATTTAGGTTGTGTGCGCCAAAAACTTCAATTGGCATTGGACCTTCGGGCGTGTCTAATAAAGTTGTTCCGTCTTCAACACTGTAACTTGGTGTTGCGTACGGCATTCTTCGAATTGTATTTGTAGATTCTTCGGCTATTTTCAGTACCACTTCGTCTTCTTCATTATACACCAAAATTCCACCTTTTGTAATTTGGTTTACAAAGATTTCAAACTGCTTTACATAGTTTTCGAACGTTGGAAACACATTGATGTGATCCCACGCAATTCCGGAAAGCAAAGCAATATTCGGCTGGTATAAATGAAACTTCGGTCTTCTATCAACTGGAGACGACAAATATTCATCACCTTCCAAAACAATAAAATCGTTCTCATTTGTGAGATGAACCATGGTTTCGAAGCCTTCCAACTGCGCTCCAACCATATAATCAACAGCAATATTATGATAATGCATAACGTGCAGGATCATGGAAGTAATTGTTGTTTTACCATGTGAACCACCAATAACTACGCGTGTTTTGTTTTTAGATTGTTCGTATAAAAATTCAGGATACGAATAAATTTTCAGCCCTAACTGCTGAGCTTTAAGTAATTCTGGATTATCTGCTTTGGCGTGCATTCCGAGAATTACGGCTTCTACATCTGAAGTTATTTTTTCGGGAAACCAACCGAATTCAATTGGCAACAATCCTTTTTTTTCCAGTCTTGATTTGGATGGTTCGAATATCGCATCATCGCTTCCTGTAACTTGATATCCTTTATTGTGTAATGCTAGTGCCAAATTGTGCATAGCAGCGCCTCCAATGGCAATGAAATGTGTACGCATTCTAAGATTTATTTCTTTCTTGATAATTCTCTAAAACTGTTTTGGCTCGTTCAGGCTGATTCATTTTGTTTTTATACAAATCAGCTAATTTTTTATAGGTAGTTTTTGAACCGCTGATCGCAATTGCTTTAGTATAGTTTTTTTCTGCGTCTTTGTATCTATTGAAATATTCAGCAATATGACCTTTGGCAAGATAACCATCAACTGGCGAAATTTTTAGTAATTCACTAGCATATCGCTCCGCTTTACGCTCACTTCCTCCTACAATTCCTGGAAGCTGAAGATATAATTCTATCAATGCCCAACGTGCTTCTAAATGGTTGGGGTTTAATTTAATAGCTTTTTCGAAAGAAGATTGGATATCGCTGATCATACCAAGTGCCTTAAACTTGTTGCTGTCTTTAGCTTTCATACCAAGGCAACCACCGTATTTATAATAGTAATTAGCATTGGTAGAATCAAGCTTTTTTAAATTATCGTAGTAAAACATTGCTTGATCCCATGATTTAGCAGCTCCTTCAATATCGCCTAAATACTCTAAAGTTCTTAAATCATGTGGGTTATCAATAAGTATGGTTTCGAAAATTGGTTTAGCCAAAGCATATTTTCCTTGCTTAAATAGCTTTTCTGCTTTCTCAAAACTGGTCTGTGAGAAAGTTAATAATGGCAGCAAAATAAGCAGGAAAAAAAATTTGTTCATTGTGTTGTTAAAAGTCGATGAGAACAACAAATGTAAACTTTATTCGGATTTACTTATACTATATAGAACAATATTTTATATAAAAGTTCATATTAAAAAATTTAGATTTATCATGAATTGACTACTTTAGAAACAGTTTTTAGGCTGTTTGCAACCTTTTTGTTGATTTCAATCTCTATATGTATAAACCGACCTTTATGAAAAATATCTTGCTTTTACTTTTTATATTTAGCTTTTTAACTGGATTCTGATGTTGCGACTCATTTCTTTTTTGACAACTCAAACAAAGGAATTTATGTTTTGGAATATGATTTTAAGAGTTACAAATACTGGTACTTTTAACAATGGTATTTCTACATTACAAAGTATGTATGCGCCTGAGTATATAAATTATTCTATAAATACAAAAATGAATGTATCACAATAAAAAAAGCCAACTTACGTCGGCTTTCTATCGCAATTTGCATTTGTATTACTTCACTAATGTCATCTCGTCCACAATGTTTTTGGCTCCCGATAAATTCTCAATAATCCAAAGCACATACCGAATATCAACATTGATTGTTCTTTGCAGTTTTTTATCAAAAATAACATCACCAGCCATAGCTTCAATATTACCATCAAACGCAAGTCCAATCAGTTCTCCTTTTCCGTTTAATACCGGAGAACCAGAGTTCCCTCCTGTTATGTCATTATCCGTAAGAAAGTTAACGTGAAGTGAACCGTCTTTATCTGCGTATCTTCCGTACTCTTTATTTTTGTTCATTTCAATAACCTTAACTGGTAAATCGAATTCGTTATCCCCTTTTTTATACTTTTTTACTTGACCATCAAGTGTAGTATAGTTGTTAATTTTGGCATCATTTGTCTTGTCTGCTGGCAAAGCGCGAACTTTTCCGTACGATAAACGCAACGTAGAATTAGCATCTGGATATTTGATTTCTCCAATTTTTGATTCTCTCAAGCCTTCTACCAACAAACGGAACGCACCAGTGTAATCGTCTTGGGCTTTTGTAATCTCGTCTGATTTTGTATTGTAATGGGTCACCATATCATTTGACAAAGCATATATTGGATCATTGTCTAATTGCCCTTGTGTTGGAAACTGTAAAAATGCCTTCACTTTATCTACAGAAGAAAACAAACTTAAATCAAGCATCGCTTCTACATCTTTAGTAAAATCATACTTGTTCGCTGCAGCTAATTTCTCAACCATTGGAGCAATTTTGTATCCTACAGCTTTTGTCGAATACAATTTTAATTGTGCAGCTAATAAATCTTTTTCAGCTGGAATATGCAGATTTTCAAAGAGATTTGTAGCTGCTTCTAAAATACCAGATGACAATTGAGTGCGTTTTGCTGCATCCGCTTTCACGTATGTATCCAATTGCTTTCCTAATGTTCTTCCAATAGTTGCAAATGCGGTTGTTCTGAACATTTGTTGCATGTAATTATCGTGTCTTGACTTTTCGTTTGTCAGTCCGTAGAACGTGTTAATCGTTGCAATAACATCACCATATTTTGCTTTGTTTTCTGTTTTGTTTGCCCAAGTATTAAATTTGGCTTCTTGCGCCGCTTTTGTTTTGGCAGTTCTAAATTTACTCAACGCATCGATCATTCCTTGACGGTTTTTCCAGTAATTGGCTGTTGAAGCAAATTTTGACGCATACACTAAGTTCAAATCATCACTTTGATTCATATATTTCTTCATGTTGTCCATACCAGTTTTCGCCCCTTCAACCCAGGCAGGATAAGCAAATTTTACATTTTGCTCAATACCAGCTGCTGGCATCCAACGGTTAGTTCTACCTGGATAACCTAAAATCATGGCGAAATCATTTTCTTTTACACCGTTAATATTTACTGGCAAATGGTGCTTTGCTTTTAAGGGTACATTGCTCTCTGAATACGCTGCTGGATTTCCGTCTTTATCCGCATAAACTCTGAACATTGAGAAATCTCCGGTATGACGTGGCCAAACCCAATTATCCGTATCTCCACCAAATTTTCCAATACTTTCAGACGGTGTACCTACTAAACGCACATCTCTATAATCTTGGTAAACAAAATAATAATATTCATTTCCTTGAAAAAACGGACGTACTGAAACAGTGTACTTACCACCTTCGTTATTTTCTTTTTCAATAACTGCAATTTCTTGATTGATGGCTTTCTCTCTTTCGGCTTCTGTCATTTTATCGTTTACTTTTGATAAAATACGTTTAGAAACATCATCCATACGCACAAAGAAACGTACATATAATGAAGCAGGTTTCATTTCTTCTTTACTACTTTTTGCCCAAAATCCATTTTTTAGAATATTATTTTGTGTGGTCGACATCTCGGCGATAGCGTCATACCCGCAGTGGTGGTTAGTTAAGACCAAACTTTCTTTAGAAACAATCTCCGCTGTACATCCTCCGTTAAATTGAACGATCGCGTCTTTCAAACTGTTGTTGTTAATACTGTAAATTTCTTGTGGTGTTAATTGCAATCCCATTTTTTGCATGTCGCGGTGGTTTAAACGCTCAATAAACATAAGGAACCACATTCCTTCGTCGGCCTTCATGCTCATTGGCATTATAAAAATCCCAACAATAAGAGATAGAATAATTTTCTTCATTTTTTTTAAATGTAAATTAGTTATAGATTAGTGCTACTAGTGTGCAATCATCTGCATTTGTTACAATAACAACTGTTAAAAAACGTTAAGACTTTAAAATTTTATTGATATTTAAATCTACATCATAAAAAAAGCTAGTGAAATGACTAGCTTATAAAATATAAATATAAGTTCTTTATAACCCGTGACTATTCTCAGGTTCTTCACTATCAATGTTTAGCATTTGCCAAAGTTTGTCTTTAAGTTCGGTTAATCCTTGTTGGGCAACCGATGAAATAAACATAAATGGGATGCCTTTAATTTCTTTTGTTAATTGTGCGTTTAATTCGGCTTTTAATTCCTCATCAAGCATATCGCACTTAGACACCACAAGTAATTTGTCCTTATCTAACATGTCTGGATTGTACCGACGTAATTCATCTAGCAGAATTTCATATTCTTTTTTGATATCATCAGCATCAGCTGGAACCAAAAATAATAATGTCGAATTGCGCTCAATATGTCTCAAAAAGTAATGTCCTAAACCTTTTCCTTCGGCTGCGCCTTCAATTATTCCGGGAATATCGGCCATTATAAATGACTTAAATTCGCGGTATGCTACAATTCCTAAATTAGGCTTTAAAGTTGTAAACGGATAATCAGCGATCTTTGGTTTTGCCGATGTAAGCACCGAAAGTAAAGTGGATTTTCCAGCATTTGGGAAACCTACCAAACCAACATCAGCCAACACTTTTAATTCTAATATAACATCCAGTTCTTCCGATGGCATTCCGGGTTGCGCATAACGTGGTGTTTGGTTGGTAGAACTTCTGAAATTCCAGTTACCTAGTCCACCTTTTCCACCTTTAGCCAATATTCTTTCTTCACCATGTTCTGTAATTTCAAACAAAACTTCATCTGTTTCTTTATCGCGAACAACAGTTCCTAACGGAACTTCGATAGTTTTATCTTCACCATCATGACCTGTGCTTCTTGAACTTCCGCCGTCACCACCATAACCGGCTTTGACATGACGCGCAAACTTCAGGTGAAACAAGGTCCAAAGCCCTTTATTTCCCTTTAAAGTAACATGTCCACCACGACCTCCGTCACCACCATCTGGTCCACCTTTTTCAATAAATTTTTCTCTGTGCAGATGCGAAGAACCTTTTCCTCCTTTTCCGGAAGAAACATATATTTTTACGTAATCTACAAAATTTCCCTCTGTCATTTTTTTTCCTGTTCAGTGTTCGGTGATTAGTGTTAGTCGTTTTTTTGCTTACTGTTAACTAATCACTGTTAACTATTCTTTAATTGCTTTCACAAGCACTTTATCAATTTTTGCGCCATCCATATCGATGACTTCTAATTCAAATTTGTTCCAAAACAGTTTCTCTCCTTGTCTTGGAATTTTACCCATTTCAGTCATTAGCAATCCACTAACGGTGGTCACTTCATAATCGTTGGTCAGTTCATCCATATCAAAATATGTTAAGAAATCATGCAATGAATATAAGCCGTCAACAAGCCAAGATCCATCTTCACGAGCAATTAATTGGTATTCATCTTCGTCAAAATCTGAAGCATCTCCTACCAAAGCTTCTAAGATATCATTAAGCGTAATTATTCCTTGAAAAACTCCATATTCATCGGTAACAAATGCATAATGCACTTTCGATTTCTTAAAATTTTCTAATGCTTTGTAAGCCGATGTGTGTTCAATTAAATAAACTGGTTCTTTTGTGATCGACTTTAAATCAAAGTTCCCTTGTTCAAAATTGGCAAACAAATCTTTCAGCAAAACTATGCCTTCAACATCGTCCATGTTGTTGTCCTTGCAAACCGGATAAACGGAATGCAATTCATTAAGAACCTTAGATTTCAATTTCTCAAAACCGTCTTCGTAAGAAAGAAATACAATAGATTTTCGATGGGTCATCAATGATTTAACTTTTCGATCCCCAATATGAAAAACACGCTCTACAATATCTTGCTCAATTTCCTGAACCTCACCACCTTCAGTTCCTTCTTTAATTATGGCTTTGATTTCTTCTTCAGTTACTTTACCGTCGGCTGTTGGTTTTATCTTCAATAACTTTAATAATCCATCTGTGGAAATCGTCAATAACCAAATAAATGGTGCTGTAATTTGTGAAATAATTTTCATTGGAACCGCAACAGCTTTGGCAATACTTTCAGGATGATTTAAACCGATTCTTTTGGGTAACAATTCACCTAAAACTAGAGAAAAAAAAGTCAATATTACAACCACAATTCCAACAGAAATCGTATCTGCATAGGGTTGTAAAGCTGCAAATCCTTCAACAAAAATTCGGACATCTGTTGTTATTTTATCACCAGAATAAATACCCGTAAGAATTCCGATTAACGTAATCCCAATTTGAACTGTTGAAAGAAATTTGTTTGGTGAATTGGCTAAATCTAAAGCTACTTTAGCATTGGTGTTTCCTTTTTTTGCTGCTGTTTCTAGACGGTTTTTACGCGCTGAAATTAAAGCGATTTCCGACATGGAAAAAACGCCGTTTAGCAGTATTAAAGAAAGTATTATGAGTATTTCCATATCTTTTATTTCAAGTTTGAGGTTTCAAATTTCAAGTAGTTACCTGAAAATAAAACTATAAACTGTCGATTACTTTGCTTAAACGTTGTGTAACTTCATTAATCGAGCCAATTCCGTCAACAGCTTTAAATTTTCCTTGATTTTTGTAATAAGCCATTAAAGGCGCCGTTTTTTGATTGTACTCATCGTAACGGTTTCTGATTTTCTCTTCATCCTGATCGTCTGGTCTCCCAGAAGTTTTGCCTCTTTCTAACAAACGAGCTACTAAAATTGCATCATCTGCATCCAAGGCAACTGTAGCGGTGATATTTTGATTTTTTGATTCTAAAAACAAATCCAAAGATTGAGCTTGTGCAATGGTTCGCGGAAAACCATCAAAAAGAAATCCAGCAGAATTTGGATTTTTATCTACTTCGCTTTCCAACATTTTGATCGTAACTTCGTCTGGAACCAAATCACCTTTGTCAATATAGGTTTTGGCTAGTTGACCTAAATCAGTATCATTTTTTATATTGAATCTGAAAATATCTCCTGTTGAAAGATGCGTAAGATTGTATTTTTCTTTTAAAAATTCAGCCTGCGTGCCTTTTCCTGCTCCAGGTTTTCCGAAAAGAACGATATTGATCATTGTATTATTTTAAATTTTGAATTAAAAATTTTGAATTACTGTGCCAACTGGTATACATCTGGTAAATTTCTTCCCAATCCATCGTAGTCTAAACCATAACCAACAATAAATTTATTTGGAATTCTGATTCCAATGTAGTCAATTTTAATTTCCTTTTTATATGCTTCTGGTTTGAAAAACAAGGTTGCAAATTTTAAGTGTTTTACATTTTTTTGCTTGAAAATTGCTTTAAGTTCTTCAACTGTATTTCCAGTATCCACAATATCTTCTACAATAACAACCGTTCTTCCTTCTAAATTTTGGTTTAAACCAATTAATTGCTTCACCTCATTTGTAGTTTCGGTTCCTTCATACGAAGCCATTTTTACAAAACTAACTTCACACATACCGCGGTACTGTTTCATCAAATCAGCCATCACCATAAATCCTCCGTTCAAAACACCAATAAACACAGGCACTTCGTCAAAAAAATCATCGTCCATTTGTTTAGCCATGTTCTTAATTGCAAAATCAATTTCATCTGAAGAAATAAATGGCTCGAAAGTTTTATCGTGAAGGTGTATCATGTGGTTTTGATTTTAAAATAAGGTGCAAATTTACAGAAGTATTAAGTAGTAAGTAGTAAGTATTAAAACTTTTTTGCAAAAATGGTATATTTACGCAATGGATACTCATTTTTATAACCAAATTGCGAACAGTACTGCACATACCAATTGTCGAAAGGACAAACGGGATTTACTGCTAAAACATCCCGAATATTTAAAAGATTTGTTTTTTATTGCAACCCTTTTGAATGATAAAAATCACCATAAAGCAGTTTGGATTATTGAAATGCTTGCCGAAACGCACATTGAATTATTGCTACCATTTATCGATCAGATTTGTGATGCCGCGCCAAAATATAAACATCAGTCAGCTATTAGAGGAATTTCGAGGATGCTGCTTTTAGTAACCACTTCTAAGAAAATTATGCTTACCGAAGAACAAAAAAAAAAGTGCATTGAAACTAGTTTAGATCGATTAATAGGCGACGCGAATAGTGCTCCAAAGGTTTATGCGATGCACACTTTGGCACATTATGCTCAAAAACAAGAGTGGTTAAAAGTCGAATTACAATATATCATAAACAAAGATTTTGTCCATCAATCTGCTGCATATAAAGCTGCAGCACGAGAAGTTTTACGCAGAATATCCCAATGATTTTTAAATTTGAAATACTATCTTTGTGCCAATACAACTAAAAAAGAAACCGTAATAAATTCGGTTCAAGCAACACAATGAATTATTTCTCTTCCGATTTTAAACTGGGAATTCTCGGCGGCGGTCAATTAGGCAAGATGCTTTTGGCTGAAACCCGAAAACTCGATATTCAAACATATATTCTCGATTTAAGTAAAGAAGCTCCAAGTCAATTTGGCGCAACCCAATTTTTTATTGGCGATTTAATGGATTTCGATACGGTCTATAATTTTGGAAAGAAAGTACAGCTGCTGACCATCGAAATTGAAAACGTAAATCTTGATGCTTTAGATAAATTAGAAGTCGAAGGATTAAAAGTTTTTCCATCTCCAAAAACGCTCCGATTAATTCAAAACAAAGGAAAACAGAAGGATTTTTATATACAAAATAATATTCCAACTTCTAAGTATATTCGCTTTAATGGTTTAGCCAAATTAAAATCAGCAATCAACAATCAGCAATTAGGAATCGATACTCTTTCTTTTCCTTTTGTATGGAAATGTGCCCAATTTGGATATGATGGAAATGGCGTGAAAATTGTTCGTTCTTTATCGGATATTGAAAATCTTCCAAATGTTGAATGCATTGCTGAAGAGATGGTTCCGTTCAAAAATGAACTCGCCGTAATTGTTGCTCGTTCTGCTTCTGGCGAAGTAAAAACGTATCCCGTTGTTGAGATGGAATTCCATCCCGAAGCCAATCAGGTAGAATATGTAATCTGTCCGGCGCGAATTGATGAAAACGTAGCTCAAAAAGCGAACGAAATTGCGCTTAAAGTTTCCAAATCCTTTAATCATGTTGGTTTGCTAGCAGTTGAAATGTTCCAAACAGACGACGATGAAATCTTAGTAAACGAAGTCGCACCAAGACCTCACAATTCAGGACATTATAGTATTGAAGCCAGTTATACTTCTCAATTTGAAAACCATATTCGTGCAATTCTAAATTTACCTTTGGGAAATACAGCAAGCAAAGTTGCCGGAATTATGGTAAATTTGGTGGGAGAAGAAGGTTATTCGGGTCAAGTAATTTATGAAAATATTGGTAAAATCATGGCAATTGATGGCGTAACACCACATATTTATGGCAAACGAGAAACAAGACCTTTCCGAAAAATGGGACACGTAACAATTGTCAATAAAGACATGAATGAAGCTAGACGGATTGCTGAAAAAGTGAAGAACACAATTAGAGTAATTAGTGTTTAACAATTAACGGTCCTTACAGTTGATAGATGAAGAAAGTTTTCTACACAATTGTTTTTTTTATTCTATTTATTGCAATTCAGCAACTGCCTAATACTTTGAAGCAAAATAGTTATGGTTTTCCCTTAAGCACTTACAAGTATAGCTTTACTACGGATAACAACAAGCAATGGTCTACTAGTATTACAACAACACATGTATCAAGAACTCCGTACAATATTTTTATAAATTTTGCGTTTTACACAATAGCAGTACTTTTAGTATATTGCTACATTAAAAAACAAAATGTATTCAAATTTTTAACAAATCGGATAACATTTTTAACAAGCCAATTAATAAATTTTGTAAGGTCAAAATGGGTTAGAAAAACATTTAAATTGCTAGGATACTCTTTTATTATTTTTGCAATAATTCAATTTTTGCCGTATCATAGTGCATTTAAAAATGGCGTATCGCGTCAAATCGGTTTCCCGCAAGCGGCCTATTATGTATATGATGCGCAGTGCTATAGTGATAGCCATTTTGAACTTAGATATTTAATCAGCAATTTCATAATTATAACAATCGCTACATTTTCAATTTATTTTATCATTCAAATTATCACACTAATATACAATACAATTAAACCGCTATGCAAATGATTTACAGCAAGCTAATCAGAATAAAAACTTAAACAATATGAGCAAAGTAGCCATAATAATGGGTTCACAATCAGATTTACCCATAATGCAAGAAGCAATCGACATTCTGAAAAGTTTCGAAATCGATACCGAAGTCGATATTGTTTCGGCACACCGAACGCCAGAAAAACTATTCGATTTCAGCAAAAATGCACACAATCGCGGAATTTCGGTAGTCATTGCAGGAGCTGGTGGCGCAGCGCATTTACCCGGAATGGTAGCCTCAATGTCGCCGTTACCGGTAATCGGAGTTCCAATAAAATCAAGTAATTCTATCGATGGCTGGGATTCGGTTTTATCTATTTTGCAAATGCCAGGCGGTGTTCCTGTTGCGACAGTTGCTTTGAACGGAGCCAAAAATGCCGGAATTCTAGCAGCACAAATTATCGGAAGTCATGATAAAAAAGTACAGCACAAAATCATTGCCTACAAAGAAAGCCTGAAAGAAACGGTGAATAAATCAG